>Ga0208788_1001374_pt1 | contig 11820 bp, 6 predicted proteins | sample Wag4_2014_7_11_3_FD_187363 | JGI IMG/M metagenome (GOLD analysis project Ga0208788, IMG submission 187363) | Fresh water mixed with fracking chemicals microbial communities from Ohio, USA - Utica-2 Time Series FC 2014_7_11 (SPAdes) (version 2) ... | reverse complement strand
GGCAGCGGCGGGAGAGTTTAACCAAGTTAATCCACCACAATCTTTAATTGATCTAGCAAAACAAGTTAACGAAGCGGACGCAAAAGCAAGCTATCCAGCAGCTAAAACAGCGGCTACTAAACTTGGTCGGCGCCTAAACCGAGAACTAGAAAGTTTTGCCGGGGAAGTTTTAGGGAGAACGCCGACCGACGAAGAGATTGGAAAACTAAACTCACGCCTTTCTCAATTTATTGATCCCGAGTTTACAACGCCGTCGGTTACGTTCGACTTCAACACCCTCATCCCACAGGATGACCCCAAGTCGGTAGAGAAGTTTGCTGAACTTAAGCAGGGTAAGAAGAAAGCCTACGCCCAGTACACTCCGTTGGTTAACGACCTAGAGACTACCGCCGGACAACTAGCATCATTTATCCAAGAGCGTGGTTTTGACCCTAACAATCTGGCTGAACTACGCTCGGCCCCGACAGAAGTTCAAGACGCAATCAAGTTACTTAACGCGCTCGGTGCTGATGCTCGAAATATGGGCCAGTCGGTGCGAAACCAAGAACGCCAGTACGCCTCATCCAAGACAGAAGATGCTCGCTTGGTGGCCAAAGAAAAGGCTGCGGTTGCTAACTCTCGCCTGACCGAGTCGGTTAAAGGAACGATTTCTACAGCTCAGAACTTCTTGCAGAACCCCACTGCCGGTACGGGCGACATTGTGTTTAGCGATACTCGTCAGGCTACCCCTGGTGGTAAAGGCACTGATGCTAAGTTGGTTCGGCAGTTGGCAAGTCGTGTGATGACGGAATGGGAAAACGCACCTAGAACTAAGGTTGTGCAGTCCATCGCCGAGTTGCCTGACTACATGCAGGAACAGATCAAGCGTGACAACGTCAACCCACAAGGTGCTTACGACCCCCGGTCTAACCAAGTATTCCTGATCTCTGACAACCTGCGCAGCGCCGACGATGTATTTATGACAGTTGCTCACGAGGCTCTGGGGCACTTCGGTCTGCGGTCTATTCTTGGCGATAGCTACACCCGTGTAATGAACGAGATTTACAACGGGCACAAAGATGTTAAGGCCAAGGCCGACGCTAAACAAAAAGCCAATTCAAAGATGACCCGCGAGATTGCGGTCGAAGAAGTTCTTGCTGAAATGGCTGAGACTGCACCGAAACCGACGCCAGCTTTGCGCAGGCTGTTTGACGCTATTCGTAGGTTTGCCCGTCGGATTGGCATGAAGCTGACCGGGGTGACTGATGGTGAACTGCAGCAACTCGTCGCAAACGCTAGTCGGTATGTCCGTCGTGGCAAGCTAAAGTACGATCCGTTCACCAAGGGTGTTGTCCAAGAGGGCGGCCCCAAAGCAGTTATCGGTGACAAAGCTGTTTACGATGTGGTCAAGCGGGATGCTCGGTTGTCGGATAAAAGAATTAAAGACCTATACAGCACTTGGGCCTATGTTGGAGAAGATGCTGACACCAAGGCTTACCTCGGGTTTGTACGGCCCCAAGAATTTCTAGAAGCCACAACCACACCTAGAGAACTCGCCTACATGCGGGAGCGAGAGTTTACTCCGCTGGATAGAGAAAAAATTGCCGGGGAAATACAGCCAATATTTCTGCAGATTGGGCAAGAGTCGAAAGAATACGGTGCCCCGCTCGACGCTAGAGGTACGATTATTGGGCACGAAGGCCGTCATCGCATGATGGCTCTACAAAAAGCTGGTGTCGAGGAAGTGCCTGTTGTGTTTATTAACGGGTACAGCGGGCAAAGAGTAAGAGATGCTAAACCCATCAAGCGTGCTGATTTTGACGGGCAGTCTTGGGGGGATGTCGGACAGGGCCAAGGCTTTACCGCATACGACCTTATTCCTATTTCCTACGAATACCGCAACCAGATCAAAGAAACCTTTGGTGGCGAAGCCGACGTTGTATTTTCTGCGGCACCCCCTGCTGTTGCCGCACTTGATTCCGTTTACTCTCAGGGCTTTAAGTCTGAGGCTGGCCCGAACCGGGTTAACCCTGCACAGAACCCCAACACCGAAAAGATGTCTCAGGGTCGGCCTGAGTGGAACAACGTCAAGGGTAAATTTAATCTGAAGGCCATCACTGGCATGGCTCCCACCGCTCGTCAAGTTCTGTACAAGACTCTGACCCTGCGGATGTTGAAAGATATTGCTGGCAAGCGCCTCCCCCAGTTGGGCCGTGCTATCGACGTGACCGAGAAGATGGTTGCTATGCGTACGGCTATCCAGCGAGATGGCGCTGACATCCTAGACAAGGTTCAGGCTCTTGCAAAAACTAAGAAGGGCCGCGACCAGATTCGCTTGATGGGTGAGATTCAGGTTCAGGCAACTATGCTTGAGACCGACCCAGACCCGCAGTCTAAATTCTACAAACCAAACGCAACGCTGGAAAAAGCTTGGAAGGCGCTCGGCCCCGAGGCCCAGGGTATATACCGAGAAATGCGTGGTTTCTACGAAGTGCAGATTGACGGCATGGTCAATGACATGATGGAGCGGGTTGACCGCAACCTAGCCGACGACCCTCTGGCTGCTGCAGAACTAAAGAAAAGCATCATCGAAGAGTTTGGCCCTAAGAACCGCAAGGGGCCCTACTTCCCCCTGCGTCGTTTTGGCAATCATTGGTTCCAAGTTGGCAAGGGCGATAACAAAGAGTTTTATATGTTTGAGTCGGCCAATGACCGGGACTACTGGATGGCCGAGCGGGTTAAAGAACTGCAGGCTGGAGGCAACCAAGATGCAATAGACGAGATGTCTTCCGGCGACCAACTGCGTGGCGACTCGATGTCTTCCAGCCCAGCATTGAAGCCCATCATGGACAAGATTGAAGCCATGGTTGACGCTTCGGCTCTAGAGTTGGCTGATCCGAACAAGAGCGCCCAAGCAGTTGCAGAAATAAAAGACAGCCTCAAACAGCTACAGTACACCCTCCTGCCGGGTACCAACCTGCGCAAAATGTTCATCCATCGTAAAGGTGTTCAGGGTGCAAGCACCGATGCTGTTCGGGCTTTTAGTACGTCGGTTGTGAACTTAGCGTATCAAAGAGCTAGAACTAAGTACTCAGAGCTGTTCTACCAGAACGTAGATAACGGCTTTGCCATGCTGCAGAACGAGCCTAATACGCAAGAGACTCGTGTTCTTCGGGACATGATGATCGAACTTGACAGCCGTACTGACCATATTCTTGGTATTGAACCGACGACGCCAGCCGAAAAGATTTCCAACGGCCTGACTCAGTTCTCGTTCCTGTACCTGCTGACTGCACCTGCTTCGGCTCTGGTCAACGTGTTTGGTATGACGGCAGTCGGTTTGCCCTACGCTGGCGCTGCTTACGGATATCCGCAGGTTGCTGCTAAGTCTTTGGGTTATCTGCAGAAATACATCGCTACGGCACCTAAGTTCCGTGACGGCAACACCGTATTCCCAACGCTGGACAAAGCTACTAGCCTTACAGATGTACAACGTCGGGCTTATGATCGGTTCCTGCACGACAACGCAATCGACGTTTCGCTTACCCAAGACATCATGGGGTTGAGCCAAGCACCGTTCGAGAAATATTCTTTCGCACGGAATAAAGTTGTGCGTGGTTTGTCTGCCTTGTTCCACCACTCCGAGCGCCTTAACCGAGAAGTATTGAATATGACGGTCTTTGACCTAGCCTACGATAAGAAGACCAAGGCTGGCATGGACCCCGAACTTGCGTTTGAAGAAGCTGTTCAAGAAGCAAAAGATATCTCGATGATGTCTCTGGGTGACTTTACCCGCACTAGTAAGCCACCTATTCTGACTGGGCCAGTGACTCGTATTGTGTTCCAGTTTAAGCAGTACTCACTGCTGATGACCTATAACCTGCTGCGTAACACCATGGTCGGTTTTAACCCGTTCGCTAAGAACCTGACCGCAGAGCAGAAAGCAGAAGCTAAAGAAGCCCGCCGTCGGATGTACGGCGTTGTTGGTGTAACTGCTTTGTACGCTGGCCTTAAGGGCATGCCGATCTTTACCGCAACGTCGTTTATGGCTGAGACCTTGAACAGTATATTTGGCGACGACGAAGACGATTGGGACTTCGAATACTGGCTCCAGGGATACCTACAAGACACAGTCGGTGGCACGGCTGCTGCCTCTATCATGCGTGGTGTTATTGCACAAGGCACCAATGCCTCTCTGTCTGAGCGTATGGGTCTTGACTTGGTCGACCTTTGGTTCCGTGATTCTGGTTTCCAACGCTCCGCCGAAGACTCTGCTAAGGAATTTGCACTGGCTAACCTTGGTCCCACCTTCAGCATCATGATGAACTTTGCAAAAGCCAAGGACTTGCACGACAACTACAACGGCGAACGTGCCCTTGAAACTATGCTGCCAACAGTTATGCGCAACTTAGCTACGGTCAGACGGTACCTTAAAGATGGCGAGGCACAAACCACCCGTGGCATTACGATTGACGACGACATTTCCTACAGTGACCTGTTTGTAAAAGCTTTGGGCTTTACCCCCGAAGACATCATGCAGAAGCAGAAAGCTACGATTGCACGTAAGGGCGCCCAGGATAAGATCAATCTGCGACGTGAGCGTTTACTAGCCGGTATGTACATGGCTTTGCATACTGACGATGAAGATGTCAACGAAGCTGTGCTGGAAAAGATCATGGAATTCAACGACAAATACCCTGAAGTTGCTATTACTTCAGACACAATTCAGCAATCTCTGAGTCGTAAACTTAAGGACAAAGCCAAGCAAGAAACCCTTGGTGGTGTGGAACCAAAACTTGCCGGCCGACTCGAAGAAAGGTTTAGATCACTCTCGGAGTAGATATGCAAACTAACCAGCCAAAAGAAGAGAAGAAAACAGCTACACGTCCGCCCTTGCTTCTTGTTGAGTGGTACGACGCGCACCATGAATTCGGCTGGATGGAAGGCAACGAAAGTTTGGAACCTGTTGAAATTCCGCTTGTCTACTCAGTCGGTTGGCTGCTTACACAAAACGAACAGGGGATGCGCATATGCCAGTCTTGGACGGACGACAACCACGCCCAAACACTGACGATTCCAGCACGGATGATCGAAAGGGTTCTACAGCTAGACCCAGAAAACGTAACCTTGAAGGATATTACGAAAAGTACGGCAAAGCGCACTACGAGAAAAACAAAGCAGCCTACGTAGCCCGTGCTGCCGAAGCCCGTAAGAAGGGCCGTGAACAATGGCAGCTATATAAAAGTACTCTGAGTTGCGTCCACTGCGGGGAGAATCACCCTGCTACGTTCGACTTCCATCACGTCGTTCGCCACCCCGACAACATTAAAATTCATCGGCTGTTGGGGTCGGGTATGTTTAAGAAAGCCCTGAAAGAAGCACAAGAGAAGTGCATTGTGCTGTGCGCTAACTGCCACCGCAAACTCCATTGGGAAGAAGACCAGCAAAAAAATGCCCCGTCCGAAGACGGGGCCTAAACTAACCAAAAGGAGAATGTGACCATGAACCTGCCACGGCTTGAATATACTACTTTACACGCCAGACACGCAAGCCTTTAACATTCTCTTCTATAGTAACCTTAGTTTTTATAGCAAAACCGAGCCGTTTTGCCGTTCGTTTTACCTCTCTCCGGGCTTCTTCTGGGTCGAGGCAGGGGATAAAGAACGAATACCCCACCCCAAATTTCTCCCAGTTGATGTTAAAACTAATCCCGTGGACCCTCATCCTGGCCTTGTTTTAGTGCCTCAACGTACTCGGCTGGGTCGATAAAGTCCGGAACTGAGCAGTCAAACACATAGGCGTCCACTGCTGGCGACGGGATTTTGGTGCCCTTGGCCATGCGCTTCTTGACCGTGCCGACGTAGATTCCCTCGTCCATCAGGGAGTTCAGAAGATCTTTTAGCGTGATCTGGTTCTCGGAGCAGTACGCCCGGAATTGCTTCACTGCAATAAATAGCTTCTTGGTGTCTGGCTCCATGCGGATGTTCAGCTTGCCGTTCTTAGGTTCAAGGATTGGCAGGGCTTCAACGTTAGTCCGCTTGTCCAATTCGCCGTTGACGATAGCAAAGCTGTTGATGTTTTCGTTGATGTACTCACCAATAGCCGAGGTCTTGTTGGTTGACGGCGGCTTAATCTCCATGCGCATGTTCTTCAGCATTTCGATCGTCCAGCGTAGAATCCGACCGATGTCAATGTCGTGCAAGCCCAACTTACCAGCAATGTAAGCTCCGCCAATGTTACAGGCAGCAACTGCCGACCAGAACCGCTCACGGCTAGTCATCTTGACTTGGGTGTCAATAGTGACCTGAACCTTACGAACGATGTCGATGGCTTCTTCCAGATTGCCGACCAGCCACTTAGCGTAGATAGCGCCAGCATGGCCGTAGTTGTCGTACAGTTTTGGGAAGATTTCGTCGGCTTCTACCTTGCTTATGTCTCCGACCACCGGCAGTTGGTACTCAATAAGCCGCATCAATTCGCCGTCGGGCGTAGCTTTCAAAGACCGAAGCTTGTCAGTAAGCGAAGCGTTAGAAGAACACAAGGCGATTAGCGCCCATCTAGCCATGTTGACCCGCTCTTCGTTGGTCTGACTACGCATGCGGTTTTTGCCACGGCCCTGAGAACTCATGTAGGCAAGGTCTGACACAGCCTCTGCAGCCATGTTTGTAACCTCGTCGATGCCTGCCGGTAGATTTCCAAGGACACCGAACCTGTGCATCATCACGTTCATTGTGTCTTTGTACATCAGCATAATTTCTTCTGGGTGCCCCCATACGCTGTGCATAGCTTTGATGACCGTAGTCTTACCCGTGCCTGACTGGTTGTTAATCAGGTTAATAAGGGCGCCGTTAAGGTTAAGGTGCTTGATTAAAGGCGATCCAAAAGCCGTAAAGAATCCGAAGGCATGCGGCTCGTAGCCCGGTCGGTTGTAGTTGTTTATTACTTCTTTCCAGGTTTCCAGAGAACCGACAGGCTCCATGAAGGCCGAAATTGCAGATGTCATGTGCGAGGGTGGGCTGTACCGGACTCCGTCTGTCGATATTTCCCTATCACCGACGATGAACTTTTTGTCGTTGTCGGCCCAGCCAAACTGCGTACGCATAATTTCTATCTCCGTCTTGTAGGTCAACTCCTTGATAAAGGTGATGATGTAGTTAGCAATTTTTTCCATCTGTTTCTTGTGCCCGATGACGCCATGGAAAGCCAGAATCTCTTTGCATTTCTCAAGCGCAAGCACGTCGGTGTTGGGGACTGCAAATTCTTTAACGCCGTCTCTTGGTAGGTGCAGCCGAATCAAAACTACCGCCCCTCTGTTGGGGTCTTTCATTCGTTTCAGAACATACAGGTCATGCTCGTAAACCAGTTCAGGGTCGTCGCCATCGTTGACCAGATACACGCCACCGTTCTTGCCCCGTAGATATGGGTTCGGATATGGCGGGATCTGATACACCACGGGTTCTTCCTCAGGCGCAGCCTTGATCTCGACCACGTTGTCTTCTTCGTCAGCCATCAGAAACTCACGACCGAGCACGATGGGCGACTTCACTTTGCCCCTGTTATGGCACCCGTCACAGACGCCTGGGTTCAGCCCGTTAAACTTATCGCAGGTGTAGGGGCCACGGATCTCGTTGGCTTTTTGTTCTGTTACTGCTGGGTTGTAGTCGGGGTGGTGCTCCGACATGCGGTGAATAGCCTTGGCTTTGTCCGCACAAAATGCAGCAATCGACAGGCCCGCACGCCACAGGGGTTCTTCAATCTCGGTCTGGTTCTCGACGATGTGCTTAAGCTGGGGGCAGCCGACATCGTTCATAGTCTTGAGCATGATGGTTCTAAACCGATGCTCTTGGTTGCCCATCAGGGCCAGCGTCAATTCGTTAAGTGGTGCCTTGTCATCAGGCCCAGGACCGAGGCTCTTAATCGGCCCAAGCTTAGAAGTAAAATTGAAGTAATTAACCGGCTCGGCCTCGAACAAAACTTCTACCGGGGTCGGTGGTGTTGACTTGTGGTTGAAGGTGCCGGGTACCCGGAGGATCCTAGCCTCATCCGCCGTTACTGCAGGGTCGGCCACCAGCGCGTGCTTATGGCATAGCGCCTTTAGGGTTTCAGCTACTGGCTTCCACTGGTCACGGTCAACCTCAGTTTCAAGAATCCAATAAGCGTGAACGCCACGTCCAGAGTTAACTGTCGTTGGTGCTGGTAGTCCAGTTTCTTCGCAAAACTCTTCAAGTGCTTCAAGACCTTCTTCGCGTGTTTCATAGTGCTTTCCTTCTCCACAGTCAATATCAAGCCAGAATGCTTTGAAGTATTTAGCGTTGTCTTTGGTACGCGAACCTTTTTTCTCGTACTTAGCGCAGGCGAAGTAGGCGTCGTATTGGTTTTCTACAAGATGGTCAATCTCCTTTTCGGCTTCTTCTAGTGTCTCTACGAACACCTGTTTTGGCAGGTGGTCTTTTCTTAGGCCGACGATGCAGTACCAACCTTTGTCGGACAGCACCTTCGATAGTAGTTTTGTTTCAGCCATTCACCGCCTCATGCGTCGCCAAGTTTCTGTATAACTTCTTTTATCTTTTCTTCCATTTGTTTTCGGGGTCGGCCTTGCCCGCAAAACCAGTTGTATATGGTCATGCGAGATACATCGAAAAACTGGGCCACCTCGACAACAGGAATTTCCTTCTTAATACAGAGTCGACCAAGCAGAACCCCGATGTTGCTGGAGTCTGCTTGTTCATTGGCACGTACGATACGGAGGCTGTAGCCTCGATCGTCCATTACTCGTCGTCCGTTACCCAGTTGTTCATGATCGAACCGAGGTCTTGCTTAGCGGTCGGTTCGGCTTTCTTCGATGCACGCTTCTTTGGCTCTTCTGTTGCCTCAGGTTTAGCGGTCTCGAACGGCTCGTCTTTGTCAGCGTCGGCATCAGGCTTTGGGAAATACAGGCTCGATGCTTGCTTGGCTTCAGGCGAGTTGCCCTTGGCGGTAGCACGCTGCCAATCTTCTTGGCTCAGGAACTTAACGGGTTTGAAGGTCAGCTTGGGCGTATCGCTGTCGCTGTCCAGACGCATCTCGGTAACGAGGGTGTTGATGTTCTTACCCTGGGCGCCGACATACTTAGCGTACTGCTGGAACGGCATCTTGTTCAGGTCGGTGCTGTTACCAAAGATCGAGGTAGCAGGCAGTTCGATACCGTAAACGTCACCACCGACGTCGCCTTCCAACACCACAGCCAGACGCTGCTTGAAGCGGCAAGCACGACCACCGCCAGCACCGGAGCCCTTGATGTTTTGGGGGCAGTCGGCACAGTTCTTGGACTGGGGGTTAGCCGAGTTCTCGTGGGGCTTCTCGCCATCAGCAGACCAGCAGTCGGGAGGTGCAGACTTCTTGGGGTCATAAGCACCGGCGTAGTAAGTACGACCGACTTTGGGTGCGCCGTTAACGATAACCACGTTCATGCCACGGCTTTCGTTCTTGGCAATTTCTTCGCCGTTCACGATCAGACGGAATACACCACCACGCATCGAGATGCGCTTACTGCCACCACCGCCGCCACCCGCAAGGGCTTTGGTCATTTCGTCAAGCTGAACATCCTTCAGATAGTCTGGAAGGCCCTGCTGAAATAGAGTTAGTTCACTCATTTGAATCTCCTTAAGGTTATTTACTGCGACGAACTACAACTTGGTACTCGCTGTCCACATTGATACCCTTGGGCATCAAGGCGGGGTTTTCCTCCAAGAACTGCTTCATGTTGGACTGATGAATACGTTTTTCTAGCAAATCGAACGCATCGCTTTCCGCAATGAAGTCGTACAGGGATTCCCAGTCGTTAGTCCAGTACCTAGACTTGACCGTCCTATACACCGTTCCATGGGGGGTTTTGATACTGTCGGCACCTTGGTCGCCTAGAAGATCAAGCAACTTTTGGTTGACGGTATTCATCTGAGCCTCTATGTCTTTGATCTTGTCGTCCGCTTCGCGTTTAATCTCGTCGCGGGCGTCGCGCATCTTAATGAAAATAGAGACCAGCTTATCGACAGACATTTCTTCGGACATACATTCTTCCTTTGGTTTGCAGGCACGGGGGCCAGAATCTACATACTACCTGTACAACTTGAGACTGTCAAGAGCCTATTTCGTTCCGGTATAAATCCACAAGCTTCGTGTGGTCATCCAGTTTGTTCTCAAGCATCTTGTACAGCTTCTCCTCCACCGAGCTGCCTTGAACATGCACAACAGTCACCGGATTAACCTGCCCTTTACGATGCACACGGGCGTTGGCTTGGAGGTACGTCTCTACGGACGTTACGGGGGAATACCAAATAACTACGTTTGCTGCTGTCAGCGTTACGCCATGTGCTGCGGCTTGGGGCTGAATTACTAGGACCATGGGGTCTTTGTCTTCTTGGAACCGCTTGAAGATTTCTGTGCGTCGGGTTACTGGCACCGAGCCGTTGATGATCTCGCAGGTGATCTTGTGGTCTTTCAAATACTGGGTTACTAGTTCAATGGTGTGCGTGAACGGCACAAAGATCAGAACCTTATGGCTGGACTCGTCAACAACTTCTTTAATAACAGCCAGTCGGTTTGACACGTCGAACTCCACAACTTCTTGATCGTCGGTGTAGACGGCCCCGCCTGAAAGCTGCAAAAGCTTGTTGATGTTGACGGCTGCGTTGACTGAACTGATCTGCTCCCCACCGGCAGTAATTGCCATGTTCTTCTTTAGGGCTTCGTAATACTGCTTTTGCTGGGGGGTAAGTGGCGCTTCTCGGTAAACGTGTGTGACTTCAGGTAGATCCAGACACTCTTCTTTAGTAAATCGAATCGCTGGCTGAAGCATGTCATAGACGGTTTCCTGGGCGCTGTCTTTTGGTAGCCACTTGAACCGACTAATGTTGTACATGACCATATCTCGGTAGCGGCCATAAGTACGGGGGGCGTTGTCGGGCACACACAGTTTTGCAATACCGTATGCGTCTAGTGGGGACTGGGCTGCAGGTGTACCCGTCATCATCCAGAGCCAGCGGTTCGAGTCCATCAGCCGCTTCATGCACTTCCAACGTAGGGTGTTGGCGTTCTTGTAGGCGTTGGCTTCGTCAATGATAATCAGGTCGAAGTCGTTTTCTTTAATATCCTGTTCAACGATCTCGACGCCATCAAAGTTGATAATGACGTACTCGGCGTCGCCAGCAATAATTTCTTTGCGTTTCTGTCGGTTGCCGTAAGCCACAGCCACATGCCGATGAACTGCAAACTTAAACAAGTCTGCCTGCCAAGCCGACTGCATGATCGACAACGGGCATATAATTAGTACACGGCGGATGATTCCTTGGCGCAGAAGATAGTCCGAGGCCCAGATAGCGGAAGCAGTCTTACCGGTACCCTGCTCGTTGAAACAAAAGCTCCGGGGGTGTAGGGTAAGGAATTCTGCGGTTGTTCGCTGGTGGGCCATAGGGCTGAATAGCCCCGGCCAGTCGTAATGAGCGGATATGGGCGACGGTACATTCTTAAGTCTTAGTTGTTTAAGAAGCTGGGCGTTCTTCAAAGACCAGTCAACCAGCACCTCGGCTACGGCACCGTCTTGCTTTACAACCTTACTGTCTTTGATGCTGTTAGTAATCTTCTCGGGGAATTTAGTCCGGACGAGAAGAAACTTGTCATCAAGAGTTTGCATTCTTCGGCTTGTTCCGTTTGACGGTGTGGTCGGAGTTGCGGCTAAAGGATCGGTTAGCGCTGGGAGATTTGAGTTTAAGGTTTGATCTGGCGTTACTGCCGCCTTTAGAAAGGGGGACGACATGGTCGATGTCTTTTCCTTTGCGGTCCACCCCAGCTTTGTCCATAGCATAG
>Ga0208788_1001368_pt1 | contig 11841 bp, 10 predicted proteins | sample Wag4_2014_7_11_3_FD_187363 | JGI IMG/M metagenome (GOLD analysis project Ga0208788, IMG submission 187363) | Fresh water mixed with fracking chemicals microbial communities from Ohio, USA - Utica-2 Time Series FC 2014_7_11 (SPAdes) (version 2) ... | reverse complement strand
ACACGGAATAACGCCCTCCCACCCAATCCCAAAAAGGAAAACAGTTCTCGGGAGCAATGCCAAATGCGGTTGCCGCAGGGATATTGCTGGAAACAGCAACGAAATGTTGTTGTATGGCCTCAACACTGCCGCCTTGGGCCAAGAACCATTCTCGGGCGGCTTGTGCGTTTAGTAAGGTTTCTGGAGTGCTGAAAGACTTGGAAGCAACAATAAATAAGGTTTCTGCTGCATCCAAGGCTTCTAATGTATCGGCGAGATGTCGCCCATCGAGATTCGAAACAAAGTGCAATTCTACTTTGCCAACTGAATACGGTTTGAGGGCACGTGTGACCAACATTGGCCCGAGGTCGGAACCACCGATACCAATATTCACGACATGTCGAATCGGTTTGCCGTTATGTCCCCGCCAGTGTTGTTGGTGAATTTTTTCGACAAATTCACCCACGCGTTGTAATACCGCTTGGATTGACGGCACGATATTCTCACCATCAACACGGATATCACTGTCCGCCGGTGCGCGTAGCGCGTGGTGCATGACGGCACGTTGTTCACTGACATTGATGGCGTCACCTGCCTGTAAACGCTGCATCCAATTGGCTAATTCAGCGGTATGAGCCAACTCAATCAATAAATCGCGTGTGCGTTCGGTGATGCGGTTTTTTGAATAATCCAGCAACAAGCCGTCTAACCGTAATGAAAAACGCTGAAAGCGATCTGGCTCGGTGGCGAATAAATCGCGCATGTGGAGATGACGGGTTGCACGTTGGTGTTGATGCAGTTGTACCCACACCGAGGAAAGATTGATTTGACTCATACACAACAAGTTTTAGAGGTTAGGGGACAAGGCGAATGAAATGTTCACGATAGTGTTTCATCTCTTCGATGGATTCGTAGATATCGGCTAGGGCTTCATGGCGCCCTTTTTTAACCACCCCTTTTGCCACATCAGGACGCCAGCGCTTTGCCAGCTCTTTTAGGGTCGATACGTCTAAATTGCGATAGTGAAAATAATCTTCCAGCGTTGGCATCCACCGCGCCATAAAGCGTCGATCTTGGCAAATCGAGTTGCCACACATGGGCGACTTGCGTGCCGGTACATATTGGCTGATAAAGGCCAACATCTGGGCTTCGGCTTCTTGTTCGGTGAGGGTAGAGGCTTTCACCTTATCAATCAGGCCACTTTTGCCGTGGGTGTTTTTATTCCAATCGTCCATCGCGTCTAACACGGTGTCTGGTTGATGAACAACCAACACCGGCGATTCGGCAACTGTGTTTAGATTGGCATCGGTAATCACCACCGCCAGTTCAATAATGCGGTCGCGGTCGGGGAACAGGCCAGTCATTTCCATGTCTAGCCAAATGAGATGGTTTTGATCTTGCGCCATAGCGGTCTGTCCTTCAAAATCTTCAAATTGTCGCACACATTTTAGGTCAAGCAGCGCCCATTTATGAACGATACCCTGTCCGCTTTTCCTTTTACGGTGGTTTTTTTGTCTTTGTTGGGTATCTCATCTGTTGTGCAGAGTTATTTAGCGTATCGACAACGCCGTCATGTTGCCGCTTATGCAGGGCGGGTGCCCCGTCTGTTTGCCGCGCATATTCCCCCTGAACAGCATGAAAAAGCCGCGCAATACACCCTTGCCAAAAGCCGCTTGGGTCAGGTTCAGCTGGTATTCCATACCCTGATGGTGCTGTTATTAACCTTAGGTGGTGGGTTTGAGTGGTTGCAACAAATATGGGCAGGACTTCTACCGCAGGGCATTGCCCAACAAACCGTAGTTTTACTCTCGGTCTTTGCTGTGTTACAGCTGGTTGAACTGCCATTTCTCTATTACTCCCATTTTCACCTTGAAGCCCGTTTTGGTTTTAACCGCCTGTCACGTCGTCTATTTATCCTCGATGTCTTTCGCGGTGCATTATTGGGTGGGGTGTTAGGTGGAGGTTTGATGGCTGCGTTGTTGGCGCTGATGATCTGGGCTGGCGAACTGTGGTGGCTGTGGGCGTGGCTGTTGTGGGTTGGGTTTTCTATTTTGCTGATGGTGATTTTTCCGCTGTGGATTGCACCGTTGTTTAATCGTTTTACGCCGCTGGCTGACGCGGTACTCAAAGATAGGGTGGAACAGTTATTACAGCGTTGTGGTTTTGATAGTCAGGGCATTTTTGTGATGGACAGTTCAAAACGCTCTGCTCATGGCAATGCCTATTTCACTGGCTTTGGTCGTGCTAAGCGTATCGTGTTTTTCGATACGTTATTAGACCATCTTAGTCATGACGAAATTGAAGCCGTGCTGGCGCATGAATTGGGGCATTTTCATTATCAACATATTCGACAACGGCTATTCGGCAGCATGGTTTTTAGCCTGTTGTTATTTGCGGTGTTGGGGGTGTTAGCCGATACCCCTGCCTTTTATCAACAGTTAGGGGTCGCCACGACTTCTGCGGCGGCTGCACTATTTTTATTCAGCCAATTATTACCGCTATTATTGTTCCCACTGACCCCCATTTTTAGCGCATTATCACGGCGGCAGGAGTATCAGGCCGATGATTTTGCCGCCCAATATGCACCGGCAGCCGCATTGATCAGTGCCTTAACCAAACTGTATCGGGATAATGCTGCCACATTAACGCCCGATCCACTGCACTCCGCTTTCTATGATTCACATCCCCCCGCCACCGCACGGGTGGCTAAACTGCAAGGATTTTTGTCTTGAGTCGTTCCCCCGCACGTCCTTCCCGTTCTTTGCATGATGCACAAGCAAAAACCGCTGAACTCACCGGTGTGATTGTGAAAAGTCATGGCCGCCGCTTTATTGTTGAATTGGCCGATGGCATCTGTTATGACTGTACCACTCGCGGCAAGCGTACCGACTATGCCTGTGGTGATGTGGTGTACCTAACAATTGAAAATGCCGAACAAGGGGTGATCAGTGGCCATGAAACCCGTTCTTCTCTGTTATATCGTTCTGATGCTTTTCGCAGCAAGATTATTGCGGCCAATGTGTCGCTCTTGGTTTTGGTGGTCGCGCCCGTGCCAACGTTTAGCGAGGAATTGTTAGCGTGCTGTTTATTGGCTGCAGAAGCGGCTGGTATAGAAGCACGCATTGTGTTGAACAAGGCCGATCTTCCCGAAGTGGTTCAAGCACGACAGCAATTAGCCCCCTTTGTTGCCTTGGGCTATCCCGTCCTAGAGTTATCTGCCTTGCAAGATGTTTCGCCATTGCGCCAATGGTTACAAGACCAGACATCGGTATTGGTTGGGCAATCCGGCATGGGAAAATCAACTTTGACCAATGCCTTAGTGCCTGAAGCGGCGGCACGGGTAGGCGATATTTCTGTGGCGTTAGATTCGGGACGACACACAACCACCCATGCACAGCTTTATCATCTTGATGCTAGCTCACACTTGATTGATTCTCCCGGCTTACAAGAATTTGGTTTGCAGCATATCGAGCCGTTGGCTTTAGCCGGTTATTTCCCCGATTTTCAACCCTTCTTGGGGCAGTGCAAATTTCATAATTGTTTGCATTTGGTTGAACCCAGTTGTGCACTACAGCAGGCGGTACAGCGTGGTGAATTATCAGAAAAGCGTGTGGCGTTTTATCAGCGTATTTTCCGCAGTTTACAAAAAACACACTAAATCTGTACTTGGTGGATAAGCATAGCGTATCCACCCAAAAATCAACTGGTGTAGAGCCCATGTTGGGCTGCTGAAATTTGGCAACCCAACACAACGACTTAGCGTGATTTCATTTGGTATTTTTTCTCGAGTGCAGCCACGCCCCAAGCCAATAACAAGGTCAAGCCAAGGTAGAGGAAAGAAATGGTGAGGTAGGGTTCCCAATAGCGAGAATACACCCCTGCCACCGTACGCGCTGCAAAGGCCAACTCTGCCAAGCCAATCGCCGACACCAGCGAGCTATCCTTTAACAGCATAATGGCTTCATTCCCCAGCGGCGGTAACATGCGGCGGAATGCTTGTGGAATGATGATTTCCTTCATCGCTTGACCATAGGACATGCCCAATGAACGAGCGGCTTCCATTTGTCCTTTGTCAATCGACTGAATGCCGGCACGGAAGATTTCAGTGATGTACGCTCCAGCGTTGAGCGTTAATGCCAGCAAACCAGATAAAAAGGCACCATAGTTTTGCCGTAATTCGCGTGCGCTATCGCCAGCAATCAGTAAACCATCGACTGGATGGACTAACATTGGCATCAGTGCAAAGTGAATCAGCAAAATTTGTACAAATAGCGGCGTACCACGAAAAAAAGTGACATAGGCAGCAGCGGGTAGCCGCACGCCAAAACGCAATAAATAGCGTTGTGCCCCATGTTTGGCATCAGCCAAACGCGCCATGCCCATCAATAAACCAATTAGCGTGCCAAAAAAGACCGCGATGAGGGTAATCATCAGCGTCATCTTGAGGCCATTGATGAACAAGGGCATGTATTCGATAATCATCGCCCAGCGAAAGTCCATAGCGTTCCCCGTTTTTTATGTGGTGAAAAAATTAAAAGAAGCGCAACCGGGATGACCGGTGCGCTTCCAATAGAGCAGAGAAAATGGGGTTAGCCCGCTTTTTTCTCGCCAAACCACTTGGCGTAGATCTTATCGTAAGTGCCGTCTGCTTTAATGGCTTTCAGTCCTTCGTTAAGTTTGCCTAAGAGTTCTGCATTGCCTTTTTTCACTGCAATACCGTAGAACTCAGGGGAGAAGCTTTGATTGTCTTCAATCAGGCTCAAACCAGCGTTGGCGTTGTTTTGCAGATAGTTAATGACCACACCATTATCCGCCACCACAGCCTGTACGCCGCCACTCTCCAGCTCTTTCATCGCCAATGGCGTGCTTTCAAAGCGTTTGATGTCTTCGCTGGTTTTGCCTAACAGCTTTTGTACCACTTCATCACCGGTAGTACCGGTTTGAACGCCGACTTTTTTACCTTTCAAATCATTGAAAGTTTTAATATCGGTCACCCCTTTGCCGACAGCAATCAGCTGGCGTGCTTCAAAGTAGGGTTCGGTAAAGTCCATCGATTGTTTGCGCTCGTCGGTGATGGTGACGGCAGAAATCACGATGTCACGGTCACCTTGATCCAGCGTAGCAAAGATACCTTCCCACGGGGTGTTGACGAATTTAACTTGAATACCCGCTTTTTCTGCGATGGCACTCAAGACGTCAATATCAAAGCCTTGGACTTCTTTTTTCTCATTTTCAAACTCGAACGGTGCATAAGCGGCATCCGTTCCAACGACGTAGGTGCGTGTTTCAGTTGCAGCTGGCGCAGCGGGGGCAGCTGCATTATCAGCAGGTTTGGGTTCAGCACTCTTACCACATGCTGCCACAAAGGCACTTGCTACCAGCGCCATTAACAGCTTTCGTCGTGAAAATTCCATGGGGAAACTCCCTGTGTCGTAACACATCAAAATATTGAACATCTGGTGACACGTCAAAGACGGTCCCAGTCAGACGGTGGTAATATAAATATCACCTAAGTAGTTCTTCAATCATTAAATGCAATTTTTCTCTACCTTTTTGCTAAAAACTGCTGATGAAACATTTATACAACGTCCTTCTCGTAGTTTTTTGCACTGCAATGATGCCTGTGGCGTACGCAGAAGATGCGCCATTGCCAGGTGATTTCGTGCCACAAGTGCAAAAAAAACGCCCTGCTGTTACTCGTACGGCCTCACCTAGCCAACCCGTTGCAGACAAAAAACCGACTCAACGGGCAGTAAGAAAGGCTGTGACTAAGAAACAGCCAACCGTTAACAAAGCGAAAAAGGTCAAAGCAAAAGTCACGCCCAAAAATCAGCGTATGCTAAAAGCGCGTGCTCAATCTCAACTAAAAGGCAAACTCGCCAAGTCGGTTAAACCTTCACGTCAAGTTGTGAAAAACAAAGCCGCCTTGCGAGCACAAGCGGCCAAGAAAAAAGCGGTGGTAACAAAAGCAAAAATACGCCCTGCAACAAAAATCGCCAGCAAAAAAGCCCCAGTTACGCGGGCGAAGACTGCGCTTGCTGCTAAACAGGTCAAGAAACCCACGGTAGTGAAACGCTCGCCTGCTCAGGTACGTCGTGCTGTTGTGAAAAAGAAAGCGATCAACAACGCGAAAAAACCGTTACTAAAAACCAGTAAAAACAATAAGGTAGCTAAAAAAGCTGCTGTGGTGAGAAAAAAACAAGAAAAAGTGCTTGCTAAAACCAATAAGCGCTGACATAATGAACTTCTCTTCAGCGCCGGTGTAGCTCAGTTGGTAGAGCACCTGACTTGTAATCAGGGGGTCGCGAGTTCGAATCCTGCCGCCGGCACCACAGAATCAAAAAGTGATGCTTAGCATGACTTAAAAAACCCAGCAAAAGCCTTGTGCCTGCTGGGTTTTTTGTCGTTGGTGCTTTCTGTTGATAACATTTTGGATAAACTGTGATTTTTCCATGATGTTAAGGTAAAACAGTGAGAGCACGTCGTTTATCATCATCAATCCCAGTGATTTCTTTTGAGCTTTGTCCTGCAAAGACTTATCTCCACGCAGAGACAGGAGATGTGCAGCTTGGCAGATCCGTTTTTAATCATTGTCAAATCGTAGGAGAAGTTGCAAAAGCATTGATGAGTCACTATGCCTTTGCGATTGATTTTCCTGCGGGTTCTCATCTTGTTGCCGCTTGTCACGATATTGGCAAAGTCAGTCCCTATTTCTACGAAAAGTTAAGACAAGCTTGTCACAAAAATTCCCTTGAAAAATTGCCAGACATCACTCCAGAAAAAGAATCCCAGTGGGGTGGCCATGCAGGAGTGAGTCAAATTGCTGCACAGGCAATGGGAGTTAGCCCACTTTTAGCGGAGGTTCTTGGCCAGCATCATGGCTTTCGACCTGAAGTAGGTAGCTATTCGGCAGAGGCTGAAGTGTTTGGTGGTACCGGCTGGCAGCAGGAAAGAGAAAAGTTAGTTCAAGCCTTAAAAGAAACACTTAATGCAAATTGGCCAATTGTGTCGGATCCAGTACAAGCACGTTTGCTAGCGGGTCTAACCAGCGTGGCAGACTGGATAGGTTCTGGCGCTTGGTTTGAAGATCCACAAAAAGATTGGCGGCCTTTCATTCAATCTGCACTAGATGATGTGGGTTTTGTCCCGCCACTTATTCGCCATAATCTTGATTTTCATAAAATCTTTGGATTTTCTCCCCGACCATTACAAGAAACGCTTTGTCAGGCAATTAGCAAGCCCGGTGTCTATGTATTAGAAGCACCAATGGGTCAAGGAAAAACAGAGGCTGCTTTATTTGCTGCGTATCAAATGCTTGTGTCAAAACAGGCAATGGGTATTTATTTTGCTTTGCCGACTCAACTTACCTCTAACAAAGTTTATGAGCGTTTTTCCGATTTTCTTGAAAAGATTTTGTTACCAAATTGTCGCCATCGCCGTGGTTTATTGCTTCATGGACAGGCATGGTTATTAGACACCGAAATGGGTGAGGAAGGTCGGCCCGGTGGTGCATGGTTTAACCAAGCAAAAAGGGGACTATTAGCTCCTTTCGCAGTAGGAACTATCGACCAAGCGCTGATGGCAGCCATGAATGTCAAACATGGTTTTGTGCGTGCCTTTGGGTTAGCAGGCAAAGTTGTGATTCTAGATGAGGTACATAGCTATGATATGTATACAGGAACTATTCTGTCTGAATTAGTGAAATTGCTGCGTCAGCTTAACTGCACTGTCATTGTTTTGAGTGCAACCTTAACTCAGCGTAGGCGAGAGCAACTATTAGATACTTCAGTAAAGAACCATGACTACCCATTGGTTTCTGCCTTGGCACATCAAAGTCACCTAGTCGAAATTTCAACAGAACCGCCCGAAAAACGAGAAATTAACCTTAAGTTTCTGACAAAAGATGAAGATGCGATAGAAGAAGCTTTATATCGTGCACAACAGGGGCAACAAGTTCTTTGGGTGGAAAATACTGTTGCACAAGCACAGCATTTTTATCAAATTCTTGCTGCCCGAGGAAAAGAACTCAATGTTCAATGTGGTCTATTACATTCTCGTTTTACACTCAGTCATCGTCAATCTAACGAAAACAAGTGGGTTAACTTGTTTGGTAAAGAGAACTGGCAACAAAGATGTTTACAGGGCCGGATCTTGGTTGGGACTCAGGTTGTTGAGCAATCATTAGATATTGATGCTGATTTTTTGATCAGTCGTTTTGCTCCAACCGATATGTTGCTACAACGCCTTGGTCGTTTATGGCGACATCAAAACACACCAAGACCAAAGGATGCACGACTAGAGGCATGGTTATTAGCACCAGATTTACAAGCTGCGATTGCCTCTCCCCTACAAGCATTTGCTAGCACTGCTTCTGTGTATAGCAGCTATGTTTTATGTCGTAGTTTAGAGAGTTGGCAATGTCAATCTTCGATCTGTTTGCCGGATAATATTCGACCACTCTTAGAAGCCACCTATTGCGATAGAAATGAATCTGGCGACATGGCACGTTGGCAATATGAACTTGAGCATGGAGTCCAGCGTGGAAACTATCGGCAAATTGGGCGCCAAGACTTGCAACGGCTGGCGCACGGTACACTGGCGACTGCTGGTAACACGCAATCAGATCATCATTGTGCAACACGATATAGTGAACAAGACAGTATCGACGTCCTGTTATTAACAGCGATTCGCTATTTACCAGAAACACAACAAACACAGCTGACCTTATTAGATGGGTCTACCTGTTGTTTTCCAACTCAACGTCATCAATGGCCAGCGGCAAAGTGGCGAAAACTGACCATCCGGCTGATGCGCGAGCTGATTCAACTACGTCCTAGCCTTGCACCTCCTGCTTGCCAAAAAGCGCAATTGGAAAAATTGGGATTTCAACATTTGTTTTACCTCGGAGAACGACAGCATGAAGAATCTTTTTTGCGTATTGGCTTGGTAAATGAATGTGACAAGGTTAATATGCCTTTTGAGCAGATGATGGAAAATAAGTATGACCACACTTACCGTGATGACTTAGGTTATCAGGTACTGAAATCTTCTTGAGAGCGACACAATGCAAAACCGCTTTAACCTGATAGATGAACCGTGGCTGCCAATAGCCGACGTGGGCCGAGTAAGTTTAACCGAGTTTTTTACCCATCCAGACTATCGAGCATTAGGGGGTTCACCCGTACAAAAAATAGCGCTGTTGAAATTACTGCTGGCCTTAGCCCAAGCTGCGGCAACACCACATGATGAGTCAGCATGGCTGGCGATGGATGAACAAACATTGGCAGCGCGTTGTTTAACCTATCTTCAACGTTGGCGAGATGCCTTTTTCCTCTATGGTGAAAAACCATTCTTACAAGTTCCGGCAATTCAAAAGGCAGAGTGCAAAAGTTATGGAACTGCACTTCCCGATGTCTCTACTGGCAACACCACTGTATTGACACAAACCCAGCAGGAAAAACCTTTAGATGACGCGGATAAAGCATTGTTATTAGTCGAACAAATGGGGTTTGCGCTTGGTGGTAAAAAAACAGATAACAGCGTGGTGCTTACCTCTGGCTATCCAAATAAAACCAATGCAAAAGGAAAACCATCTTCTGCCAAAGCGGGGCCTTCAGTAGGGTTTATGGGTCTATTGCATAACTTTGTTTTAGGCGAAACACTGTGGCAGACCCTGCGCCTTAATCTCTTCACTCAGCAAGATATTCAGCAAAGTGGTTTGTATCCAGGTGGAGTTGGACGTGCAATATGGGAGGAAATGCCAACGGGCGAAGACTGTTCGATTGCACGTGTTCATAAAACAACATTAATGGGGCGTTTAGTACCGTTGTCCCGTTTTTGTCTGTTTACTGACAATGGTTTGCACTACAGCGAAGGAATTGCACATCCAGATTACAAAGTCGGGGGTGTTGATCCCTCAATTGCAGTTGATCGTCGCGCCAAAGAGCCGAAAGTGTTATGGGTCAATCCCTTGCGTCGTCCTTGGCGAGAACTCACCGCGTTACTCGGTTTTGTTGAGTCTCAGCAAAATACCTTTGATTGTCTGCAGCTACGAGTTGCAGTACGGCATGCCAAATTAGTCAGTGACTGTTTTGCTATTTGGTCAGGTGGGTTACGTGTCAGCAGTAACGCAGGTGAGCAGTATGTATCTGGAGATGATGATTACGTTGAATCGGTCTTTTGGCTTTATGCCTCAGAATTAGATGGTGAATGGCTAGCCAATTTGCGTGGTGAAATTGATGTCCTCAATGACTTCTCTAAATTGCTATATGGCTGTGTAATCAGTTATTACAAAGAACAAAAAGTTGATGGTAAAACCATAGCAGAACAAGCCACGGCTTTGTTTTGGCAATTGTGTGAACGAGAAGCACAAACCCTCCTTCATGCTTGTGAGCGCAGCCAAGTGCAACAACGCTTCCAATTACGTCGTCGATTTGCTGACAATCTACACCATATTTTTAATACCCAATGCCCACAGCAAACGGCGCGACAACTGGATGCGTGGGCAAAAAGTCGTCCTAATCTTCGTAAATACCTGCATCTACAACAGGAGGCCGCATGAGTGAGAATAAAAAACCTGATAAGGCACAACAGTTCATCCGCTATGTCCTAGATAACTGTCTGCGAGATAAGGGTTTTGCTGCACGGTTACGGCGTGCTGATAACCCTGCCACTGAGTATCAAAGTTGGGAGCTATTAGCCACATTTAACATCCCTATTGAATTCGATCACCCTCGATTACCTTATTTATTGGTGGCTGCTGCGGTTGCTCGTGCAAAAGCAGATCAAAATGGTTCATGCTCTCTTGGTGCTGCAATCGCGGCGTGTTATGAGGAAGGTGCTAACAGTGATCAGGCTAAAGCAAGATTACGTCGGTTATTAGCGTGTGATGATACGGCTGAAGTGTGTCGGATTCTGCGTGGTGTTCTCTCTCTTATCCAAAGCAAAACGCGCCAGACGCTAGATTATGAGCGTTTATTAAAACAGTTATTACAGTTTGGGCGAGATAATCAACGGGTTAAAGCGCAATGGGCACAGGAGTTTTACCATAGACCTGTAGAAGAGGAACAAGTATGAGCCAAACCCTGTTTGCTAGCGTATTACGGCTCAATCGACAGGATTGCCACGCATTACGAATAACCGATCCATATTCGTTGCATCGAGTGGTGTATAGCTTATTTCCTGATATTCGCAGTGAGTTGGATAAACAAACCAGCGAAACCAGTGGTATTCAGTTTGCGGATTTAGGGGGCGATTTTCATGGCCGTGATGTGCTTTTGTTATCTAATCGCGAGCCAATGGAGAAAGTGGATGGTCAGTATGGCGAAATCCGTACACAGCCACTACCAAACCATTTTTTATCCCATCATCGTTATCGTTTTAAGTTAATTGTCAATCCTACTCGCCGAAACAACAGCACTAAAAAATTAGTACCAATTCGTCAGCGTGATGAAATTGCTGCATGGTTTGTTAAACGTGCTCAAGCTAATTGGGGATTTATTGTAGAACAAACCCAGTTACAAATTGACCGTGTTGAGGTGTTGCGTTTTCAAGATAAATCGCAGCGCAATGTGACGCTTGCTCAAGCGCATTTGCAAGGCACATTACAAGTTATTTCGCCCGATCTCTTCGCTGCAAGTTTTGCCCGTGGGATAGGACGAGGTAGAGCTTTTGGTTGTGGCCTATTACAAATTGTTCCTCTGATTAACCCCTCTTCTAACGCCTGATAAGGATGTTAAGTCATGCTTAAAAATACCCGTATTGAGTTTCACATTTTGCAATCTTTTCCCGTCACTTGCTTAAATCGTGATGATGTTGGCGCCCCTAAAACAGCGATTATTGGCGGTACCACACGTGCACGGG
>Ga0208788_1001364_pt1 | contig 11863 bp, 15 predicted proteins | sample Wag4_2014_7_11_3_FD_187363 | JGI IMG/M metagenome (GOLD analysis project Ga0208788, IMG submission 187363) | Fresh water mixed with fracking chemicals microbial communities from Ohio, USA - Utica-2 Time Series FC 2014_7_11 (SPAdes) (version 2) ... | reverse complement strand
TTAAAATTTTACCCGGGCCGAAGTCTCTGTGAACGAATTCAGCTCCTTTTCTGTAGTCTGTTCTTACTTTGTAAGGTAGTTCCTCTTTAGATACCTGAGCTTGAGATAGAGCAACTTCCTTACCTTTTATCAGTTCATCGATGTTGATCTTAAAGTCGTATCCGGTCGTTGGCATAACCTTCATAGGGTTATCAGCTATTTCTGGTTTATCTCTTCTTAAGTGGCTTTTTGCTCTAGCTGTAAGCCTTTCCTGGGTTGTATCTTCTTCGTCATACAGAAGTAGAGTAACTAGAGCATTATTAGTTACAATAAGTACATAAGCTTCTCCGTAGTTGTCAACCAGTATATTCTGTTTTAACTCCTTATCGTACTTAGTGTACTTAACATGAAGAGTAACTGAGTACTCTTTCCCGTCTTTGACTACTTTAGGTTTTAGAATCAGATATACCCTGTTAATGCTGTCCGAATAGGCTGTTTGCTTAGTTTCGAAGCTCTTTAGAAGGTTAAACAGTCTTGCAGTAATTGCATCTTTAAGCTTTGGCTCTACTTCTTTCCAGTCGTAACCTTGATATGCAGCAGCTGGTATCTTAATGTCTAAGATCTTTCCTCTCTCGCTTTTTCTAAGCTGATAGTGGTCTGATTGACGTACTTCCCTAATCATTATCCTCTTTAGGATAAATAGCACCTATTTTGAAGGCACTACCTATCCTTAGAGGATTTTACTTCTTACTCAACCAATAAGCAGTTGCGTAAACGTTAGGCATTCGTCTAATTCTCTGTACCTTACCTCCGTCAATATAGCTTTTATGGAAGTCAACATCCACCCAATCTAACTTACCTTGCTGGTTTGGCTGTCCAGTAACTCCGGAGCTGGTGTTTACAATAGTTCCTACTCCGTACTTTTTATGTCTGAAGTCGCCTCCTTTTCTGTAGTCTGTTCGTACTTTGTAATCTAAAGAGTCTTTACTAACAAGAGCTTTTTCAAAATCAATATCGACTCCTTTCATAACAGTGTCAATATCAATTTTATACTCAGAACTAGTAACATTGATAATCTGATAACCATCCTTAGCGAACTTAGGGTACTCAGATTGGATATAAGTTTTAGTCTTTTCAATAAGCCTTTCAGGAGTTAGATCATCCTGATTGTATAAGAAGATAGAGATAATGCTACCTCTGTTGACTACACATCCGTAAGCATGCCCATACTCATCGCTAGTTACTGCTCTACCTCCTTCAGGAGCAGGAGTAGTTGTCTTTGCGTGCATTAAGATAGGATAGTTCTTTCCTTGTCTAGTTGCAATAGGACGTAAAATTACCATAATTCTATTCTTAGGACTGTTCCAGGGATTGGGTCTAGTCTCTAAAATAGAGAGGTAGGAGTTCAGTTTTGTCTGAATATCTTTTAGTAATCTAGGTTCTAACTTAGACCAGTCATACCCTTCGTAAGCTTGTTCTGGAAGCTTTAGTTCTAGAATATTAGCTTTACTCTGCTTTTTAAGACTGTAGTACTTAGAAAGCTTGACTTCATTATTCATTTTACTCTTTTAAGTAAATATTCACTAACTTAGTGTCCGTCTCGGAAGTTCTTAGCTAGTTCGGGAGGTGCTTTGAGGGTTACCCCTTCCAGCTGAGTTGTAGTTTCCATAATCTTTTGGATGGCAGGAGCTACTTCCTCAGCCTTATCTTCAGGGACGTTAATAATAAGCTGGTCATGAATCTGAGCTTGAACCCGTCCATTGATGTTATTTGCTTTTAAGTAACGGTTAATCTGAACAGCAGCTCTATTGACCACAGCCGCAGCTAGTGACTGTAATTGATAGTTTAGACAGTTATTTAGTCCATTTCTGTAGTCACGATACCAAGCCACTACTTGCTCCTTACCGTAGGTTTTCTCTAGCTCTTTTCTGTATCTCCAGTCCATAATCTGGTCTCCAAAAGCTTCGTAGATCTTCTTAACCTTAGGGAGGTGTCGAATACGTCCTACCTTATTAACTATAAATCCTTTTTCTTTAGCTTGCTTCCGGGAGTTGATTCTCCATTCCTTAAGCTGGGGAAATCCGTCTAGGTAACCGTTAACCAGTTCTTCTGCTTCAGCCTGACTTACACCCAATCCCATAGACAGGGCATAAGCTTCCATGCCGTAAGCTATTCCTAGTGCATAGCCTTTAGCTCGGTTTCTCTTAACAGGATCTAGCTTCTTAAGGAAGACAGGTGATTTTTTATCCGGAGAGACTCCGTCGGGGTAGAGATCTTTTCTCTCTTCCAGCTTTTCGGTTTTGATAGCGACGGTAGAGTAAAAGTCCCAACCGTTATTGAAGATATCTTGGAGGTTTTTATCTCCCGATACCGAAGCAAAGCAGTGAGGTTCCAACGACTCGTAGTCAGCATCAATCAACAATCTGCCTTCTTCCGCAACTAGGAAAGCTCTAACGATGTTGTTGTACTTAATAATGATAGGAGCTGCTTCTCCGTCCTCCTTGGGTTTAGGTAGCTGCTGAGCATCCGATCCATAACGTCCTGACACAGTACCGTTCTGCTTGAAGTAGAAGTAGTACCTTCCATCTTCTGCTCCGTAGTAGAATCGATCTACATAGGTAGAAGAGATTTTTAGAAGCTTATTATAGATTCTAAGATTCTCAGCCCAGGTATGCTTATCTGAGATAGTTTGAATAAAGTCATCATCAAACTGAGGTAGTCCTTTATCGGTATTAGATAGAGGTTTAAGCTTCATATAATCAAAAGCAATCTCACCTAAGTGTCTCTTACTTTGAATATTGAAGTACTCTCCATCGTTATCCCTCTTCCATAGATCGATTGAGACTTTCAGAACTTCCATTTCCTCTAACACTTGTATATTACCTGTTTGAATAAAAGTCTTAACAGGGCTATCAGGAAGTGTAGAAACTGCTTTAGCACTAATAGAATAGCGTCCTTTAGCGTTCTGAGGTAGGTCCAGATTGTGCTTTTCAATGAGAGTCTGAACCCAGTTACCTCTGTTTGAAGGAGGGTAGTTCTTTAAAGAAGTATCAACAATCCACTCACGTACCTGAGGCATAGCTAGCATTTCATCAAATACCTTCTTTTTATATTCTTGAAGATCAGTTTGAATCTCGTCTCTGGTTTGTTTGATCAGTTCAGTATCCAGAGCTACTCCCAGTTCTTCCATCGGAATAGTAACTTCCTTATATAAAGGCATTACCTCTTCGTTAAAGAAGAAGTTCTCTAGATTCTCTTCCTTCAGTACTCCTAAGAAGTGATTGCAGATTCTGAGAGTGAGGTCGGTATCTGCAGCAGCGTACTTACCCAAGATCTCTATATCTGCTTTAAAGATTTCAAAGTTTTCTTTGGTAATAGCACCTCCGTTAGCTTTGATAGACTCCTTAAGTTCAATCTGTTCCTTGTTAGCTGCTTCTTCTACATCCAGTCCGATCTCCTCCTGGACCATAATAGCAATGGACTTTAATCCAAACGGTGAAGCTCCAAAGCCAAAAGCACCTTCCTCCTTAACGGTATGCACCAGGAGGGCAGTATCGATCCAAAGATCATCTAGCAAGTCTACATCGTAGAAGTTCTTAGTAAATCGAATATCGAACGATGCATTGTGCATAACAAGCTTCTTTCCTTTAAGCTTGCTTAATATTTTCCTAGCTAAGGTATGGCAGCCAACTCCATCGATGGTACATTCATCAAGGGTTTGTGAAACGGGATTCCAGATCATTGTTGGCATATAAAAGCCAATACCAATATCACCGGAGACCGAGAAGCCGACTACCTTACCTTTTCTAGGATTGAGACTGTTGGTCTCGGTATCGTAAGCGATTGTCTCTGACTGGTCAATATGCTGTACAAGTAAGTTAACCGTGTCACGGTCGGTGACAAGGTAATACTTCTTATCAATCATTGACGCAGAGTTTTTTTCATTCGCTTTCCTGCATCCTTAAACCACCCTGGGATCATATCCTCGTGGGTTGCACGGATAGGATTAATGTCAAGCCCTCCTCTTCTAGTGTATAAGCATGCTACCATGAGTTTTTCGGGCTGGTAAGCTTGCGATAGGTGGGTGAAGACCATCTCACAGATCTCCTCGTGGAAGTGAGATACCTGACGGTGACTGACAATGTACTGTGCAAGAGATGCTTCATCCGGCACATTCTTACCTTCGATGTGGATAAACACATCACCCCAGTCTGGCTGGTTAGTTACCCGACAGTTAGAACGAAGGAGGTCAGAGCTAATTTTCTTAACTACACTCTCTTCTTTTACTTCCCAGATTTTAAGCTGTGAGGCGTCTGAGTGGAAGGAAGTAAACTCAACTTCGTCTAGATTTACTAAAGCACTCAAATCTTCAAAGCCATCAAAAGCATATTCAGCAGAGTAATCGTTACCAAAGAACTTACAGTAGACAAAACCTTCTAGCAGTTCAGTAAGGTCCATTGATACTGTCTTTTCAATCTGCTTGATACACTCTTCAGCTGTCTCACCCATCGGAGTCATATTCAAAGAGTTTAAATACAGCTTGATTGACTTAGACTCAACGTGGAGCGGTGAATCGGCCGGGCATACAATCTTGAGCATACCAGCTACAGGTTGTCCTTTCTTAGTGATGGCTGAAACCTCGTAAGCGTTCCAAGCGTCTACTCCTACAAAAGGAAGGTTGTCTTCTTCGATGCCGTAAGCTTCTCTGTTTAAGTAACGAGGTACTGCTACCAGCAACTCTGGGTTGTATTGATCTGAATAACCAGCACCACCTACCTGTCCTAGGTGCTTGCTAGCAATCTCAACTACTTTATTTTGATTGTCCATATACTTGATTGTCAATTATTTTTATTACATACTGAGCTAGAGTTCTGCTTTGCATTACATCTAAGGTATCTGCAAAGTAGTATAGTCCAATACCTTTTTTGTTATTCCATGCATCGATAGTTTTGAATCGATCATCAACTAGATAATCTCCTTCATTACAATATAAAGGCTTATCCTTAGTTCTACAAACTATAAGATGGTCCAGTTCAAACTTATGCATATACCTCATAAGCCACTGCCCCTTTTGAAGGAAGGCATCTTCCACCATCTGATCAGTCCACGTATCCGGTACTCCTGATAGAAAACGTACATTATCGCTATGAGCAATATAGTAGTTAAAGAAGTATTCGTAGCCAGACACAGTCTTAAGGTCTATATAAAGATCGCGGTGATTTTCATACATAACCTTATACAAGTGCTCAGGGTCTTTAAAGGGGAATGGAACTCCTAAAGTTTCCATTTTTTTTACGAAGTTGGCGACAACGCCATCCATATCAAAGTATATCATACCCTGAAGATAGTAACTTTACTTGTTGTCTTACAACTTCCATTCTTTCTTCTACACTACCAGTTAGTCTAATTACCGGAACAGTAACCTTACCTGAGGTAATGTAGTATTCAAAGTTCTTATCAATCTCTATCTGATATTCAATATCAACAGGTCTCTTATCTTCTCCTACTAACTCAAATTCAGGTCTAAGCCAGAACAGTAAGTCATACTCTTCCAGAAGTTTTAAACTCTCTACCTCTAGAAAGTCGAACATTTCTTTTCTCAGATTGCCGTTTTCGTACTCCCATTTTGCATAGCACAAAGCATCCAATACTGCTCTATCTGAAATCAGATAATCGTTAGCTCTAACTCTGAATAAGTGCCTAGCGTAGAAGAATAGTTGCAAAGCATCTTTATTGAATACCTCCAATAGTTTTTCTTTAAAAAGAGTTCCAGCATCAGAGTAGTTGTCAACTAGACCTTTAAAGAAGTCAAACTCCTCAATAGTCTGAGTAAGGAGCGTACTCTTACCAGTTCCGTGAGTACCTATAAAGCTAATCTTAATTCCCACTACCCCAAGGTTTTAAAGTAAAGTTGTCCAATTTAGGTCTCTTTTCTGCTAGAGTCCTAATGTAGACCTCTTCCAATTCAGGCTCAAAGGGTATAGGTTCTGGGAACTGGTAAGTGTTTGTGTACAGTAGTCCTACTACATCGATTTGATCTTTAGTAAAAAGATCATCCATAAAGTCAACTACAAAATTTGCAGCTCCCCTAATTCTGCTGGTATCAACAGACATATAGAAGCATCTAAACTCTACTGTACCTTGGTACTTCAGAGGAACCATGTTAATCATATGTCTCTTACGTTCAAAGTACTTCCAAAAATCCTCTTCAGTAGCAGCATTCATAGCTCCCTGATACTCTGCTTCAGTCATTACAGAAGTTCTAGTTAGATTACGTCTGATGCGATGTTCAGGTTTCATCTTTCCTCCTTCTTTAACTGGACTAATTGAAGTATAATCTCTAATCTGAAGGCTATTCTTATAAACGTATTTCAGAATAACTTTTAGTTTAGGCAAAGTATCGTAACACTCTTTAGGTAACCCTACGTGAATGTGTAGCCAGCAAGAGTGGTTAACAGAATATTGATCAAGTAGATTAAAGATATCATAGCATACTGATGCTAGATCATCTGGCGATGAGCATACTCTTGTACATATCTCACCTCCTTTACCTGTGAAGTCATAAGGGTATACACAGGTACCATCGGAGTTCATGACAGTAATATCATTTACGTCCTTAACTCCCAACTTAGTAGGTAGTTCAATGGAACGATCCCAATCAGCAAGCTCAAGCTCAGCTCCCAGAGTATAGCTAGTTGTCATTAGCAATTGATTTAAAAGCTTCAATATTTGACAGAATACCGTACAGCTGCTCTTCAGAGATCTCTTTGGAGATCATTTCGAATAATTTGATAGAAGACTTATTCCATAGACCTGTACCGGAATAACCTATACCAAGTATACCATGTACTACTGGATTGGAAGTATCTACTGAGTAGATCCAGTCGTAGTTCTTGTAGAAGGCAAATTCAAGAGGTAGAGCACATCCAAGTAGGTGATGTGGTCTTTGAGTGTCAATGATACCCTGCTCTAAGAGTTTATTGAGAACTAAAACTCTACCCATAGCCCAACTTACTAGTTTGTTCTTATGAGGATAGATTTTTTCGTAGTACGAATAATCGAACGATATTGCAATCATATCAACGTTTGCAAGACCAGACATATACTCGTAACATTCCTTGATCTCCTGATAGTCACGTCCTTGAACTACACCAATCTTCTTACCAGGTACCCTATCAGCCCAGTCTCTGTTCCACTTAAACATATTAGCTCTAGTTCTGGCAGAATCCTCAAGAGCATCTGGAACTATATACCAGGTTGGTTGAAGCTCTTGAATCCAGTATGCGAACTTCTTTGAGTCGAAAGCTTCTCCTAATTCAAAGATTGAATTATCAAGAATAACTTCCCTACCTGCTGCTACTGCGTTCTTAAACTTCTGAAGGTACTCTGGTGACTCTTCAAACAAGTGCACCAAAGCATAATCGTAATCTGTTACCTTCTGGATCTCGTTAAAGATCGAGATAGGACTTTCGTGAGCTATCTTCATTGCTTGGCGTTTTCGATTTCTTCTGGAGTAAAGAACTGATGCAGGTTAGGTGCGAAGTAGTTGATAGACTTCATAACCTTATCATCGGATTCTCTGTAAACAACCCATCGGTCACCTACTAGCTTGGTATAGCAAGTTCCGTGCTCTTTAGAACGCTCACTCATAGTAGCTCTTGCTTCCTCAATAGTAGCACAGCTTTTAGACATATTGGAAGCTTGTACTTCGGCGTAGGCAGCCTCTAGCTTATCCTTAAGTCCGAAAACCATAGTAGCATTACCAATGGCAACATACAGCAAATCACAAATAGCATCCAGTACCTCAACGATGTCCTTATTTTCAATCGCTTCTTGGAGTTCATCAGTTTCCTCTCTAATAAAGTTTACAACAAAGTCAGTTAGCTTTTTATCGTTAGGAATAACGGGAGTGTAGTTGTTCGGCTTACCGAACGTAGCATTGAATAGCTCTACTTCATCAACAAATTTTACTTGCATGAGTATCCTTTTACAAATTCATAAAATTCTGCACGGGCTGAATCTTCTTCAAGGAAGCTACCTGAGAGCTTAGAAGTCTTCATAGAAGCTCCTGCATGTTTGGTTCCTCGGCAAGATACACAGTTGTGACCGGCTTCGATCATTACAGCTACTCCTAGATTACCTTCACACACAGTATCGACTGCATTATGGATGGCAACTGTAAGCTGCTCTTGAATAGCACCTCTGCGGCCGAAATGCTCGACAATACGATTGAGTTTAGAAAGACCGATCACCTTTCCATCCTTAGAAGGAATGTATCCGATATGAACCCGGCCAGTAATGGTTTGGTGGTGGTGTGAGCACATCGAAGTCAAAGGAATGTTACCTTCGAAAACAATTCCGTCGTATCCGTCTGAAGGGAAGGCTGTAATAGCTGGCATGGGATTGAATCTTCCGGCCCACAGATCATTTACATAAGCCTTTGCTACCCGGCGAGGAGTATCCGAAGAGTTAGGATCATTCTTCCAGTCAACACCTAGTGCATCTAGAAACTCCCCAAATGCCTGAGCTGCTCTTTCAACGATTACATACTTCTCTTGCTCTGTTAGATGAATATCGTTCATCTGGTGCATCTTAAACTTCTCAGCCAGCTGAGTGGAGATGCCGTTAGCAAAACCAGCCTGAGCTAGTTCTACATCATAACGTTTTTTATCTGCCATAATATTAGTGTTTTTAAGGTGGTGCTACGACACCATTACATAATATAAGAACCTTACCTCAAAGAGCAAACACTCCATTGAGATTTCTTGAATAACCTTTTTCATCATCCATACCAAAGCCAACCAGCCACTCATCCTTTATGGTGAATGCATGGTAGGAGGGGTGGGTAGGAGTAGGGGAAGTTTCTCTTGTTAGGAGGGTAACGATTGAGATAGAGGCTGGTTTTTTAACCTCTAGGTACTCAATCAATGCTTTCATAGTAGTCCCGGTATCGTAGATATCATCTACCAGATACACGTGCTTACCCTTAATGGGAGTTTCTAAATCCTTAATAATCTTAATGTCTCCCTGCTTAAACTGAGCTGTATAGCTCTTTACTCTCATGAAGTCACACTCAACATCTATACATAGATTGCGTACCAGATCGGCGTAGAACATAAAGGCTCCGTTCAGGAGCCCTACCATAACAACCGGAGTTTTATCTCCCTTGTGTTCGGCTGATATTTTTTTAGCTATAATCTTGGTCTGTATATCGATCTCTTTTGGTTCGAAAAGTGTGCGCATTATTTAATAACGTTTCTGCAAGGACATTTATAAGCTTCTAGGTCGGATGTAGCCGGGGCTACATTCTTAAAGTAGTAACATTCTCTCTTATTTCCAACTTTTAGCTCTTTATAATATCCTACAGGAATGGCAGCATTAGTCGGTACACGTTTGGGAGTATTGCCGTATTCAACTCGGATGAATACTTTCACATCCCCGGTTGCTGCTAACTGTCTTTCCCGTACTTCAAGCTTTTTCCAAACTCCTCTATTCAAACTATATTGTTGAAGGCTAGAATTGACATAAGCAAAAGTAGAGTATAGCATATCGCGGTTACAATTAAAAGATGCCGCAGGGGCCATGTGTCCTTTGTCCCATTCGTTTGCTTCATAATCTTTACTGTCTGATGTTTTGATTCCTTTCTCTGTATAAAAATCCATTCCTGCTCTGGAGGCTGTACCTGTAGGACAAGCTACTGTATAACGTACCGATCGTGGTCCTTCTAGAGTCTCTGAATAGTTAATGATAAAGTAAGGGTTGGTGTAATATGCGCTATCTCTTAACTGTGCAAAAAGTGAGATAGGGAGTAGTAGTATTAAAAGTAAGTTTTTCATAATTAATTTGATAAAGGTGCTTTGATTGGTGAGTGATGTATATAGTTTTTCAATTCCAAGTCTACACTTCCTTTTAGTAAGTCTAATTCACTTATTTCAACTGTAGGTAGTGTCATTGGCTTTCTAGTGATTTGCTCTTTTGCTTGCTCGATATGATTCTTATACAAATGAACATCTCCTAGATTACCGATCAATTCATCAGGAACCATATGTACTTCCTTAGCAATCATTTCAAGCAATAGTCCGTATGAGGCAATATTGAATGGTAAACCTAAGAATGTATCTACTGAACGTTGATTCCACATTAGAGAGATTGCTCTTGTAGGAATACCCCAATCGTTCATTAATATCTCATTTGTATCAACATGAGCTGCAAACTTAGATTCTGGTCTTATACTCAAACATACACCTATTCTCTCTTCATGGCTCAACTCTCTTGTATAAACTTGAAATCCGTAGTGACAAGGTGGAAGCACCATTTGGTCTAATTCACCTACATTCCAAGCATTAACCATTAATCGTCTTGAGTCTGGATTTGTTTTAAGGTCGTTGATTAGGTTTTGGATTTGGTCAACGGGAGGAACGAATTCCATAGTGTTTGGATCAATTAAATTAATTTTCCAAGCTCTCCATTGTCTACCATAGGTAGGACCTAATTCACCCCACTTCTTAGCAAACTCATCATCGGTTTTGATTTTGTTGATGAATTCTTCTTGTGTAAGTTTTCTGTAAGAGATGTTTTTACCGTCGTTTGATTCTTCAATGATTAATCCATCTTCAAACAATTCGTTTATCGCACCATACTCCCACTCTTCAGCAACGTAAGTTAAAAACGCCTTATAAGCATCACCATCCCAAATATGACAACCATTATCAACCAAGTACTTAATATTGGTATCTCCTCTTAAAAACCATAGCAGCTCAGTTACCATAGTTTTGAATGCCATCTTCTTTGTAGTAAGCAAAGGATAGCCTTCAGACATTTTATGTCTGATTTGACGACCGAATACTGAAATAGTTCCAGTACCGGTTCTGTCTGTTTTCTCTACTCCGTTATCTAGGATGTCCTGGAGGAGTGCTTGGTATGCTTTATCTAGATTGTTCATATTTCTTCAAAATCTACTGTCGGTATTTCCCTAACAAAATAAAGGAGATCATCCTTACGAAAGGTATGAGAACAAGACCAGGCCTCACGAAGGAGACCTGGGTCTATTTTCTCACTAAATCTAACTATCCTAAAGATCCTAAACAACTGATCTCCTACATGAAGGATATCTGTTGAAGGTCTCATTTTATAGCATGTACTCTGTAATCGTGTCCTGAATCTGAGTTAGTTTGGAAAATGAAAGCCATATCTTGGGCTTCTTTTTCATTTGCAAACTCCCATACCTCACCGTACCCGTCCAGGAGGACGACGGGAAGTTCTTGGTTGTTTATTTTAACTTTTTTGATGATCACGTACTTCATAACTGGTTAGATTGTAAACTGTTTCGGGTTTGTCAACTTCGCTAACTTCAATTTCCTCCGATGTTACTTTTTCTAGGTGCAATCCGTAGGAATGAAGGTAGTTTTTTAAGGTTGGTGTATCGATGACCTTATCCTGGTACATCATCCACAGTACTGAAATAATGCTGCTTTTACTCATCAAACTTCTCTTTTAGTATCAAAAGCAATGATATGCTCACGGCCTGTAAAGTTATACATATTATCAGTACACCATTGGATCACCATCGGGTAGACTCGGATTAGCTCTTGACGATTATCCCCCGGAGGCATGATCCAAATCTTATGCTTAGGTACCTCTAGTTCGTCTAGGAAAGACTTAATCTCTGCCCATGTATCAGGGTCCTCCACCGGGTTAACTACTACCTTCATGTGATAGTCCGAATGGTAGGCCATTGACTTAGCAATCGCATCCTTATTAAGGCGGTAACGATTGTGAGTCTTGATAAGCTTGTCGTCTACAATATCCCCAAGAGGTGTAGTAGTCCCAAGTACAGGCACGCTGTTACTAAATTTAGGGCTGAAAGATATAAGCCCAATAGGAT
>Ga0208788_1001362_pt1 | contig 11872 bp, 11 predicted proteins | sample Wag4_2014_7_11_3_FD_187363 | JGI IMG/M metagenome (GOLD analysis project Ga0208788, IMG submission 187363) | Fresh water mixed with fracking chemicals microbial communities from Ohio, USA - Utica-2 Time Series FC 2014_7_11 (SPAdes) (version 2) ... | reverse complement strand
GCGCTCCAGTGGTGACGCGCCGTTCGATAATTCGGCCGTGGCAGCTGTACGTAACGTCGGGCGTATTCCCGAGATGCAACAATTGGATCGCGCTACCTTCGACAGTCGGTACAGGCAGCGTCGCGTCATTTTCAAACCGGAGGATTGAGCTCTGTGAACAACCTGATTCGTATCGCCCTGCTGGGGCTGGTCATGCTGGTCGGTAGCGTCCAGGCGGCCGACCCGCTGGTGATCTCCCAGGGCGCAGACCGCGCCACGCCCATCGCCGTCGTGCCCTTTGGCTGGCAGGGCGGTTCGGTATTGCCCGAAGACATGTCGCAGATCATCGGCAACGACCTGCGCAACTCCGGCTATTTCGAGCCGATCCCTCGGCAGAATATGATCAGTCTGCCGACCCAGGCCAGCGAAGTGATCTACCGCGACTGGAAGGCACTGGGCGCCCAGTACTTGCTGGTCGGCAACATCGTGCCCAATGGTGGTCGGCTGCAGGTGCAGTACGCGCTGTTCAACGTCAACACCGAACAGCAGGTCATGACCGGCAATGTCGGTGGCGGCACCGAGCAGTTGCGCGACATGGCGCACCATATCGCTGATCAGTCGTTCGAGAAGCTCACCGGCGTCAAGGGCGCGTTCTCCACCCGTCTGCTCTACGTCACGGCCGAGCGCATGGGCACCAACAACACCCGTTATACCCTGCAGCGCTCCGACTACGACGGCGCCCGTGCGGTGACCCTGCTGCAGTCGCGCGAGCCGATCCTGTCGCCGTCGTTCGCGCCGGATGGCCGGCGCATCGCCTACGTCTCTTTCGAGCAGCGCCGTCCGCGCATCTTCGTGCAGCACATCGACACCGGCCGCCGCGAGCAGATCACCAACTTCGAAGGCCTCAACGGCGCGCCGGCCTGGTCGCCGGACGGCAATCGCCTGGCGTTCGTGCTGTCGAAGGACGGCAACCCGGAAATCTACGTGATGGACATGGGCAGCCGGCAGATGCGCCGCATTACCAACCACTACGCCATCGATACCGAACCCTTCTGGGGCAAGGATGGTCAGACTCTTTACTTCACCTCGGATCGTGCGGGGCGTCCGCAGATCTACAAGACCAACATCAATAGCGGGGCAGTGGAGCGAGTGACCTTCGTCGGTAACTACAACGCCAACCCGAAATTGTCGGCTGATGAAAAGACCCTGGTGATGATCCATCGCCAGGACGGTTTCACCGTGTTCAAGGTGGCTGCGCAGGACCTGGAAACCAACCGTCTGCGCATACTTTCAGACACAAGTTTGGATGAGTCGCCCACTGTTGCGCCCAATGGCACCATGCTAATCTACGCCACCCGCCAGCAGGGCCGGGGAGTCTTGATGTTGGCGTCCACCAATGGACGCGTGAGGCTCCCTCTTCCTACCGCTCAAGGCGAAGTTCGAGAGCCTTCTTGGTCCCCTTACCTGAACTGATGCGGTGCTACACCTTTTTGCTTAACACAACTGGGGTTCATTAGGAGTTACATGATGGAAATGCTGAAATTCGGTAAGTTCGCTGCACTGTCCCTGGCTCTCGCCGTTGCCGTAGGTTGCTCCTCCAAAGGCGGCGACGCTGCTGGCGAAGGCGCGGTAGACCCGAACGCTGGCTACGGTGCCAACACTGGCGCTGTCGATGGCAGCCTGAGCGAAGAAGCGGCTCTGCGCGCTATCACCACTTTCTACTTCGAGTTCGACAGCTCCGACCTGAAAGCCGAAGCCATGCGCGCTCTGGACGTACACGCCAAGGACCTGAAAGCCAACGGCGCTCGCGTCGTTCTGGAAGGCCACGCTGACGAGCGCGGTACCCGTGAGTACAACATGGCTCTGGGCGAGCGTCGTGCCAAGGCCGTTCAACGCTACCTGGTTCTGCAGGGTGTTTCCCCGGCTCAGCTGGAAGTCGTTTCCTACGGCGAAGAGCGTCCGGTTGCCACTGGCAGCGACGAGCAGTCCTGGGCTCAGAACCGTCGCGTAGAGCTGCGTAAGTAAGCTGCCATGCGTGATTGCCGCCGTATCCTGACCCTTCTGACGCTCGCCTTGCCGCTCGCGGCGATGGCGGAAGTTCCCGTACTGGAAAGCAGCTCCATGCAACAAGGCAGCAGCTATCCACCGGCGGGTTATGGTACGGTCGGCGCCTCTGTCGGAGCGGGTGCGCAAGCGCCCGCTTCTGCACAGGGCATGTTGTTCATCCAGCTCGAGCAGATGCAGCAGGAAATTGCTCAGCTGCGCGGCATGGTCGAAGAGCAGCAGAATGAAATCCAGCGCCTCAAGCAGGAAGGCCTGGAGCGTTATCAGGATCTGGATCAACGCATTTCTTCCGGCGCAGCTGCCGGTGGAGCTCCTGTACAAAATTCAGTCACTGGCGCGATCAACGCCACTGGCACCCCGACGCCACCTGCCGCACAGCAGCAGGCCAGCGCCGAGCCGGGTGACCCGGCCAAGGAAAAACTCTATTACGATGCCGCCTTCGACCTGATCAAGGCCAAGGATTTCGACAAGGCATCGCAGGCGTTCGGCGCCTTCCTCAATCGGTATCCCAATAGCCAGTATGCGGGTAATGCACAGTACTGGCTGGGTGAAGTGAACCTGGCCAAGGGCGACCTGCAGGCTGCCGGTCAGGCCTTTGCCAAGGTCAGTCAGGCCTATCCAAACCATGCCAAGGTGCCGGATTCGCTGTTCAAGCTAGCCGATGTCGAGCGCCGTCTGGGTAACAATGACAAGGCTCGTGGCATTCTGCAGCAGGTGATTGCGCAGTACCCGGGCAGCTCAGCAGCGCAGCTGGCGCAGCGTGATCTGCAGCGACTGTAGGCTCGAGATTCGATGAACAAACCCGCGCCAGTCGCGGGTTTTTCTTATCCGTAGTTTGACGGCTTCCATTAGAATGCCCCCCTCGCCTGGTGACAGGGTTTCAGCTCGGCTGATGTCCTTGTCACCAGGTATCGTCGAATGGCGGCTACTGTCGGCATTCCTGTCTTTTCACGCAACGGAGGCGGATGGCCTGTTTCGTCATCACGCCCGTGGCTACCATGCAAGAAACTCTGCGTATTACCGAGATTTTCCACTCGTTGCAGGGGGAGACGCGTACTGCCGGCTTGCCGACGGTATTCGTGCGCCTGACCGGCTGCCCCCTGCGCTGTCAGTACTGTGATACCGCCTATGCCTTCAGCGGCGGCGAGATCGTCACCCTGGACAGTATCCTCGATCAGGTGGCCGCCTATCGGCCGCGCTACGTCTGTGTGACGGGCGGCGAGCCGCTGGCCCAGCCGAACTGCATCCCCTTGCTCACACGACTGTGTGATGCCGGTTACGAGGTGTCATTGGAAACCAGTGGCGCGCTCGATGTATCGCCAGTCGATCCGCGCGTCAGTAAGGTGCTCGACCTGAAGACCCCGGGCTCTGCTGAGGTGCAGCGTAATCGCTACGAGAATGTCCAGTGGCTTACGGGCAACGATCAGGTCAAGTTCGTCATCTGCTCGCGCGAGGACTACGACTGGTCCGTGTCCAAGCTGATCGAGTATGACCTGGCTGCCAGGGCCGGCGAAGTACTGTTTTCGCCCAGCCACAAACAGGTCGATGTGCGGGCGCTGGCTGACTGGATCGTGGCGGACAACCTGCCGGTACGCCTGCAACTGCAGCTACACAAGATTCTCTGGAACGACGAGCCGGGACACTGAACATGAACGACAAGAAAGCGGTCATCCTTCTTTCCGGTGGCCTGGATTCGGCCACGGTCATCGCCATGGCCAAGGCCGAGGGGTACGCCTGTTACAGCATGAGTTTCGACTATGGCCAGCGCCATCGTGCCGAGTTGCAGGCAGCCGAGCGGGTGGCGCGGCAACTGGGTGTGGTCGAGCACAAGGTGATCGGCCTGAACCTCAACGGCATCGGTGCTTCCGCGCTCACCGACAGCAGCATCGCCGTGCCTGAATCGCCCACTGAAGGGATTCCCGCCACCTACGTGCCGGCGCGTAATACGGTATTCCTGGCGCTTGCCTTGGGCTGGGCCGAGGTGCTCGAGGCGCGCGACATCTTCATTGGCGTCAACGCGGTGGATTACTCGGGCTATCCCGATTGCCGTCCGGAGTTCGTCGAGGCGTTCGAGCGCATGGCCAACCTGGCGACCAGGGCGGGTGTCGAGGGGCAGGGTTTCAGCATTCGCGCACCGTTGCAGCAGATGAGCAAGGGCGAGATCATCCAGGCGGGCATGCGCCTGGGCGTGGACTATGCGCTGACGGTCTCCTGCTACCAGGCCGATGACGAGGGCCGCGCCTGTGGCAAATGCGACAGCTGCCGCCTGCGCGCCGCCGGTTTCGCTGCTGCCGGCGTACCCGATGTCACGCGCTACTATTGAAAATAATTTCGTGAAGTGTTGATTTCCTGAATCAAATCAGTATCATGCGCCTCGCGTTGGGTCGTTAGCTCAGTTGGTAGAGCAGTTGGCTTTTAACCAATTGGTCGTAGGTTCGAATCCTACACGACCCACCAGATCGCAAAAGCCAGTCGTGAGACTGGCTTTTTTTTGCTCTCGGAAAAGCTCCTGGCTGGCCCGCCTGTGGCGATGGGCAGCCAGGGGGTATACTCGCAGCTCGCTCAAGAGCGCCGCAGGTTCGATGATATGACGCAGATTTCCGAACGCCTTCTGGTTCAGGCCCACCTCGATGCCAAACAGCCCAAACCGCTGACAGCCGAGGAAGAGGTTTTCTATCGCCGCGAAATCGCCGCCGAGCTGAAAAAGCAGAACGCGGTGCTGGTGGCGCACTATTACTGCGATCCGGTGATTCAGGCATTGGCCGAGGAAACCGGTGGCTGCGTTTCCGACTCCCTGGAAATGGCCCGCTTTGGCAATCAGCACCCGGCGCAGACCGTGGTGGTGGCCGGGGTCAAGTTCATGGGCGAGACGGCGAAGATCCTCAACCCGGAAAAACGCGTGTTGATGCCGACCCTGGAGGCCACCTGTTCGCTCGATCTGGGTTGCCCGGTGGACGAGTTCTCGGCCTTCTGCGATCAGCATCCGGAGCGTACCGTGGTGGTGTATGCCAACACCTCGGCGGCGGTGAAGGCGCGTGCCGACTGGGTGGTGACCTCCAGTTGCGCGCTGGAGATCGTCGAGAGCCTGATGGACAACGGCGAGACCATCATCTGGGCGCCGGACAAGCATCTGGGCAACTACATCCAGCGCGAGACCGGCGCCGACATGCTGCTGTGGGACGGTGCCTGCATCGTCCATGAGGAGTTCAAGGCCAAGCAGTTGCTGGACATGAAGGCGCTGTATCCGGACGCCGCCATCCTGGTGCACCCGGAATCACCACAGAACGTGGTTGAGCTCGCCGACGCAGTAGGCTCCACCAGCCAATTGATCAAAGCCGCGCAGACGCTGCCGAACTCCACCTTCATCGTCGCCACCGACCGCGGCATCTTCTACAAGATGCAGCAGCTGTGCCCGGACAAGACCTTCATCGAGGCACCGACGGCGGGTAACGGTGCCGCCTGCCGCAGCTGCGCGCACTGCCCGTGGATGGCGATGAATACGCTGGAACGTGTGCTGACCGGCTTGCGTCAGGGCTCCGGCGAGATTCATGTCGAGCCGGCGCTGATTCCCAGGGCGATCAAGCCGCTCAAGCGCATGCTCGATTTCACCCAGGCGGCGCGGCTGAAGGTCGCCGGTAACGCCTGATAGGCATGCAGTAAAAGGAAGCCCAGCCAATGCTGGGCTTCTTGCTTTACATAGCCCGGATGTAATCCGGGAATGGTGAGAGGCCAATACCCCCGGATTGCATCCAGGCTACGGCAACTTCGTCAGCTCAGCTTGCCCAATTCGCCGGCTCGTTAACCACATTGAGCAGCGCGCGCAGGCGGCCATATTCACGACCGTTGAAGGCAAAGGCCAGACGGGTCAGGTGGCACAGTTCCGGTTCGTCGCGCTCCTGCTCGCAGTAGGGTTGCTGGGTAAAGCCACCTTCCTTGCACAGGCTGGCGAAGTCGCTGTCCAGCATGACTAGAGCCGCCTCGTTGAGCGGATGATTGAGGCGAATCACGAAGCGATCCTTGAGCCAGCGGCTGGAGTGGAAGTTGCGATAGAAGTGGACGATTTCATCCACCGCTTCTTCGGCGCTGTACACCAGGTGCATCAGGTTCAGATCGCTGGGCAGGATGTAGCCATTGTCTTCAAGCTGGCGGCGCATGAAACCCAGGGCGTCCTTCCAGTAGCTGCCACCCGGTTGATCGAGCAGTACCACGGGCACCAGTGGGCTCTTGCCGGTCTGGATCAGGGTCAGCACTTCCAGCGCTTCGTCGAGGGTGCCGAAACCGCCGGGGCACAGCACCAGGCCATCGGCCTCCTTGACGAAGAACAGCTTGCGCAGGAAGAAGAAATGGAATGACAGCAGGTGGTTGCTGCCGCGCATCGTCGCGTTGGCCGTTTGTTCGAAGGGCAGGATGATGTTGAACCCCAGGCTGTTGTCCACGCCGGCGCCTTCATGGGCGGCGGCCATGATGCCGCCGCCTGCGCCGGTGATGACCATTAGGTCACGTTGCGCCAACCGTGCGCCCAGTTCACGAGCCTGCAGGTACAGCGGATGATCGGCTGGCGTGCGGGCCGAGCCAAATACGGTGACCTTGCGCCGGCGCTTGAGCTGTTCCAGTACACCGAAGGCATTTTCCATCTCGCGCAGGGTCTGCAGCATGATCTTGGCGTCCCAGCGGTTGCGGTCCGCCTGGGCCATATGGATCACGGTACTGAGCATTTCCCGGTACAGCTGCAGGTTCGGGCTGTTGCCGGGGGCTGCCAGTGCCACCAGTTCGTCGACCTTGCGGGTCAGGTCGACTTCGCTGGTTTGCACGTGGCGCGACAGATAGTCGTCCGCTTCGTAAGGCATGAAGGCTCTCCTGTTCTGAGCCGGGCGAGAGGTTGATGCGGCTCGCGCCCGTACCGGTTCCGTGATTATGGCGTTTCATGACGCTTGCCACAGCCTGGTTGCCGTTTCGCTGCCTGCTTTTCGTAAGCGCCGGTTACAGGGCGATCTGCTCACCGGGTTCGGGAATGTTGGCGATCCAGTTCAGGCGTTCGCGCAGGGCGGCTTGCAGGGCCTGCATCTTCTCCAGCTCGCCGTGCACCAGGTACAGCTCGGGGTGGTGCTCGAACTGGCTCGCCCAGTCGATCAGCTGCGACTGACCGGCGTGCGCAGAAAAACCGCCCAGCGTGTGCACCCTGGCTTTCACCGCAATGCGCTGGTGCAGCACCTTGACCGTTTCCGCACCATCGACGATCAAACGACCCAGCGTGCCCTTGGCCTGGAAGCCGGGGAAGACCAGATGGCAGTTCTCGCGCCAGAGGTTGTGCTTGAAGTGATGAACGATACGCCCGCCATTGCACATGCCGGCACCGGCGATGATGATCGCGCCGCTCTTGATCCGGTTGATCGCCATGGACTCTTCCGCCGTTGGCGTGCAGCGCAGGATCGGTAGCCAGTCCTCTACCCGGGTGACACCCTTGGCAGCCAGTGCAGCGCGGTCTTCGGCGGCGAACTGATCATGGAAGCGGCTGTAGATGGCGTTGGCGCGGATGGCCATGGGACTGTCGAGGAACACGGCCTGCTGTGGCAGGCGGCCTTCCTGATAGAAGCGGCCTAGGTAATAGATAAGGTCCTGGGTGCGGCCGACGGCGAAGGAGGGGATCAGCACGTTGCCGCCTTCCTTGTGCGCCTGCTGCAGAATGTCGGCCAGCTCCTCCAGGGTTTCGTCACTGGGGCGATGATCACGGTCGCCGTAGGTCGACTCCATCAGCAGTACGTCGGCCTTGTTCAGTTGGGTCGGCGCCTGCATCAGTGGCGAGCAGGTATTGCCCAGGTCGCCGGAGAACACCAGATGACGCTGCAGGTGGTGATCCTGCACCTGCATTTCGACGATGGCTGAGCCGAGAATGTGGCCGGCATTGTGGAAGGTGACCTGCACGCCCTTGGCCACCTCTATCGTTGTGCCGTAGGCATGCGCGCGGCGCTGGCTGAGCGCCTGCTCGGCATGGGCGATGGTGTAGAGCGGCGTGATCGCCGGCTTGCCCTGGCGTGCACGCCAGCGGTTCTCCCACTCGGCATCCTTCTCCTGCAGGAAGGCCGAATCCAGCAGCATCAGTTCGAGCAGTTCGCTGCTGGCCTCGGTGGCGTGGATCGGGCCGCGATAACCCTCGGCGACCAGGCGTGGCAGCAGCCCGCTGTGATCGAGGTGGGCATGGGAGATCACCACCGCATCCAGCTCCCGCGGGTCGAAGGGGAAGGCGCTGCGGTTCTGATCCTCCTCCTGGCGGCGCCCCTGGTGCATGCCGCACTCGAGCAGGACCTTGGCGCCGTCGCGACTCTCCACCAGGTAGCAGGAGCCGGTAACTTGTTGGATTGCACCGAGAAAAGTAAGCAGGGCCATGGTTCTGTCCTTGTTGTGATGATGTGGCGAGTCTGCCGGTTTGAAGCGTCGCGTGGTTTGATGCAGGTCACTCGATGTAGGGCTCCGGGTGCCTAAACTGCAAGTGAATTTTCAGGAGATGACCCATGCCTCAGCTATTGCCCGATGCCGCGACTCTGGCTCAACACGCCCAGCAATACCCCGACTTCGCCCACTGGCAGGCGGGCCACGGACCTGTTCAGCATAGCCCGCAGACCAGCGCTGCGGTCTTTCGTCTGGCCCATCAGCTGGTGCAAAGCGGCTTGCAGCCCGACTTGCCGAGCGTCTACCGCCTGTTTCGCGCCCTGGATTCGCTGACCGCAGCCGGCCTCTGGCTGGTGGTGCACATGACCTATGCCCAGCGCGTTCGACTCGATGGCCAGCCGCTGCAGGCCGAGGACTTCAAACCGGTGCCGGAAGGTCATACTGGTGGCGCGCTGAACATGGTGCCTGCCTACGCCGGTTACCTGGCACTCAATGCCCTGACCGCCGAGACACGTGGCTGGTTGATGGGGCAGGGCCATTGCGTGGCGGCAATCGAGGCGCTGAACCTGCTGACAGGCAACCAGCATCCCGAGCAGGCTGAGCGCTATACCTGTGATGAAGCGGGCATGAGCTGTCTGGCGGCAGACTTCTACAGCTACGCCCAGGCCGCGGATGGCAGCCCTGGCGTACCGCTGGGCAGTCACGTCAACCCGCACACTGCCGGCGGTATCGCCGAAGGTGGGTACCTGGGTTTTGCCGAGCTGCAGTACGCGCATCTGCCATTGCCGGGCGAAAAACTGGTGGCGTTCCTCTCCGATGGCGCCGCCGAGGAGCAGCGCGGCAGCGACTGGATGCCGCGCTGGTGGCGTGCCGAGGATTGTGGTGTGGCGCTGCCGGTGATGATCGCCAACGGTCGGCGTATCGAGCAGCGTACCGAACTCGGCACGCTGGAGGGGCTGGAGGGTTTTCGCCGGCACCTGCGCGGCTGTGGTTTCGATCCGCTGAGCTTCGATGGGCGTGACCCGGCAGCCTTTGTCTGTGCGCTGTGGGAAATGGAGCAGCGCCTGGCGCATCGGGTAGATGAGCGCAATCGCGAACTGATCGACTATCCCCTGCCCATGCCCTACGGCATTGCCGAAACCACCAAGGGCTATGGCTTCTATGGCGCTGGCAGCAATGCCGCGCACAACCTGCCGCTACCGGCCAGCCCGGCGCTCGATGCGCACGCACGCGAACTGTTCAACCAGCATGCGGCGGCCTTGTGGGTGCAGCCGCTGGCATTGGCCGAGGCCTGCAGCCTGTTCGCTGCCGGCAAGGGGCGTGAGCCTGAACGAGACAATCCACTGGCCCGTCGTCAACCCGCGCAGCCGATACAGCCAGCGCTGCATTTTCACGACGCCGCCTGTTCGCCCATGAGTGCGCTGGATCGCTACTTTGTCGATCTGGTACGGGCCAATCCGCAGTTACGCCCCCGCGTCGGCAACCCGGACGAACTGGCCAGCAACCGCCTGGGTGGCGTGCTGAAGGCGCTCAAGCACCGTGTCAGCCAGCCGGAAAGCGAGCTGGAATCAGTGCATGGCGCGGTGATCACGGTGCTCAACGAGGAGGCCGTGGTTTCCGCCTGCCTGGCCAACCAGGGCGGTCTGAATCTGGTGGCCAGTTACGAGGCGTTCTGCGTGAAGATGCTCGGCGCGGTGCGTCAGAGCCTGATCTTCGCCCGCCAGCAGAAAGAGGTCGGGCGCCCGGCAGGCTGGCTGGGTTGGCCGCTGGTGGCGACTTCGCACACCTGGGAGAACGGCAAGAACCAGCAATCGCACCAGGACACCACCTTCTGTGAGGCGCTGCTGGGCGAGATGCACGATGTCGTGCGCGTGCTGCTGCCGGCCGACCACAATTCGCTGCTGGCGCTGCTGCCTGGCATCTATCAGGAGCGCGGCAGGTTGGCTTGCGTGGTGGTGGCCAAGCGCGAGCAGCCCTGCAGCTTCACGGCGGCGCAGGCGCAACAGCTGGCCCGTGATGGTGCCTTACTGGTGGCTGCCGAGGGCGAGGGTGAGCCGGTGCTGCTGATCGCCAGCGGCAGTTACCAGTTGCACGCGATGCGCCGTGCTGCCGTTCGTCTGAGTCAGCATGCGGTGGCCTGGCGTCTGATTTACTTGCAGGAGCCGGGACGTTTTCGCGGGCCGCGTGATGCCTGGGAAGCACCGGCGCTGGCTACGCCTGCAGAGCATGAAGCGTTGTTCCCCGCTGCGTACCGGCGGCGTGTATTGCTCAGCCATATGCGCCCGGAGGTGGCACGGGGGCATTTGTCCACGGTGCTGGGCGAGGGCGCGTTCTGTCGGGTACTGGGTTATCGCAACCGTGGCGGCACCTTCGACGAGGCCGGCATGCTGTTCGCCAATGGCTGTACCTGGGCGCATGTGCTGCAGAGTGTCGCCGAGGTGCTGGGCACAGCGGTCGATGCCTGGCTGACGGCCGAGGAACGGGCTGCACTGGCCGGCACGGGAGATCCCAACATCCTGCGCTGAATGATCGGGTTGGGGCAATTGCAAGGGAGGGGCAGGTATGCCCAGGCTGATTGTGGAACTCGAAACCGACCTCTATCGCATGCTGCAGGAGGCGGCACGGATCAACCAGTTGAGTCTGCAGGAGGAGTGCGTGCGTCGCCTCGAAGGGGGTGGGCGACGCTCACGCTACATGGAGGCCCTGCTCGCCGAGTTGCGCGCCGATGACGCCCAGCGCCGGGCACAGCGAGGCTGAGCCTGGCCAGTACTTACAGGCCGCAATCACCCTTGTCGAAGGTTTCGACGGTAACCGGACGGTTGCTGCGGTACTCGCTGAACTGATAACGCAGTTGCGCGCCCTGCGCCAGCAGGCTGCGATAACCCGGATTGCGGCAGACGCTGGCCGCCAGTTGGCTGCGCACCGTATCGGGGTTGCCGCGCATCTGCGCGGCATGCGCTTCGCGCACGCTGAGATGGTTAATTAGCGTGTGACCTTCCACGGTATAGCCCTGATCAAGAATGTCCTCGTTGATCGCCCGCGGCGTGCCTTCGCTGCTTTGCCGGGCGACCTGCTCCAGAGTGCGAGTCAGCTCCATCTCCTTTAGCGAGGCTGCCTGTGCAGTGGCAAGCATCAGGCTGAGCGCGAGGGCAGAAAGGATGTAACGCAGCATGTGATGTAACTCCTGAAAGCGTGGACAGCCTTGGACAGACCACTGTCGTGAATGTTCGCGGCGGTGGCCATTGACCTGTTGACGGCTGCAGTCTACTGGTTCTGGCCCGCCAGCGGTGCGGGCGAGGTGTTAGAATCCCACGCCCAATCGCCGTTGTGCCTTCCATGACTCATCCAGCCCCACATGCCGTCGCCCGCCTGCGCGCAGAGCGCCTGGCGCGCAGCCTCAAACCCTTCGTCGCCCGTGGTTCGCGCGCCGAGCGCTGCCCGC
>Ga0208788_1001356_pt1 | contig 11889 bp, 13 predicted proteins | sample Wag4_2014_7_11_3_FD_187363 | JGI IMG/M metagenome (GOLD analysis project Ga0208788, IMG submission 187363) | Fresh water mixed with fracking chemicals microbial communities from Ohio, USA - Utica-2 Time Series FC 2014_7_11 (SPAdes) (version 2) ... | reverse complement strand
GACTTCTCATCAAGGGCCGAGCGCTAATGACCGTGCTCACCATGAGCCCGGATACATTAGCGCAAGCATGTTTTACCGTTCATCACGCTGGGTTGCGGGAGGTGGGCTGACCATACATCTTCGTCTGCTGTCCGCACAAAAGCAAACGCCCCGAACAAGTCGGGGCGTTTGCTTGAAACCACCATCAGTGTGTTTTCACACAGTCTGAGTGGGTGGCTCTTTCTTGCTAAGGGGAAACGCTGAAAAAGCCTCCCATCTCTGGTGAAATACTCGCATGACCCGAACACGACGGTTAAACCCGATGAAACAGATGGCCTTCGCCGATGCCGAATACGTCGGCAAACGTAGGCAGACCCGCCGCGAGCGCTTCCTGATCGAGATGGATCAGGTGATGTCCTGGAAGGGGTTGATTACCTTGATCGAGCTGCGCTATCCGAAGGGTGACGGTGGTCGTCGGGCGTATCCATTGATGGCGATGTTGCGGGTTCATCTGATGCAGAACTGGTTCGGCTACAGCGATCCGGCGATGGAAGAAACGCTGTGCGAGACCACGATCCTGCGCCAGTTATCGGGCTGCATCTGGTCCGGAATCCCGATGCCCCCCCCCTGCCGATTGAAATTTGACCCAGGGCGGGTTGCTGATTTTTACATCAACAACGTCCAATAGTGCGGTTAAAGGCCCACCACATGCAGCCATCTAGCAGGCCCACCCTCCCATAAAGTCAATACGGTTGGTCGGCCAGCGTATCGTTGTCTCCTTGGGTCGCGGTAGGGATGGCAGTTACCTACCACCCCCCGCACAGATCCGTACGTGCGGAACTACCGCATACGGCTCCTGCCTTGGGTGCGTGACGCGAAGCGATCCTCAGGATACGGGTGTGCATTCTTTGGGCTCGGTATGTAGTTATCTGTGAGCAACCCGAAGCCAGACCATTGCAGCCGATTTCGCTGGCTGCGTCGCCCGAGTGCGTATTTCGCTCATCGTGACCGGTCATTTCGCTAACAACGTGACCGGTTCCTCCACCCGATTGCGCGGGGTCTAAATTCTAACCGCATCGGTCACGATGCCGCTTCTTCTTCCGTCTTTTTACGTCGCAGCGACTCGCCCTTCATCACGATTCGATACGCACTGTGCACCAGTCGATCCAGCAAGGCGTCGGCTACCGTCGGGTCATTGATCCAGCCGTGCCAGTGATCAACCGGCAGTTGGCTGGTCAGTACCGTTGACCGCGAGCCGGCGCGGTCGTCGATCACTTCCAGCAGATCGTGCCGGGCGTTGTCTTCCAGCGGGGCCAGGGCCCAGTCGTCCAAAATCAGCACATCGACTTTGGCCAGTTGTTGCAGCGTGCGGCTGAAGCTGCCGTCGCCGTGGGCGATCCGCAGTTGTTCCAGCAGGCGCGGCGTGCGCAGGTATAGCGTGCTGTAGCCTTGGCGGCAGGCCTGATTGCCCAGGGCGCAGGCGAGCCAGGTTTTGCCGAGGCCGGTTGGGCCGGTCAGCAACAGGTTGTGCTGTTGGCGGATCCAGTCACCGCTGGCCAGAGTCGCAAGCTGACGCTCGTCCAGGCCTCTGCCCGGACGGCGGTCGAGGTCTTCCAGGCAGGCACCGGCGTATTTGAGCTTGGCTTGTTTGCGCAGCCGTTCCAGGCGTTTGTTGTCGCGCCAGGCCAGTTCGCGGTCAAGCAGCAGACCGAGCCGATCATCGAAGCTCAAGCTGTGGCAGGTCGGCAGTGTCCATTGCTCTTCCAGCGCAGTGGCCATGCCGCTGAGCCGCAGGTGGTGCAACTGATTAAGCGTGTGTTGCGTCATCATTGAACAGCTCCTTTTGGGTGTAATAGTCAGCACCGCGCACGTTCTCGTGGCGGGCGGGTTGTACGGCGGTGGCCTTGGGCAGCGGGTGCTGGTCAAGGCCTTGCTTGAGCAGGTTGCGCACGGTGCGGCTGTTGAGCGCGCGCAGCTGGACGGCGCGATGGGCCGCAGCTTCAAGGCGCTCGTTGCCGTACTGACGGGCCAGCGAGAGCAGGCCCAGGCAGGAGCGGTAGCCCATCTCCGGATGGGGTTTGTGGGTCAGTTGATGTTCGACGATCTGCCGGACGTGCGGGCCGATCCGCTCGCCCCAGTCGAGCAGGCGCTGGGGTGTCCAGTCGCGATGGGCCTTGTGCGAGGCCGGCATGTGTTCGCTCTGGGTGCTGTAGGCGCCGCGCCGCGAGAGCAACAGGTGGCTGGCGACCCGGCGGTGGCCATGCAGGATTTCGACAGTGTGAGCGCTCACTCGGGCGTCGACGCTTTGCCGGGCCAAGGCCGAGGGCACGCTGTAAAAGCCGCCATTCACCTCGATGTGGTAGTCGATGTTGACCTTGCAGCGTTTGAAGGTCACCACCTCGTAAGGATGCGCCGGTAACGGTTTCAGCGCCGGCTGGTCGAGCTGCTCGAACCAGTCCCGCCGGCATCCGTCGAGCTTTTTGAATGGGCGTCGGTTCAAGTCCTCCAGCAAGACGGCAATGGCCTGATTGAGGGCATGCAGGCTGAAGAACTGCTGATGCCGTAACCGCGCCATGATCCAGCGCTCGACCACCTGCACCGCCACCTCTGCCTTGGCTGTGTCCTGCGGCTTGCGCGGGCGCGCCGGGAGCATGATGGCGCCGTAGTGCTGGGCACACTCCAGTGCCGCGCGGTTCAGGCCAGGCTCGTAACGGTCAGGCCGGGCCACCAGGGCGCGCGGGTTGTCCGGGACGATCATTTCGGGGACGCCACCGAAGTAGCTGAGGGCCTGACTCAACGCCGTCAGCCAGTCCACTTGGGCCTCACTCGGCGTGGCGCACGCGTAGGTGTAGTTCGAGGCGCCGAGGGCCGCGACGAAGATGTGCGCCTGGCGGATCTCGCCGGTGGCGGCGTCGATCACCGGCAACGTCGGCCCGGCGTAGTCGATGAACAGCTTCTCGCCGGCGCGGTGCTGCTGGCGCATCGAACGTTTGAGCGTCCGGGCGTAGCAGCGGTAATGCTCGACGAACTGGGTGTAGCGGTAGGTCGGCTGGTCGGGATGAGCGGCGGTGTATTCCTCCCACAGCAGTTGTAGCGTCACGCCTTTTCGACGCAGTTCGCGGTGCAGGGTGATCACGTCGGGCAACACGCGGCCGCCGCGTGAGTGCACGACATTGGCGGCCGGCATCAGGGCTGCGCCAAGCGCCGCTTCATCCAGTAGAGCCAGCGCGGGCCACTCGATGCCGGTGTCGCGCGCCGCCTTGATGTGCTTGCTGACCACGCCCTTGGACAGTTGCAAGGCGCGGGCGATTTTCTCGTGGGACAGGTCAGCCTCGAACTTGAGGCGCAGGCATTCTTTGATATTACGCATGGCTACTCGCTGCGCCGCCATCCTTCGATTCCCCGAAATGGGACTGAGGGTGGTGGCGCGTCAGGTCATGCGCAACGCAGTGGAGGGTATTTCGCTAACAACGTGACCGGTCATTTCGGTAAGAGCGTGACCGGCTGTTTCGGAACAGGCGAAAATCGGTCACGTTGTTAGCGAAATGGTCGGTCACGATGTACCGAAACGGGCGGTCACGATGGGCCGAAATACGCACCCGAGAGCCTGACGCCAATATCGGCATATGGCCTTCCTGAAGCCACTCAATATCTTCAAGTTTCCTGGCACCGTGTGGTAATTGAAGTAACCACTCACCACCTGAGTGAGCCATTGCCCTTGAGCCAGGATGGGGTCATGACGTCGGCGCTTCAGCTCATCCCGAATAGCCAGCAGCGTCGTACGCATTCGCTTCTTGACCGTCAGGCGCAGTATTTGAAACCCACCGCTTCTGTTGGTACTACAACAGTGCGTGAAGCCCAGGAGGTCAAATGTCTCCGGTTTACCTAGGCCTCGCTTCCTACGATTTCTCGCAGCAAAACGACCAAACTCAATCAGTCGTGTTTTCGAGGCATTGAGGGACAATCCGAACTTGGCCAAGCGCTCCTGCAACTGCACCAGAAACTGCTGAGCCTGCCATTGCGTCCTGAAACCCACCACGCTGTCATCCGCGTACCGCACAACGATCACATCACCACGGGCATGTCGCTCGCGCCACTGCCTTGTCCACAGATCCAGCGAGTAGTGAAGATAGATATTCGCCAGCAGCGGCGAGATTACGCCGCGTACGATCTTGCATACTTTTTTCTCTGACGTCTGATTCAGTCGAACTTTCGCTGGCGTTGAACCCGGGATCCGGATCAACCCGTGAAATAACCCTTCGCTGATGATTGCCGGTACGGATATCTCGACCCACTGACTTGGATCCGTGCGTACGGTTGAGTAGCCCTTCTTGGGCACCTCGGCACTATGGCGTTGTGCGCGTATCCGAGGTAAACGATCACACGCCTGTGTTTTACCGAAAGCGGCCCGGCCCATGTAGGCTGGATTTTGTAATATCCCCCACACGGTACTGCGATCCCAATACGGTTTACCTGAGGCGGTTACGGTGCCTGTTGCGGTAAGGCGACGCACCACTTCGCCAATGCTCAGTCGCTCCATCCCAATCCATTGAAAGATGGCTCTGACCGTCGCCGCTTGCACCAAGTCGATAACGTACTGTGCGGGTGCGCCATCAAGTTGCTTACGAATGTAGCGATAACCGTAGGGCGCAGTCGACAGCACATTGATGCTGCCGCGTCTGGCTCCATGAAGCTTGCCGCGACGATTGCGCTCCATGATTTTGGCACGCTCATATTCCGCGATCATGCCCTGCATCTGCAGCAGCAACGACTCCTCTGGCGTGACGCCAATGGCATGATTGAGGAACACGACCTGTACGCCGCACGCCGATAGTTCTTCCATCAGCAATGCCTGGTGGGCATATTTTCGCGACAGCCGGTCTGGGGACAGGACGTAGAGACGATCTACCAAACCAAGTGCAGCGCGGTCTCTGAGCCGTTCCAATTGTGGGCGAATCAGCGTCGCGCCGCTGACGCCGGCGTCGATAAAGCGCATTTCCTCAACGACTTGGGCGCCATCAGCCACGATCCGCTCCATCAGCGCGGCAATCTGGCTTTCAATCGTGCCGCGTTTAGCCTGTTGGTCAGAAGATACCCGGGCATAGAGCGCCACCATCACAGCCTGGCTCATTGCTCACCTCGCTTGGCAGTACGATGCTTTTTCACAGGGGACCGGGATTGCGACAACTCTGAGGAAGTCCGCGTTTCTGTCGGTTTTAGCTGCTCATAGACCCTCTCGAGCTGTTCACAAGAGAATCGATTTGGCTCAAAAGCCAGACGAATACGCCAGATCCGTGGTTTTCGGCTCATGAGTGAAGTCTCCCGTCAGTGGGGGCGATGACCTCAATGACGAGAACAATCTCGACGTCGGGGCATCCCGCATACCTCGGAGCAAAACTCTCCCTGGCGATGCGCAGCCCCCATTTTATCCGAGAGTAGTTTGCTCTATTGTTGCCGTCGCTAGCACTGCGCCTTGGGGAGTCCCCTTGGTCGCAGCCACCCTACGGCCATCCTCCATAACTCCCACTTGAAGCCATTTGCAGATAAGCCCGAGCAGGCGCCGGTCTGCAATCCGGTGTCCCAGAAACATCAGCATCCATTCATGGTCGATCTCATCAAAGAACGACGTGATATCCGCATCCAATATCCAGTTCACCTTCTGGCCCTTCAGCGCGACCGTCAACGCATCCAGCGCATCATGCTGGCTGCGTCCCGGCCGAAACCCGTACGAGAATCCCAGAAAGTCCTCTTCATAGATCGCATTCAGAACGGTAACGACCGCCTGCTGTACGATCTTATCCTCCAGAGAGGCAATGCCCAGCGGACGCTGCCTGCCGTTGGCTTTGGGGATATAGACCCGCCGCGACGGCGTTGCCCGATAGGCTCCACTGTGGAGCCTTCCATGCAAATCGGTCACCCGCTGGAGAAGACATCGTATTGATGCTGGGCCATGATGGGCTATTCGTACCGACATTTGAGTGTTTTGCCGATGCCGGATCGATCGGTTTACTATCGTTCGGGTTATGAACGTTTGTGATTAGTTTGCCGGGTACTCGGCAATCACTTGGTCGGTACCTGCTTTGCTCAGGCCGATGACCTGATAAGCATCCTGCTTCCCATCGACCTCCATACCAGGTGAGCCTGCCGGCATGCCCGGCACAGCAATCCCGATAAGGTCATTGCGTTTGCTCAAAGCAACTATTTGCTCGGCAGGTACATGGCCTTCAACAAATTTTCCGTTGATCACTGCGGTGTGGCATGACGAGAGACGCGGAACAACACCCAGGTCCTGCTTGATCGCGCTCATGTTGGTTTCTACATGGTCAACGACGGTGAAGCCGTTAGCTTCAAGGTGCTGCATCCATTTCTTGCAACATCCACAGTTAGCGTCACGATGGACATCGATCGTCAGCGATTCTGCTGCATGACCAGCGGAACTGATCAACAGAGCCGCGAATGCAGCGAGGCGAAGTGCCCGGCCGGGACGAAGAAAGTTGTTTCGCATGGGTATGATCCTTCCCATCAGCATGGGTATGAGTTGTTTGGTTGAGCAGCTGCTGGAGCGTCATGTGAAGCCTCGGCACCCTGAGGATGGGCGTGTTCGTTACTTTCATCCTGAGTAGGTGCTGCGGCGTCCTCATGAGCATGGGCGCTGTTTTTCTCGCCATGATGGTCGCCTGCGTCGGCTACCTCTTCGGCTGTACCCGCATCATGATGTTCAGCGGCAGCCCCTCCTTGAACATCATGCAGGCCTTCGTGGTTATGCATTTTGCTTTCGCCGCCACCGTGTTGATGACCACCGCTGCTGGCGGCTAGAGCGGTGTATTGCTCTGCATTCAGGGTGGGAAGCTGCTTAAGAAAAGCGACCATTCCCCAGATGTAGGGATCAGCTATGCTTTTACCCCAAGCGGGCATGCCTGTGGATTTGATTCCATGCTTGATGATCCAGAAAGCTGCAGCAGGGTTTCCATCAACGCCCAGTTTTGAAAGATTTGGAGGTGCAGGGTAAAGGCTATTACTTAACTCGGTTCCTGCGAGACCCGGAGCAAGGTGGCAGCCAATGCACATTGAGTTGTAGTTGCCAGCACCTGCCCGAACGAGAGTTTCGTCGCTCAGGTCGCGAACTTAAATATCGCGTGAGCGCACTTCGATCGAGCGATCTCGAGCGGTGGAAAGTAGGGCGTAAACGGGGTCGGAATGTGGATCATCCGCCCCAACATTAATCACACCAAAATACACCGCGCCGGCACCTGCTATTGCGGCGACTACACCAGCAGCAGTCAATGTTTTCAATGTTCTTTTCATGTCAGGCTCTCAAAACCACATCCGAATACCAGCGACAAATCGCGCCTCGTTAGTGTCTTCTCCTTCATCGCTTGCGAGGTCGGCGGTGTTGCCATAGGAGCGACTCCAGGTAACCCCGATGTAGGGGGCAAACTCGCGGACAATCTCGTAGCGCAACCGAAAACCCACTTCGGTATTGGCCAAACCAGAGCCAATGCCGCGCTGAGGGTCGTTTTTACCGTAAAAGTTCATTTCGGCTGTGGGCTGCAGGATCAGGCGGTTGGTCAGCAGAATGTCGTAGTCGCCCTCTAACCGAGCTGCGGTCTGGCCGTTCTCACCGATGAAAGCGGTGGCTTCAGCTTCGAAGTTGTAGAGGGCCAGACCCTGGATACCGAAGGCGCCCCAGGTCTGTGGCGAGCCTGGTTTAAAATCCTGACGCACGCCGGTAACCACATCCCACCACGGACTGATCGAGTGCCCCCAAAGCGCTTGGAGTTCGGCGTCTTCAGTCACACCATTGGTACGCTCCCCCTCCGACCGCAGCCATAATCGATCAATGTCGCCACCAATCCAGCCTTTTGCATCCCAACTCAGGGCACTGCCGTTATCAGCGTCCTGATACTCGAACTGATCAAGCAGAAAGAATGTGTTGAGGCTTTTGTCATGAACACCATGGCCTGCCACTGGCGGAAAAGCAGCTTTCCGATCAGCATCCGTTAATACAGGAATGGGAGTTCGACTCGTGGTGCCCCCCCCAGCATCCATACTCATTTTGCTGTGATCCATGCCTTCCATCTGGCCTTGGTCCATTTGCCCATGATTCATTTTGCTATGGTCCATCGGCTTTTCTTGGCTTTGGCCCATGTTCATTTTGCTGTGCTCCATAGACCCCATCGAACCATGGTCCATCTTGGAATGGTCCATCTGGCTGTCTTTGGCCGGGGTCGACTTTTGAGGCAACGCCGGTTTCGACTCCGTTCCCGAGGACATGGTCATCGACGGATCCATCTCTTCAGCGGCGCTGGCCCAGCCAACAAAAGCGGTGCTGACTGAAACCGTCAGCGCCATCAGGGTCGGACGTAAAAGCTTGTTGGTCATGATCTCAATCCGCTTTTTTGGTTTTTTGGTCATGATCCATCGACTCTTCACTCATCTTGCTGTGATCCATGGAACCATGATCGGTTTTGGATTCATTGGCCTTGGACTTTTGCGTTGGCTCTGGCTTGTCCGTTGATGATGCAGGAGCGGGATGGGAATGCTCACCACTGCTTTCTCCTGCCAGTGCAAAGGGCACTCCACCCAACAGGCCAATGGCAAGGGCGCAACCGATCAGCGACTTACGATTCAGATATGTACTCATAACCCCCTCTCCTTTACTCATCGACCCGTACTTCACGGAACATGCCCATTTCCATGTGAAATAGCAGGTGGCAGTGATAGGCCCAGCGCCCCAGCGCATCAGCTGTTACTCGATAGCTGCGCTTAGTGCCAGGTGGTATGTCGATCGTGTGCTTGCGCACCATGAAGTCGCCATCCTCATCCTCAAGATCACTCCACATGCCGTGAAGGTGGATAGGGTGGGTCATCATGGTGTCGTTCACTAAGGTGATACGGAGCCGCTCGCCATACTTGAGGCGCAAAGGCTCAGCATCAGAGAACTTGATGCCGTTGAATGACCAGGCGAACTTTTCCATATGGCCGGTCAAGTGCAGCTCAATGGTGCGATTGGGCTCGCGGCCATCCGGGTCCTGGAAAGTGCTCTTAAGGTCAGAGTAAGTAAGAACGCGACGGCCATTGTTGCGCAAGCCAATACCTGGGTCGTTGAGCTTCGGCGCTGTGCTCATGGCTTGCATATCAACCAACGGGTTGTTGGCTTCGGAAGCTGGATGAGACTGCATCGCTCCTGCGCCCATGCCTGCCATGCCGGACATATCGCCCTGATCCATGCCGGCCATCTTGCTGTGATCCATACCAGTCATGCCGGACGTATCGCCCTGATCCATACCGGTCATCTTGCTGTGATCCATACCGGCCAAGTCGCCCGGTTTCATGGTGCTGTGATCCATGCCTGCCATGTTGCCGTGATCCATTCCACCCATCCCCATATCATCCATGGTGACGAGAGGGCGCGGGTCGATCGCCGGGACCGGCGCCTTCAACCCTTCACGCACGGCCAAGGTTCCTCGGGCATATCCGGTTCGATCCATGGACTGAGCAAAGATGGCGTAAGCCTCTTCGCTGACAGGCTCCACGATCACGTCATAGGTTTCTGCCACAGCGATGCGGAATTCGTCGACACTGACAGGATTCACGTACTGGCCATCGGCGGCCACCACGGTCATTTTCAAACCCGGGATACGGACGTCGAAATAGCTCATGGCCGAGCCGTTGATAAAGCGCAGGCGCAGCTTCTCACCCGGCTTGAAAATACCGGTCCAGTTACCGTTAGGCGCCTGGCCATTCATGAGATAGGTGTAAGTATCCCCACTGACGTCTGCGAGATCAGTGGGGTTCATTTTCATTTCAGCCCACATCTTCCGATCGGCCACGGCAGTAGACCAACCTTGCTTGCTGACGTCGTCGATAAAGTCGCCCACGGTACGTTTGTGGTGGTTGTAGTAATCCGATTGCTTCTTGAGCTTGGCCATGACGCGACTAGGATCTTCATCGGTCCAGTCGCTCAGCATGACCACGTAATCGCGGTTGTATTGGAAAGGTTCAGGCTCTTTCGAGTCGATCACGATAGGCCCGTAGACACCTGCCTGTTCTTGCAAGCCTGAGTGGCTGTGGTACCAGTAAGTACCATTCTGATGGACTTTGAATTTGTACTCGTACATGCCATCGGGCGCGATACCGTGGAAGCTCAAGCCTGGCACACCGTCCATATTGGCCGGCAGGAGGATCCCGTGCCAATGGATAGAGGTGTCCTGGTCCAGGCGGTTTTTCACCCGTAGCGTGACCGTTTCCCCCTCACGCCAGCGTAGCAGCGGCCCCGGCAAAGAGCCGTTGATGGTCATAGCGGTGCGCGCCGAGCCGGTGATGTTTACCGGGGTTTCACCAATAAACAGATCAAATTCGTTGCCGGTCAGTACGTTTGGAAAACCGGGACTGGTCACCGCCCATACAGGAGTGCGCCATAGGCCAAGCCCACCGAGAATGCCACCAGCGGCCAAGCCTTTAACGAATGTCCGCCGAGAGGTTTTGGAATGCATGCCGTTTATATCCACTCTGTCATAAGGGAAGCCGTGCAACACACTTTGTGCGTTTTGCTTACCGGTGAGGGCAATTTCTCTGGAATTCGTCTCAAATTCCTATTGAGCCTTGCCCGCCGCCGCAAATGACGAACCTCATACGGCAGACGAGCACAGAAATTGCCACACTTTAACTATCAGGGTGATTACATTTCTGTCAGCATTGGGAATGCGCCAAACGGATCAGCAGCTGGCGTGGTCGGCGGCTTTGACTTTACTCTCGGCTACGGGGCGGGGAGTGCCTTGCTTTTGGGCAACTTGGTACGCTTCCATTGAGGCCTTTCTGGAAGCTTCCATGCGTTCGACTATGCGATCACTGCCGCCCTCGGCCATCGCCAGAGAAGAAACGGTCAAAGCTGCAATAACCAATAGGGTTTTCATGGGTTTCATTTGGGTAGCCTCTGATAAGTATTTGGTTGCCCCGTAGAATCCCCATCAAGAGATGATTCTCGGGACTGAGCTCAAGGCTCGATGTCACCTTAATACTTATCCCCTGTCAGAAACCTTAGGTGAATATTACAGTTGTGTCAGGTTGCGATTTCCCTCTTGAACATCATGCGGCTTAATCCGTATGGTCTCGTCCATCCAAAGCTGCAATTAACCGCTTAAAAACCAATATATGACAAACTTGTAAGCCTCCAGTCATTTTCAGCGAAGACGACGGATGTCGGTGGAATTTAACGTTCTTAAGGAAACTCTGAAAAAGACTTCCATCTCTGGTGAAATACTCGCCTCACGCGAATCGAACGGTTAATCCCCGATGAAACAGATTTCCTTCGTCGATGCCGAGTATGCCGGCAAACGTAAGCAGACCCGCCGCGAGCGCTTCCTGATCGAGATGGATCAGGTGGTGCCCTGGAAGGGTTTGATTACCTTGATCGAGCCGCATTATCCGAAAGGCGAAGGTGGCGTCCGGCGTATCCGTTGATGGTTCTGTTACGGGTTCATCTGATGCAAAACTGGTTCGGCTACAGCGATCCGGCGATGGAAGAGGCCCTCTACGAGACCACGATTCTGCGCCAGTTTTCCGGGTTGCATCTGGATCGAATTCCCGATGAAACCACGATCCTTAACTTCCGGCGTTTACTGGAGAAACATGAGTTGGCGGGCGGGATTTTGCAGGTCATCAACGGCTATCTGGGCGACCGTGGCCTGATGTTGCGCCAAGGTACGGTGGTCGACGCGACGATCATTCATGCGCCGAGTTCGACCAAGAACAAGGACGGCAAGCGCGACCCGGAAATGCATCAGACGAAGATGTATGGTCAGCCCACCTCCCGCAACCCAGCGTGATGAACGGTAAAACATGCTTGCGCTAATGTATCCGGGCTCATGGTGAGCACGGTCATTAGCGCTCGGCCCTTGATGAGAAGTC
>Ga0208788_1001354_pt1 | contig 11899 bp, 8 predicted proteins | sample Wag4_2014_7_11_3_FD_187363 | JGI IMG/M metagenome (GOLD analysis project Ga0208788, IMG submission 187363) | Fresh water mixed with fracking chemicals microbial communities from Ohio, USA - Utica-2 Time Series FC 2014_7_11 (SPAdes) (version 2) ... | reverse complement strand
CAGGCGCGAGAGCAGCGCGGTCACGTAGCCGGAGCCGACCCCGACCTCGAGCACGCGGTCGTTGGCGCCGATCCCCGCGGCCTCGAGCATGAGCGCCACGATGTACGGCTGCGAGATGGTCTGCCCCTCCTCGATGGGCAGCGGCGAGTCGTCGTACGACAGGTCGTGGTGGCGCGACGGCACGAACCGCTCGCGCGGCACCTCGCCCATCGCCGCGAGCACGCGGACGTCCTTGATCCCGCGCCCCTTGAGCTGACGCTCCACCATGTGTTCCCGCAGTTCCTTGATCGATGCCATGTGAGATCCCTCATGCGACTCTTCGTGCCGGTTTCCGTGCGATGCCCCGTGCGACTCCCCGTGCGATTTCCCGTGCGCCCCGCGCGCGTTCCCGCCTGCGGTGCTGCGTGCCCAGCTCACGCGCGTGCCGCGGGCGCCTCGGCCCGCGCGCCGGGCACCAGCGACCGCACCCGCGGATGCTCCGCGATCTCGTGCGCGCGCAGCCCCGACAGCTCGCCGCGCGCGAGTTCGGCGCGCAGCGGCTGTCCGCTCCGCTCGGCCTCCTCGCGCAGGAAGCCGAGGAAGCGCGGCGCCACGAACACGTGGAACGGCGTTCCCGGCGACTCCGCGCCCTTGCGGCCGATCCACGCGACCACCTCGCGCGCGAAGCGGCGCGCAAGCTCGTCGGGCTCGCGATGCTCGTCGGCGAAGTGCTGCGCCGCGTTGGCGCTCGGCCCCATGCCGAGGCGCGACGGTCGACCGTGCTCGTGAAAGTCCTCCCACGCGTTTGAAAGCGAGGCGACTTCGGTCGCGTGCACCTGTCCACCCGGCGCGAGGCCGGTCTCAAACAGCCTGGCGGTGCGGTTGTCGCACGCGGCGATCAGCACGGTGGTTGGTGGCTTCGTGGGCACCATTGGAATTCTCCTGCGAAGTTTGAATGGAAACCGGGAGGCTCAGCCCGCGCCATGCGGTGCCGAGCAGCTGGTCGAGGCGCGCCTCGGCCTCGAGCCGGTCGAGCACGGCGTTGCCGCCCGAGATGTGCGATATTTCCGCAGCGAGAGCGCCGAGAAGGCACTCGGTGACATCGATGCACACCTGCGGGTTGGAGAGAGGTCTCACGATCGCGCGCATGTCGGTGCTCCTTTCGGCACTGGTGGGAAGCGCACATCGTGGCGTTGACAAGCGCACCTGCCACGCGGAGGACTGCTCGATCTCGAATTCGTCTATCGGGGAAGAGTCCCTAGCCATCTGCGCTTGGCATCGACGCGCGTTCGGTTAGCGTTTCCAAGCCGCGGGAATTCGTCTTGCCGCAAGAAGGGAACAGCGCATGGATCTTCCGGGAAGCCCAGTGGTGGGTGCCATCGGCGGAGATGGTCTGTCCGAGCCGCAATACACGCGCGACAGCGCCGGCATCGCCGAGCGGGTCGAGCGTTTCGACGAGCTGCTGCGGGCCGGCGACGTCGACGCCATGCTCGGCGGCTTCATCGAGCTCGTGCGCGACGTGTGCGCGGCGCGCGGAGCCGCGCTGCTGATCGAGCGTGATCCCGGCAAGCCGATGGGCGTCCTCCGCCACGCGCGGCTGCTGGGCGTGAGCGAGGAACTCGCCCTCGAGCTGGGCGTCGGTCCGCAGGCGGGCGGGTTGCCCGCCGTTCCGCGCCATCGCGTGGAGTGCATCGCGAGCCATCCGCGCCTCGGCGGCACGTTCCTGGGCGCGACGCTCGAGGATCTCGGGGTCGTCGCGATCGACACCATCGAGTTCGGCTGCGAGAGGTGCCTGTGGAACGGCGCGGTCACGCTGCTGCTGCCGCGGCGGCAGCTGCTGTCGGAGTTCACGGCGCGCGTGGTGCGACTGGTCGCGAACCGGATGATCACGGTGCTCGAGCACATCCGCGTGCTGCGCGAGGCCGAGCAGGGCGAGGCGCGGCTGCGCGCGGTGCTCGACGGCGCCTACGACGCCGTGGTGAGCATCGACTGCGCGGGACGCATCCAGTCGATGAACCGCGCGACCGAGCGGATGTTCGGCTACACGCCATCCGAGCTCATCGGGCAGAACGTCGCGATCCTCATGCACGAGCCCGACCGCGATGCGGCCCGCTGCGGGCTCGCGAGGGTCGCGGCGGGAGGCCCGGGGCGCATGACGAGCGCCACCCACGAGGTCGAGGGACGGCGCAAGGACGGTTCGTCGCTCACCCTCGACCTCGCGGTGAACGCCATCGAGGGCGGGCTCGGCTTCACCGGCATCATGCGCGACGTCACGGCGCGCAAGGCGTCCGAGGCGCGCATGCGCGAGACCGATCGCCTCGCCGTGATCGGGACGCTCGCGGCGGGCCTCGGCCACGACATGAACAACGTGCTCTTCCCCATCCGCGCGCACCTCAACGCGCTGGCCGCGGCCGCCGAGCGGATGCAGCCCGAGCGGCGCGACGAGCACATCGCGCAGATCCGCGGCAGCGTCGCGTACCTGCAGCACCTCGCCGACTCGCTGCACTCGCTCGCGCTCGACCCCGACGGCGAGGGCGACGGCATCCAGAACACCGAGCTGCGGCAATGGTGGACGCAGAGCGGCCCGCTGCTCATGAAGGCGCTGCACCGCAAGGCCGACCTCGAGGCGATCATCCCCGCGGGCCTTCCGCCGGTCGCCGTGCCGCCGCACGCGCTGACCCGCGCCATGCTCAACCTCCTGGTGAACGCGGGCGAGGCCATGCCGAAGGACCGCGCGCGCGAGCTCTGCAAGGTGGTCATCCGTGCCGGGATCGACGCCGCGGGCGAGTGCGTGACGCTCGAGGTGATGGACAACGGGACAGGCATGGACGAGAGCACGCGCCGCCGCGCCTTCGACATGTTCTTCACCACCAAGATCCGCGGGCTCGGCACCGGGCTCGGCCTGCCGCTCGTGCGCCGCGTCGCCGAGCGCGCCGGAGGCAGCGTCGAGATCCAGTCGCGCCCGGGGCTCGGTGCCACCATCCGCATGCGGTTTCCGGTGATGAAGGAGCCGCCGGCGTCGCCGTCGATCGTCGCGGGCCTGCAGGTCGAGGACGGACGCCTCGCCGCCGTGGTGCGCGGCTACCTCGAGTCGCGCGGCGTCTACATGGACGGCGACGCGACGCTCGATGACGTCGACCTGCTCGTCGTCGACGCCGGCCGGGTGGTGTCGTGCGGCGCGCGGCACTGGGCGAAGATCCACCCGCCCGAGCGGCTCGTGGTGCTCGGCAGGCCCGCCGCCGCCGACGCGGCGCGCTTCGCCGAACTCGGCGTGACCCTGATTCAGGACGTTCATGACATCTCGGCGCTCGAGCAGGGGCTCGAGAACGCCATCGCATTCCAGCAGAAGGAGATCCAACATGGCTGACATGACCGCACCCGACACCTCCGCGACGGCGGTGGAGACCTTCGCGCCTCCGCGCGAGCTCGCCCGGCGCCGCACCAACGACACGCCGATCGGACAGCCGCAGCAGCGGGAGGCGCAGCGCGCGACCGTCCGCGTGATCTGCGTCGACGACCACTCGGTGCTCATCGAGGGCCTGCGCGCGCAGTTCGCCGTCGACGGGCAGGTGCGCTGCGTCGCGTCGCTCGATTCCGCCGAGTCGCTGCTCGACGCCGTGGCGGAGCACCGCCCCGACGTGGTGGTGCTCGACATCGAGATGCCCGGGCCCGACGTCTTCGAGGTCGCCGACCGCATGCGGCACCTCCATCCGGCGACGCGGTTCGTCTTCCTGAGCGCGCACATCCGCGACGGCTTCCTCGCGTCGGCCTACCGCTGCGGCGCGTCGGGCTACTTCGCCAAGGGTGACGAGCTCGAGGAGATCGTCGACGGCCTCAAGCGCGTCGCGCGCTGCGCCGAAGGCACCTTCGTGATGGGCAGCAAGGTGCGCGCGCGCTGTCAGCCGCCCAAGAAGGCCGCCGCGCGCGGCAACGGCGCCGCGTCGTCGAAGTCGGTGCCGGCCGGGCCGCCGAACACGCTGCTCGACTCGCTCACCCAGCGCGAGCTCGAGGTGCTCCGGCTCATCGGCAAGGGACTCTCGCGCGGTGAGATCGGCGAGGAGCTCGCCCGCAGCCCGAAGACCATCGACGGGCACCAGGAGCGCATCATGAAGAAGCTGCGCGTGTTCACCCGCGCCGAGCTCATGCGCTTCGCGATCCGCGAGGGGCTGGCGCAGGCCTGACGCGGAGCGGCCGGCGGCCCGCGCGGATCACGGTTCCTGCGGCGTGCGATGGTGGCACGCCGCGGCAACCGTTCCGCAGGCTCGGCACGCATGCCCGCGGAGTATTCCGCGCGGACGCGTGACCGATCGCATCGGAGTCGACGCACAGGCGCGCGCGCCGCTGGATACGGCGCGCGCGCCTTCTAGCATCGGTCGAGCACCGTGCATCGCGCGCGGCGCACGCATACGCAGCAGGACGGAACAGGAGCAAGACATGCATCACGAGATCAAGCGCGCCATGTACGCCGCGGTGTTCGCCACCGCGTTCGGCTGCGCCTACGGGCTCAGCGGGATGGGGATGGGCGAGCCGCCGGTGACGAAGCCCGCGACGCCGCCCGCGAAGGACACCGTGAAGGAAACCGCGAAGGAATCCGCGAAGCCGACGCTTCCCGGTTCGAAGCCCGTCGACACCAAGCCGACGCAGGGCGTCGCGACGCCCGCGACCGGACAGGCCACGCCGCCGGCGCATCACGAGACGCTTGAACCGGTGCTCGACCTCTCGCAGGTCGCTGCGATCGACCTTGGCTGCTGGTCGGAGCTCCGCACGCGGCGGATCTACTTCGCGCACCAGGCCGTCGGCAGCGACATGATCGCGGGCCTGCACGAGGTGATGCGGCTCAAGCCCGAGTCGCGCATGTCGGTCGTCGCGTACGCCGAGCCCGACAAGACCGACGCCGCGGCGCAGTCGGCGTTCGATGCGCCCGCGATCGTCGAGGGCCTCGCGGGTCGCCGCGGCGATCCCGAGAAGAAGATCGACGAGTTCGCGCGCTTCCTGCGCAGCGACGAGGGGTCGAAGGTCGACATCGCGGTGTTGAAGCTCTGCTTCGGCGACATCGGCCGCAACACCGATGCCGCCGCGCTCGCCGCGCGCTATCAGAAGGCGGTCGACGAGATCCGCCGCGAGCGCCCGAACATCCACTTCATCCACTGCACCGTGCCGCTCAAGGCCGAGGAGCCGGGCACCCGCGGCCGCATGAAGCGCCTCGTCGGCGCTGGCAGCAACGCGTCGAACGCGGTGCGCGCGCGCTACAACGAGGAGATCCGCCGGCGCTTCCCCGCCGAGCAGGTCTTCGACATCGCGGCCGTCGAGTCGCGCCGTCCGGACGGCAGCGAGGCGACCGTCGAGGTGAACGGCAAGCGCGTGCAGGCGCTCGCCGCCGAGTACACCGAGGACGGCGCGCAGCTCAACCGCGTCGGGCGCATGATCCTCGCGCGCGAGTTCCTCGTGACGCTCTCGCACCAGTGCGGCGGCGTGGCGGCGAAGGAGTCCGGCATCGCGACGGGCGCCAGCGCGGGCGAGCCGGGCGGGAAGTGATCGCGCGCGAGGGCGCCGCGCGGATCCGCATCGGCGGAGGGGCGGTGCCGCGCGGGGCGGAGTCGGGAGCGGGATGGCGGGAGGTTCGCGGGGCCCAGGTTCGATTGCCGGGTCGGTCGCAGGGTCCGATTGCAGGATCTGTGCGACCCGTGCGGCCTCCCTCCACGTGGCACGGCGCGGGCGACGGCGGAATTCCGCCCGCCCGCGCCGTCGCCGCTTGTGCGGAGGTGCGCGTGGTGTAGGCTCCGCCCATGCGGAGCGTTCTCGCCACATGTCCTGCGGTCGCGTGCCTTGCGGGCGCGACGCTGTGGGCGCCACTGTCGATGCCGCTGTGGATGCCGCTGTGGATGCCGCTGTTGATGTGTGGAACCGCGCACGCCGGCGACGCCGGATACGCCGACGTCCCGCGCGTGACCGCGGTCGATCCGGCGTTCTTCCGCGCGCGGCTCGAGGCCGCGCGCACGGGCATGGTGCGGATCGCGATGTTCGGCGACTCGCAGGAGACCGCGCCCTGGGGCTGGGGCGAACACTACGTCGCCACGCTCAACGCGCGCTTCGCGAAGGTCTACGGGCCGGCGGGCGAGTCGCAGCTCTTCACCAACCACACCGCGGTCGACCGGCCGCTCTGGCTCGCGACGATGCGCGAGAGCCCCGCGGCTGGTCCGTCGGCGATCGCCGCCGACGCCGTGCCGCCCGCGGTGACGGCGCAGGCGCTCCGTGCCGGCGGCGCGTCGCGCACGGTGTTCCTGCATGACGCGTCGTACTGCGCGTCCGACGCGCTCGAGGGCGGCGCGTGGTTCGACCAGTCGGGGCCGTTCGTGGCCGAGGTGCTCGCGGCGATTCCGCCGGCGGCGGTCGGCCTGCGATGGAGCAACGCGCCGACCGCGGGCGATGTGCCGAACGATGCCGCGCCGGTGGTGCAGGCGGGTGTGTTCGTCGCCGACGCGAAGGGTGGCGGCGGCGGTGGAGGTACGGGCCGCGCCGCGCCGCTGCGCTGGTGGACGACGCCCGCGCTCGAGTTCAACGGGCAGCGTCACCTGCAGCTCGCGCTCGAGGGCACGTCGGCGAAGGCCGGCCCCGATGTCGTCGGCGTCCGCTTCCGCAGCGTGGGCGCGCACCGCGGCGTGGTGCTGCAGTCGTTCGCGCGCGGCGGCATGCAGCTGCCGCACCTGACCGCCGAGCACGGTGCAAGCGGCGCGGTGCTGCGGGCGCTCGCGCCGAATATCGCGGTGCTCCACTACGGCGCGAACGACGCGGGCAACCTGCCCGCCGGCGCCGCGGGGCTGGAGGCGTGGCGCGCGCAGCTCCTCTCGACCATCGCGTGGATCCGCGCGGAACTCGGCGATCCCGCGTTCCCGGTGGTGATCGCCGCCGAGATCCGCTGCAACAACGGTCCCGCACACGACGCGGTGATCGACGCCATGCCCGCCATCGCGCACGCGATCGCGCTGGCCGACGCGCGCGTGCTCGCGCTCAACCTGCGCCGCGTGACCGAGGAGGAGTACGGCTGGGGCCGCACGCGACGCTATCTCGCCGACGGCGCGCACTTCCGCCCCTACGCGCAGGCGATGCTCGGCGAGGCCTTCGTCGGCGAGCTCGTGCGCGCGCTGGCGATCGACGATCCCGCCTGCACGGCCGCTCACTGGGCCGACTGCGTGCGCACCTGGGGCGCGTCGTGCCAGCAGGGCGGTTGCCGCATGGAGCCCGACTTCGAGGTGCTGCAGCACGGACTGCCGTGGCAGGGCGCGGGAACCACCTGCGCCGACGCGGATGGCGACGGATTCAGCGACGAGTGCCCGCCCGGCGGTCCCGCGGACTTCAACAGCGATGGCTACGTCGACGCGGCCGACCTCGCGTTCCTGCTCGCGTCGTGGGGCGAGGCCGGCGGTGCCGCCGATCTCGACGGCAACGGCGAGGTGGGGGGTGCCGATCTCGCGGCGTTCCTCGCGGCGTGGGGCGCGTAGCGGCGGTCACGCATCGCCGAGCGACGGCAGCCGCGCGGCGATGTCGGCGCGGTGCGGCTCGTACTGCGGCGGCAGCCGGAGTGCGCGTCCGAGCGCACCGGCCGGCTCGTCGACCGCGAAGCCGGGCCCGTCGGTCGCGATCTCGAACAGCACGCCGCCCGGGATGCGGAAATAGATCGAGCGGAAGTACTGGCGGTCGCGCACCTCGGTGACCGCGACGCCCGCGGCGAGCAACGCGCGCCGCGCCGCAGCCTGCGCGATGTCGTCGGGCACGCGCCACGCGACGTGATGCACGCTGCCGGCGGCGATCTGCGCGGGCCGCAGCTCGGGCGCGTGCACGACATCGATCTCGCAGCCGCTGCTGCCGTCGCCGTGGCCTTCACCGTGGCCTTCACCGTCGCCTTCACCGTCGCCCTCAATGAGAGCGAGGCGGAGCACGCGGTCCTCCCGCGCGGTCTCGCGGAATCCGAACACGGTCTTGAGGAACGCGCTCGTCTCGCGCGCGTCAGGCACATGCAGCGCCACGCGCGCGACCTCGGCCGCGGCGACTGGCTGCTGTCGCCGCGCGTACTCCTCGATGCGCAGTGCCATGCCGTCGGGATCGACGAGCATCAGGCCTTCGCGCCCGAACGCGGTCGTGGTCGTCGTCGCGACCCCGCGCGAGGCGAGGCGCTCGCGCACCGCGCCGAGCGTGCCCGGCGCGACCGCCATCGTGACGAGCCCGATCTCGCGCCCCGCGAGGCGTGGGCGTGGGGGTGCGTCCGCGCTGACTGCGTCTGCGCCGGGAAAGTGCGTCAGCAGCGTCCCCGGCGCGCCGCCCGCGAGCCCGTAGTAGAGGTGCCACATCGTCGGCGCATCGAAGTTCACCGTGCGCTTGACGAGGTCGAGGCCGAGCGCGTCGGTGTAGAAGCGCCGATGCCGCGCAGCCTCGCCGGCGAACGCGGTCACATGGTGGATGCCGGTGATGGCCACGCGCGCGGTGCTCGCCGGTTCCATGCGTGCTCTCCTGTCTCTGGCGAACCGCCGACGAGCGTTCAGGCCATCGCCGGGTAGTCGGTGTAGCCCTTCGCGCCCGGGGAGTAGAAGGTCGAGGGATCGGGCGCGTTGAGCGGCGCCTTCGCCTTGATGCGCGCGGGCAGGTCGGGATTGGCGAGGAACGCCGTGCCGAACGCGACCGCGTCGACCGCGCCCGAGGCGACCGCCTGCTCGGCCTCGTCGGGGGTGTAGCCCATGTTCGCGACGATCGCGCCCTTGAACGCGCGCCGCGCGACGCCGAGCACGTCGCCATGCTGCTTGCCGTAGAAGTCGGCGCGCATGACGTGGAGGTATCCGAGCCCGCGTCCGTTGAGCGCGCCCGCGAGGTGCTCGGTGAGCGCCGCCGGATCGCTGTCCTGCATGCTGTTGTAGCTGTTGAGCGGCGAGATGCGGAGGCCGACGCGACCCGCGCCGAGCACCGCGACGGCGGCGTCGACGACCTCGAGCATGAGCCGCGCGCGGTTGGCGATCGAGCCGCCGTACGGGCCGCTGCGCTGGTTGCTGCCGTCGCGCAGGAACTGGTCGAGCAGGTAGCCGTTGGCGCCGTGCACCTCGACGCCGTCGAAGCCGGCGCGACGCGCGTTCTCGAAGGCCGCGCGGAAGCCCGCGACGATGCCGGGGATCTCGTCGTCGGCGAGCGTGCGCGGGGTCTCGTAGGGCTTCATGCCCTCGGCGGTGTAGATCTCGCTGCCGGTGATCGCGATCGCGCTCGGCGCGACCGGCTGCCGGCCGCCGTTGAGCAGCGAGTGGCACGCGCGTCCGCCGTGCCAGACCTGGAGGTAGATGCGCCCGCCGCGGGCGTGCACCGCGTCGGTGACCTTGCGCCAGCCGGCGACCTGCGCCTCGGAGTGGACGCCGGGCGCACCGAGGAACGCGCAGTTCCCCGCGATCGCCATGGTGGCCTCGGCGATGAGGAGTCCGGCGCTCGCGCGCTGCGCGTAGTGGGTCGCGATGAGCTCGCCCGGCACATCGCCCGCTTCGGCGCGGCAGCGGGTGAGCGGCGCCATCAGGATGCGGTTGGGGATCTCGAGCGAACCGAGCTGGAGCGGGGTGAAGAGCGTGGGCATGGGAAGCGTATCGGGGAGAGTGCCGGCAAAGTGTGCCGGCGAAGCGTGCGGGGCAGGGCGCGTCGAAGCGGAGTTCCGACGCGCATCCGAGTCCGCAAATGTAGACGAGCCACCGCGCGGAGGCGAGTAGGCGTGCGCGTGCGTCGACGGGTGCGCCGAGAACCTCGCGCGATCGCCATCAACCACGCGCCATCGGCGCCGCACGCCGTGCCTCACGCGCCCCGCAGGCCGCGATCGGGTACCGTGCGCGGATGAAGGACACCTTTGCGGAACTCGGCTTCGGCCCCGAACTGCTCGCCGAGCTGACGACCCTGGGCTACGAAGAGCCCACCCCCATCCAGAAGGCCGCCGCGCCGCCACTGCTTGAGGGCAAGGATCTCCTCGGACAGGCCGCGACCGGCACCGGCAAGACCGCCGCCTTCGCGCTGCCGCTGCTCCAGCGCGTGAGCACGATGAAGCCCGCGCCCGGGCAGCCGCTCGTCCTGGTGCTTGTTCCCACCCGCGAGCTCGCCGTCCAGGTCTCGGAGGCGTTCCACCGCTACGGCCGCGGGCTCGGCATCTCGGTGGCGCCGATCTACGGCGGGCAGGACTTCCACCGCCAGATCATGGCGCTCAAACGCGGAGCGCACGTCGTGATCGCGACCCCTGGCCGCGTGCTCGACCACATGCGCCGCGGCACCATCGACCTCGGCGGCCTCGTCTCGGTCGTGCTCGACGAGGCCGACGAGATGCTCGACATGGGCTTCGCGGAGGACCTCGAGCTCATCCTCGAGGCCGCGCCCGAGACGCGCCAGACCGCGCTCTTCTCCGCCACGCTGCCGCCGCGCATCGCGGGCATCGCCGAGCGGCACCTCAAGGAGCCCGTGCGCGTGCTCATCCCGCGCGACACCGCGCAGAAGGGCTCGATGCCCAAGGTGCGGCAGACCGCGTACGTGGTGCCGCGCGCCCACAAGATCGCCGCGCTCGGACGCGTGCTCGACCTCGAGAGTCCGACGCTCGCCATCATCTTCTGCCGCACGCGCCTGGAGGTCGACGAGCTCGCCGAGCGGCTCGTCGGCCGCGGCTACAGCGTCGAGGCGCTCCACGGCGGCATGTCGCAGAGCGAGCGCGACCGCGTGATGCGCAAGGCGCGCGCCGCGACCGTCGACCTGCTGGTCGCGACCGACGTCGCCGCGCGCGGCATCGACATCGAGCACATCTCGCACGTGGTGAACTTCGACGTGCCGTCGTCGCCCGAGTCGTACGTGCACCGCATCGGCCGCACCGGCCGCGCGGGCCGCGAGGGCGTCGCCATCACGCTCGCCGAGCCGCGCGAGCACCGCCTCGTGCGCAACATCGAGTGGATCACCAAGCAGAAGATCGAGATCGCGACCGTGCCCACGCCGCACGACGTGAAGGCGCGGCGGCTCGACCTCACCAAGGGCACCGTGCGCGAGGCGGTGATCGCGGGCGAGCTCGATGGCTTCCGCACCGTGGTCGAGTCGCTCGCGAGCGAGTACGACCTCATGGATGTCGCCGCGGCCGCGGTGAAGCTCGCGCACGAGGCGCTCGCGGGCGCCGCGGCAGCCGAGGACGATGTCCACATCCCGACCTACGACAGCTTCTCGCGGCCCGACCGCGCGCCGCAGCGCGGGTTCGGCGCGGGCGAGGGAGGTGGTGGCGGTGGCGGCCGCGACTTCGGCCCGCGCGGCGGCGGCGGAGCCTTCGGCCGCGGCGGTGCGCCCCGCGCGCGTCCCTTCTGGGAGACGCAGCAGCAGGGCGGCTCCGGCGGTGGGCCCGGTGGTGGCGTCGGACACGGCGGCGCGGGCGCGCGCGACTGGCAGGCTGAGCGGGCCGACGACGGTCCGCGCGTCCAGCGTGGCGACGCGGCGCGCGACGACGACGGACAGCGGCCCGACCGCGGCGCCGGCGCTGCGAACCCCTACGGACAGGGATTCCCGCCTCGCCCGCCGCAGCAGCGTGCGCCCCGTGGCCGCGAGTTCGACGCGCGCGACATGGTGCGCGTCTACATCGGCGCCGGCCGCAACCTCGGCATGCGCCCGGCCGACATCGTCGGCGCGATCGCGAACGAGGCGAACGTGAACCCGCGCGGCATCGGCGATGTCGAGATCGGCGACCGCTTCACGCTCGTCGAGCTGCCCGCGTCGGACGCGGGGCAGGTCGTCGAGGCGCTGCGCGGCGCGACGCTGCGCGGCCGCAAGGTGACGGTGCGGATCGACGACGGGCGGCGCACGAAGCGCTGACGCCGCCGCGCGACCGCGGGGGGGCACGCCCGTCTCCGACCAGCCGGTCGCTGACCGCGTGCATACGACCGCGTAC
>Ga0208788_1001353_pt1 | contig 11904 bp, 9 predicted proteins | sample Wag4_2014_7_11_3_FD_187363 | JGI IMG/M metagenome (GOLD analysis project Ga0208788, IMG submission 187363) | Fresh water mixed with fracking chemicals microbial communities from Ohio, USA - Utica-2 Time Series FC 2014_7_11 (SPAdes) (version 2) ... | reverse complement strand
CGGCTCGCCAATCTCAAAGCGATCGCCGACCAGCCATGCAGCCGCTTGCTCGCTGCCGGCGTGCACACCACACACCATGCCACCGCGCACCGCACCCAAGCGCGTGGTGCCCGAGTAGACCGCCTCGAGGTCGAGCGAGCGCAATTCGGTCCATTCCGTCTCGGCCTGCGGATGCCAATCTGCACGCAGATCCAAGGCCAAGTCCTTCAGTGTTTCGCGGCCATCCAGCAGCGAGATCGAACCGCCAGCCAGGCGTAAACCTAACTTGACCTGAGGCTCTTCTCCTTGTTGCAACGGCACACGCCCGCGCAAGTCCAAGTCCAAGCGCACCTGCGGCGCGGCAGCTTTGATCGCAGCAAACGCTTGTGCATCGGGTAGCTCCTCCGAACGCAAGCGCAGCGCCGTGGCCGTCGCACGGACTTCAAAGGCCTGATCCGATTGCAGCTCGCCGCGCAAGAACACTGCTGCGCCGCGCGAGCCACCTCCGAGCGCGCCCGAAGGATCCAAGCGTCCCCACAGTTGTGGTCGGCCATCGTCACCTGCGCGCAACAGCACATGCAGAGCACCGAGCGGCACGCGTCCAATCGACTCGGACCGCAAGGCGATCTCAATGCCGCGCAGTTCAACCTCGGGCAGCAAAGCGATCGAAGGCTGTACGCCTTGCGTGGCATCGCTTACCCCTTGCCACGCCACCAACAAGCGTCGCGACAAGTCAAAGCCGCCGCCCTCGATTTTCGCGCGCACCAAGCGCGGCGAGCCTGGGCCCAGCAGATCAAAGTCGAGTGTGGCGGCATCTACACGCACCGTCGCACCCGCAGGGCCTACCTCGACGCCTTTCAACTCCAAGCGCGGTCGCAGCCACGACAACTGCAGCGTGTCGATGCGCACATCGTCGATAGGGCGATTGAGGGAGCTGGCGATCCAGCGCCGTGCGCCCCACGCCCACAGCCCGAGCGATTCCGCCAAGGCCAAGACCGCGGCCAGCGCCATCACGGCCCAACCCGCGCGCACAGCCCAGCGCAACAGCGCGCGTCCTAACCGCTTCATAGTCCCAATCGTCTCATACCCATCAAAATTAGGGGTTGCGCATGGGCGCTGCAGGCGCGCTCCAGCGCTGTGGCAGAGCAGCCGGCGGCATAGCCGGAAGGACCAGCTCGGTGCCGCCCGTGTACACACGCTTCACGCGCTTGCCGACATGGCAAGTCACCTCGTAACCAATCGTACCAGCATGCGCGGCGATCTCCTCGGCGCTGATCGACTCGTGACCATCGCGGCCGATGATCGTGACCACATCGCCCACTTGCACGCCACCAATGTGGCCCACATCGATGGTGGTGTAGTCCATCGACACGCGCCCCACGATGGGGGCGCGACGACCGCGCACCAACACCTCGGCCTTGTTGCCTACGCGCCACGGCACGCCATCGTTGTAGCCCACGGGCAGAGTCGCGATGCGTGTGGCGCGCGGCGCGCGCCAAGTCGAGCTGTAGCCGACCGCATAGCCCTGCGGGATGTCCTTGAGGAACACGACCTGACTGCGCAGCGACATCGCCGGCGACAGCTCATCCACACCCGGCATGTCCGCGGCCATCACGCCGTAGGCGCTGATGCCCGGGCGCACCGTGTCGTAGCGCGGGCGCAGATCCGTGAACAGCGCCGCACTGTTCGCCATGTGAATCCAACCGGACAAGAGGCGCTGCTCGCGGCCTTCGCGCAACACACCTTCGAAGAGGCGCTGCTGTTCGTGCGTGCTGGCGGCCAATGCTCCATCCGGCGCACTGATGTGCGTCATCACACCCGCGAGTTCGAGGTGTCCACTTTGCTTGACTTCGCGCATCAGCTCGATGGCGCGGTGCGGCAGCACACCCAAGCGGCCCATGCCTGTATCAATGTTCAAGTGCAGCTTGGCCTTGAGGCCCAAACGCTTCGACAATTCCTGCAGTTTGGCGCGCCTATCCGACGAGTGCAGCGCCATGTGCACATCGTTGCGCAGGCACTCATCCATCTCATCATCGATGAGCGTGCCCAACACCAAGATCGGGGCACGCACACCCGATGCACGCAGCTCCAACGCTTCCGCGCTGCTGCCGACTCCGAGCGCGCCTACGCCGCAGCGCAGCGCATGGTGCGCCAAGGCGACAGCGCCATGTCCATACGCATCCGCTTTGACGACGAACATGATGCGCGTCTGCGGCCCTGCGCGTCGGCGAATGACAGCGAGGTTGCGAGTGACTGCATCGAGATCGACTTCGGCCCAGACTCTGTGCGCGTTCACGCAGTCGAGCCTAGCTATCTGCACAAGCAGGTTCCATCCGCCAGATGCACTCAACGCTTGCGCGTCGTCGGCACGAAGTCGCGCAGGTACAGCGGCTGCAATTCATCCAGCGGCGTGTGCTGGCCACGAGCGGCGCGCACCATGCCAAGCTCCAACAAGGCCGCAGCGCGCGGCGGGCGCACCGTGCTGCAGCGCGCACGCAACGCTGGCTCAAAGCCACACAGATCCGGAACGGTGGCATCGACCAACACGCGCCCCTCAAGCGCGACATGGGCGCGTGCCTCGGCGATCGGCAACCATTGCGGCGCTTGCACTACCGCGATCTCGGTCACGCCGGCTTGAAGCACGCGTCGGTAGCTCGCCAGCGTGACACCTTGCGAGCGCGCGTCGAGCACGATCGTCAGCAGCTCGCCTTCGGCCCCCAGTTCCCAGCACAAGGCTTCCCCCGAGGGGATGCCCAATGCTTGCGCGTGTGCCGCCCGGCAGATGCCTAAGGCGCTGGCGATCGCGACGCGCAGACCGGTGTAGCTGCCAGGTCCCGTTCCGACGACGACTAGGGTCGTTGCCCGCGGCTCGCTCCCGAGTTCGCGCACCAGCTCGTCCACTGCCGGCAACAGGTCCGAGGCATGCGCTCGCTCCTCAACCAGCACGCGCTCCAAGCTGCGCCCGGCCCAATGCGCCGCAGCAGACGCCGGGCGACCACTGGCTTCGATGGCCAAGCACAGGCCGTGCGTGACGCTCACGAGCCGATCTCGGCCACCATCGTCTCGGCCAGTTCGTTCGCACGCACGCGGATCAACGCCTCATCGGGGCCTTCGACCATGACGCGCGCCAGCGACTCCGTGCCGGAATAGCGCAACAGCACGCGCCCGTCCTCGCCAAGCTCGTCTTCGACCTTCTTTTGCGCCGCCAACGTGCGGCTTAGCGTGGTAAGCGCAGGCTTACGCGCCACCCGCACATTCACCAACACTTGCGGGAACTCGCGGAAGGCCTTGGCCAGCTGTGACAACGGTTGCCCGCTGGTCACCATAATCCGTAGCACGCGCAGCGCCGTGTACATCCCATCGCCGATGTAGTCATGCTCGGCGCCAAACACGATGTGGCCCGATTGCTCGCCGCCGAGCAGCAGCCGCTCGCGCCGCAACGCCTCGACCACACGGCGATCGCCCACATCCGTGGTCACGACACCCACGCCGACCTCGCGCAGCGCCTTGTGCAGCCCGCGGTTGCTCATCACGGTGGCGACAATGCGCTTGTCGCGCCATTCGCCTGCTTGCGCGGCCGCCCGTGCGACAATGGTCATGATGCCGTCGCCGTGCACCACTTCGCCGCGCTCGTCGACGAGCATGCACCGGTCGCCGTCGCCATCCAGCGCGATGCCGAGGTGCGCGTTCTGGGCACGCACTTCGCGCACCAAGCGGTCCAAATGCGTCGCGCCGCAGTCGCGGTTGATGTTCGTACCATCCGGTTCCGCTGCAATCGTGTGCAGTTGGGCACCGAGCCGCGTCAACACCTGCGGAGCGACACGACTGGCTCCGCCGTTGGCGCAGTCGAGCACGATCTTGACACCCGTGAGCGTTAGCCCTTGTCCAGTATGCTTGACAAGGAAGGCTGCGTAGTGCTCGGCCAACGCCGGGTCGAGCCGTGCCGGTGCACCTTTCAAGTCGATGTTGGGCCGCGCATGCAAACGCGCTTCCACCTCTTCCTCAAGAGCGTCGGACAGCTTCTCTCCAGACGCTCCGAACACCTTGATGCCGTTGTCTTCGGCCGGGTTGTGCGAAGCACTCACCATGGCACCGATGGCATAGCGGCGGTCTTTGACCAACCACGCCAAGCCCGGCGTTGTGATCAAACCACAGGTGGTGACTTCACAACCGCCGGCGCGCAAGCCACGCGCCAATGCCGCTTCCAGTTCCGGGCCGCTCTTGCGCCCGTCGTGGCCGAGCAGGGCATGCGGGTGCGTGTCCTGAGCGCCCAATACCTCCGCCAGCGCCAAGCCCAAGCTCGTCGCTGCTCCGGTGGTGAGCCAGCCCTCGCCGGCCCGCCCCCGGATCCCGTCGGTGCCAAAGATGCGCGTACCCATGCGTGACAGAGGAAACGCTCTTCTGGCGCCGGAATCAAGCCCGCCGTGGGTGGCGTCTTGTGCCGCTCACTGGCGCGCCGCGAGGACGACCACATCGTCCATGAAATTGGCCACCTCGCCCCAGCTCTTACCTGCGGCAGGCACGACTTGCACCGAGTAGGCTCGCTCCACTTCGTTGACCGCGCCGCTCGTGTGGACCGCAATGTCGAGGCCGCGGATGGACAGGTCGATCGGCTCGGCCGAGGCGACAGGGCACAGGAAGTGGCTACGCGACTCGCCCAAGTAGGCGTTCGAGGTTCCGTTCGCCGAGGTCTCGAAGATGGCCCGCATCGACAACGGACGCACCTCGCGCCCATCGGCCAGCAGCGTGCGCGGCAATAGTGACAGATTCAGGTCGAGGACGACGTTCTCGCCGAGCTCCTGCGTGTGCGTGGCAAAGAATGGCTGCGTTTCTGCCTGGATGGTATGCGCCGGCACTCCGTCTCCGGACGCGTAGGTCCACGCTGCGCCGCAGAGGCCGAGGGCGAGAGCAGAAACAAAAACAGCATTTCGGATTTTCATACGGTTATCTTCGGTTCTTGTTGTTTACGGAAAATGGATATCGGTGTTGCTGATTGGTGTGTTGCTCATGGGTGCACACTCAACAAGAGTGTACAAGGCCACTTGCTCATGGGATCGAGTTCAATCGTTGAGGATCTGGTCTCACAGGACTTGCTGCAAGGTCGGGTTATTTTCGAGGCAGCTTACTGCTCGCGCACTGCTAGCACTCACCGCACGTGCAGCACAGGCTTTGACAGTTAACCAAAGTACCCCATGTGTAGCCAGGGCAGGGGAACCAGCACACCCCCGCGCCATCGACAGATCCAGAAGTAGTCTTGCGCTTGGTAATGGTAACAGGACTCTGTCCTTGTTCTTGGAGGGTGATCTTGGCGCTATCGCCACTAAAATTCACTTCAATGGTTGAATTCACTTCACAGGGGCTACACACAGGGGCTACAAACGCAGGGGCCGATGTCAGCCGATTGAAGTAGCGGAACCGCTACAAGTACTAAGGCTCGAGATAAAATGGAGCCGAAGAGTTGATGTTTGGGAAGGTGATAGAACGCATGATCGCGTATGATGCTTATGCCTGTAGCTCAAGCGATCTGTCTAAACTAGGCAACTGGTTCTTTTGCCTTGTTGGGCAAGCTCCAGCGAGATTCAGTTGGTAAGCACGCAGCGGAGTCTGGTCAATAAGGACGAATGCACGAACCTAGGACGAGCCTATCTCCAGCGTAGGCGGGTGATGGCGTGAGCTACGGCGACAGCCTGGCGAGTGGCGGCCACATCGTGCACGCGTACGAGGTCGACGCCGCCGAGTACTCCGTGCACCGCGGCGGCGAGCGAGCCGCCCACGCGGTCTGCGGGCTCCGTGGCGCGGTCGTCGAGCTTGGCGATGAAGCTCTTACGCGATGCTCCCAGCATCACCGGCAGGCCAAGGGAACGCAGCTCGCTCAAGCGCGCCAGGAGCTCCAGATTGTGTTCTAGGGATTTGCCAAAGCCGATGCCGGGGTCGATCCACACGCGCGCGGGATCAATACCCGCCTCACACGCAGCGCCGGCACGCAGACGCAGGAACTCCAGCACTTCGGCCACAACATCGGCGTAGCGCGGCGCGACTTGCATGGTGCGTGGTTCGCCCTGCATGTGCATCGCGATGTAACCCGCATCCGCTTGGGCGACAACCTCCAGCATGTCGGGGTCGCCAAGGCCAGCGGTCACATCGTTCACCACGCTGGCTCCCGCCCGCAAGGCGGCGAAGGCCGTTTCCGCGTGGCGCGTGTCGATCGACAGCGTGGCATCGACGCGGCGCGCGAGTGCTTGGATCAGCGGCACCACACGCGCGATTTCCTGCTGGGGCTCCACCGGCTCGGCTCCCGGACGCGTGGATTCCCCGCCAATGTCCAACCAATCCGCACCAGCAGCCACCATGGCGAGCCCGCGCTCGAGCAGCTCCTCACTGCTGGCGCCGCCATCGGAAAAGCTATCGGGCGTGGCATTGAGCACGCCCACCACGCGTGGTCTTGATGCCGGCGTGTTCGCCATCGCATCGCACAAGTAGAGCAGCTCCAGCCCCAGATGGGCGCTCGCTCGCAAACGCAGCACATCGCGCGGCACGCTCCACGCGACCATGTCCCTAGACGGAGCCGGATGCAAAGCACCATCCACCCCGAGGTACTCAGCCAATTCCGCGCCCTGCGCTGCATCCATGCAGACGACTGCGTGCCGCGGATGGCCGGCACCAACAAGCGCGCGCGGACGCAGGGCCCGCGCGCGTTCGGACAAGAGAGGCGGCAGAGTCACGCGGGCGAGAGACCTGCGTTCCCCAAGCCTTCGGTCGATTCCGAGCCTGCATCCGCGCGTCCTTCGCGCAACGGCCGCAACGGCGGCGGCGGGGGAGTCGCGGGCGGCTCCGGCCGCACCACCTCTTCACCAGCGATCAGTCGCTTGATCTCATCGCCCGTGATGGTCTCGTAGCGCAGCAGGGTCTGGGTGATGCGCTCGATCGTGGCGCCGTGTTGGCCCAAGATCGAACGCGCCTCTTCCAAGGCTTCACGCAGCAAGCGCTGGATCTCGGTATCGATCTCGCGCGCCGTTTCCTCGGAATGCCACTTGGCGCCCATCAGCTCGGTGCCCAAGAACTCGCTGCCTTGGCGCTCGGCGTAGTTGATCGGGCCGACCTTCTCGCTCATGCCGAGCTCGGTCACCATCGCACGCGCCATTTCCGTGGCACGGCGGATGTCGTCCGAGGCGCCGGCCGAGATGTCGCCGCAGTACAGCTCCTCGGCCACACGGCCACCGAACAGCACAGCCAGCGTGCCGACCATCTTCTTCTTCTGCATGTGGTAGCTCTCCTTTTCAGGGAGCACCATGGTCGAGCCCAACGCGCGTCCGCGCGGCACGATGGTGACCTTGTGCGGGTCGTCCACCTCGGGGATCACCGCAGCCACGACCGCGTGACCGGCTTCGTGGATGGCCGTGATCTTGCGATCCAGCTCTTCGATGTTGCGCGACTTCTTCTGGCGGCCGTAGCGCACCTTGTCGCGCGCCTCTTCGAGGTGTTCCATCGACACCTCTTCCTTCTTGGCCAGCGCAGCCATGATGGCCGCTTCGTTGATGATCGCCGCTAGATCAGCACCCGAGTAGCCAGGTGTCGAACGCGCCAGCGTCGGGACATCCACATCGCCGCCCACTTTGACCTTCTTGAGGTGCACCTTGAGGATCTGCTCGCGACCCTTGAGGTCCGGCAGCTCGATGGTCACTTCGCGGTCAAAGCGCCCGGGGCGCAACAGCGCAGGGTCGAGCACATCGGGGCGGTTGGTGGCCGCGATCACGATGATGCCTTCATCGGTGCCGAAGCCGTCCATCTCTACCAAGATGGCGTTGAGCGTTTGTTCGCGCTCGTCATTGCCGCCGCCCATGCCGGAGCCGCGACGACGGCCGACGGCGTCGATTTCGTCGAGGAAGATGATGCACGGGCTGCTTTCGCGGGCTTGCTTGAACAAGTCGCGCACGCGCGAAGCACCCACGCCTACGAACATCTCGACAAAGTCCGAGCCGCTGATCGAGAAGAAGGGCACCTCGGCCTCGCCGGCGATGGCCTTGGCGAGCAGCGTCTTGCCGCAACCAGGTTGGCCCACCAGCAACACGCCGCGCGGGATGCGTCCGCCGATGCGCGTGAAGCGTCCAGGGTTCTTGAGGAACTCGACGATCTCCTTGACCTCGTCCTTCGCTTCGTCGGCGCCGGCGACATCATCAAAGGTCACGTTGGTGTTGCTCTCCTTGTTGTAGAGCTGCGCGCGCGAGCGTCCAAAATTCATGACACCGCCGGCGCCACCTTGGTTGCGCATCTGCCGCATGAAGTAGAGGAACACCACGAAGATCAACAACCACGGGCCCCAGATGAGCAGCACATTGGTCAACAGCGAGCTCGACTCCTTCCAAGTCGAACCCTTGTTCTTGGTGATGTCGAAGCTCTTGGTCTCCACGGGCGCGTTGCTCTGACGCAACAGCGCCAAGGCTCCGGCCAGGTCGGACTTCTCTTTCAGCTCGACCCAGAACGACTGCGACGATTCCGGCAGGGGGAAGGGCGCTTCCGTCGCCGCCGTCCAGGCGCTCTTCGGGCGCGCAGTAACTTGCACCAACAAGCGCTCGGTTTGGCTCGGCTTGGTCACGACCGCTTTCGCCGGCTCGCCCTCCGGCTTGTTCTCCGTGGACGCAGTGCTCGTGCTGGCAGGCTTGGCGGTCTCATCCACCAACTCGCCCATAGCAATCAGGTGCCGTGCACCCGCGACTTGGTACCAGCCCTCGCGCACCGCTTGCTCAAAGTGCGCCGGATCGATGGTGCGCGCGCCCTGTCCGGCCTTGACCGCACGGAACTCCGCTTCCTTGTTGGCCAGGCTCGCGAAGCTGGCGCTGAACAAGCGCCCGTCCTCGAGCGTGCCCTCGATGGTGTTCGTCCCGCGGAACTCCTGCGAGTCCACCTCGCCGCTGTAGAGGTACCACTCGTACTGATCTTGCGTCAGTTCGATGCGCGGTTGGTAGCGCTGACCTCCCCACAACAAGGAGATGGCAACAAGCACGAGCAGGAACAGAGCAAAGGACCCGAACGAGCGGGACTTCTTGTTCTTGTCGTCGACGGGTTTCTTGGGGTCGGCCATAGGTAGGGAGTATCGGCTGTCGGGGGCTAAGTCCACATACCCTATGGACCGCCTGCGTCAGATTCGCCAGAGAATAAGACCGCACGGCTCCGGTTCGACCCCTAGAGCGCTCAAAAAACACGAATCGAACCCGATTTCGGGCTCCCTCCGGTGTCGGTGCTTCGATCCAGTGCTCAGATTTCGCGTTGCGGGGCGAAGAGGCGCAGCACCAGCTCATCACACAACTTGCGCAAGGCGCGGTCGCGCGCCGTGCGCTCACCGTCTTGTTCGTCGACCATGTAGCCCACCGAGCCGCTGGCCGTTTCCGCCGGGCCAATGGGGCGCCGCGAGCGCTGATCAATCAGCGTCGCCTCGACCGTGATGGTCAGACCTGTTTCCAACAAAGCGTTGTCGCGTGTGCGCACGCCACCGCGCCGTTGGTAATCGAGGATCGTCCCGCGCACGATGACCTGCGCCGTCGCGGGCGCATCGATGGGCACATTGCACACATCGCGCACGGCCCGCGTCAGCTCGGCATGCACTGCCCGCTCCAAATCGCGCTCGTAGGAATCGTTGCCGAAAATCTCGACGCCGATGGAGGAGTACTCATCCGCTACAGGCAGGCCAGCCTTGTAGCCGCAACCGGCCAGCGACCAGCACAACGCACCCCAAGCACACAGCGCGATCCATCTCGTGTTGCTGCTCATGGCGTCCCCTGGGCTGCCGCATCCGCGGGTGTAGGCAACGGCAGATCACTAGGGACCGGCGGCAAGCGTTCCAGCCATTGTTGCGCCGCGGCCACCCGCGCCTCATCCCGCGCTTCCCGCGCCTCTTCGATCGCTCGTTGCGCATGGAAGCGCGCACCCCACGAGCTGTCGACGCGCGCGTAGAATTTCGAAATCAACAGATCGCTTTCGTACAGGCGCACCAAGCAATCCACCAAATCGGCGCGGGCCTGCGTGCCCAACTCATTGGTGGGGAAGGTCTGCAGCCAGTCGATCAGCTCCGTGCGCGCTTGCGTCAGCGCTTGGCGGTCGTACTCGGGGCTCAGCAAGCTCTCGAGCCGCAGCTGCGGAATCAACAACTGGTGCTGCGCGCGCAGCTCAGACTCCGGGTGATTGACCACCAGTTGCCCGGCTCGTTCGATCGCCAAATCGAAACGCCGCTCCTTGCGATAGATGGCGCACAGTGCGGCATAGGCCGCATCACAGCGCCGCGCCCAAGGCGCGTTCAAGATCGCGTACTCAAGGATCTCCTGCGCCTCATCCACCGTTTCAAAGAGGCCGAAGAACCCGTTGTCGTCATCCTTCAGGGACAAGCCCATCTCGACCATCAAGTCGCCGGCGGCCTGGCGCTCGTGGTGCATGGGAAATTTGACATCCAAACGCTTCAGCACGAGGAACCCGTCGTGCGCTTCGCCCTGTTCGACGTAGCGCCGCGCCGCGCGCAAGCCCGCATCGACGGCGATCTGGCGCGGCAAGTCGTAGCCCGCGATGTCGGCCAGGTCGTCGGGATCGGTGCCGGGCACGTCGAGCTGCTCGATGCGCTTCTTCGCCGCTTCATCCATCAAGAGCCGCGACTCTTCGCGCTGCGCCGGCGTCAAGCCCTCCGTCTCGCGCGTCGCCAACGTCCAGTCCAAGGCGCGGTCGTACGCGCCCTCGGCCATGCCTGCGCGCGCCTCGCTCATCGCACGGTCATAGTCCGCCGCCGAAACGCGCGCGGGTGCGTGGCGCGTGCTGCCCGGCATCCAATGCGGCAGCGACGAACACGAAGCGAGCCACGCGAGCACCAGCGCGAGCGCGGCGCTCCGGCCCCACGCGCGGCTCGCAAGTCCGGCGTCGGAAGGGGTAGACGGATCCATGGCGGTTCTGGACTGCACGACCATAGTTCTACCGTGCGCCGCCGCCGGAGGCACGAACCTGCACTGTGCGCTTGCCGCAGGGCTGCCGCTGGACCAGCGCCCAGCAACCCTGACAGCTGGTGCGCCTCGCCGTGGCACGAGCCACCGGATAGCAGCAGGCCGCCTTTTGCTTGACACTGCGGGTGGCGAGCACGAACTCCGAGCTGCAAATGGACGCGGGATGCGAGTCGGGTGCCGGCAGTTGCACAGTGCCTCCGATGTCCATTTGCAGCACGAGACCATCGCGCACCAAGGCGGAACGCCTCAGCGCTTCGTGGCGCTTGCGCGTTCCGCCAACGCGGAGAGGTGTTCGATCACATCGTCCGGCCAGGGCTTGTTGAACGGGTACGGATCCGGAGGCAGCGCCGGCTCCCAGCGCGAAGGTCCGAGCCCCACAAGTTCCTTCATCTCGTTGAAGACCGGAAATTCGTCTCGATGGAAGGTGTAGCGGCGCCCGTCATACAGGAACGAGTGCATGTCTGCTGGTTGGTCTCGAGGCGGATTCTCGGCCGGGTAGCTGACCGATTCATAGCGCCCAGCCTCGTCCAGAATCAGCTTGATCGAAATCCGGCAAAGAGGCATGGCATACATGGTGACAGGCTGGGCATCAAAAGACTTGCGCAGGACCCGCAAATCCTCGTAGTAGTCCAGACCGAAACTGAAAGGCGTCTCGGGGATTGTGGCTGGCGAAATCTGCGTCACATTCGGCGTCGCGTAGGGCGGAGCGTTTGGCTCGGGCAGCTGCTGCCGCTCGCTGGTGAGGTCGTTTGCCTGGTGTGCCGCGCTTTTTCTCGTGTCGTTGGTTGCACTCTCAAGCGGTGTGATCGGATCTCCTGTGGGCGTGTTCAACAATGCCTGCACCAGCAACGCTACGCAGGTGGCAGCTAGCGCCAAGCCAAGCACCATCCAAAGTCGCGCGCTGTGTCGCATCGGTACCCTCCTAGGTGTGCGCTTCGCTACCGTTTGG
>Ga0208788_1001351_pt1 | contig 11910 bp, 11 predicted proteins | sample Wag4_2014_7_11_3_FD_187363 | JGI IMG/M metagenome (GOLD analysis project Ga0208788, IMG submission 187363) | Fresh water mixed with fracking chemicals microbial communities from Ohio, USA - Utica-2 Time Series FC 2014_7_11 (SPAdes) (version 2) ... | reverse complement strand
CACCCGCATGCCAAGTTCGGCCAGACGAGCGGTCACGATGCTCAGGTTCTCGCCGATGATGTCAGATCTGAGAATCAACTCGCTGGTCACCTCGGGTGACTCGGTTACTACTTCGCTCTCGGTCGCACCCTCAGTTGGAGTGGTTTGCTCGGTGCTGGTCGGTGTCTGAGTTGGCACGTTCTCGGTGTTTGGATCAGAGAGAATCGCAACGATTACCACGATGGCGGTAATGCCCAAAAGCCCCACGGTTGCAAGCCATGGCCAAACAATCGGCGCTCGCGGTAGCGGTGCGGTGTCGGTAGGGATTACCTCGGTGACGCTCTGCTCGATGTAACTGGTGTCAGTTGAGGTGCTCACCCTAAAGCCAGGCTTGCGCTTCTCGCGAAGCAGTGCCTCTGCTCGAATTGCCAGGGAGGTGGCGGACTCTGGTCGCTGCGATGGCTTTTTCGCCAGACAGCTCAAAACTAAGTTCTGCACTCTGGGGTCAATGGTTTCTGGAAGAGCTGGCGGCATCTCGTTGATGTGAGCCATGGCAATCGCCATCTGGTTCTCACCGGTGAATGGACGCTTTCCAGCCAGGGCCTCGTATGCCACTACGCCAAGCGAGTAGAGGTCGGTGGCAGGCGTCGAGGTCTTACCGGTGGCCTGCTCCGGAGCCAGGTACTGCACGGTACCCATGACCTGGCCAGTCTTAGTGAGCGGCACCTGGTCACCGACGCGTGCAATACCAAAGTCGGTGATCTTGACCTTGCCATCTGGCGTAATCAATAGATTTCCGGGCTTGATGTCACGGTGCACTAGGCCTCTGGCATGAGCTGCGCCGAGAGCTCTCGAGGTCTGGGCAATGATGTCCAAGACCTTCTCTTCGGAGAGCTTCTTTTCGCGCTCCAACAGCCTCGAGAGTGATTCACCAGGTACCAGCTCCATCACCAGGTAAGCGCTACCGGAATCCTCGCCATAGTCAAAGATGTTGGCAATACCCTCGTGCTCAACCAGAGCAGCACTCTTTGCCTCGGTGCGGAAGCGCTCTAGGAACATTGGGTCGCCCATGTACTCCTCTTTGAGGATCTTGATGGCGACCTGGCGCAGAATTAGCTCATCCTCAGCCTGCCAAACCTCACCCATACCGCCAATCGCAATGCGCAATTGCAGGCGATAGCGATCACCGTAGAGCTGTCCTACCGAAGGCTTCATTTCTTTAGCACCGCCTCAATTACCAAGCGAGCGATTGGAGCGGCAATCTGGTTTCCGGTGCCGTTCTGCCCGGCGCCGCCACCATCTTCAACCACAACTGCAACCGCAACCCTAGGGGCTTCTGCCGGAGCAAAGCCGGTGAACCACAGGGTGTAAGGGTCGTTGATGCCGTTCTCGGCGGTGCCGGTCTTACCGGCAACCGCAACTCCCTCGATCTGAGCCTTGCTCGCTGCACCCGAGTTCACCGAGTCAACCATCATGCGGGTTAGAAAACCGGCGGTTAGCTTGGACATCGGTGAGGAGAACACCTCTGGTTCAGGCTGGCTCAGCACATTTAGGTTTGAAGCGACAATCAGGTCAACCAGCTGTGGACGCATCAGCACGCCCTGGTTCGCAATAGAGGCCGAAACCATGGCCATCTGCAGCGGGCTTACTCTCACGTCAAACTGCCCAAACCCGGTTAGTGCTACCTGCGAATCCTCTAGGTTCTCCGGATAGATGCTCGGGGTTACCGGTAACGGGATTACCAGCTCGCTACCAAAGCCCATTAGCTCGGCCTGCGCCCTAATTCGCTGCTCTCCAAGCGCTACCGCCAACATCGCAAATGGCACGTTGCAGGACTTGATTAGTGCAAACTCCAAGGTCACGGTCTCACCCGGGCCACAGGTTTTGCCAGAGCTGTTCTCAACAAAGCTAAAGGTTCTGGGAAGGCGATAACGCTGCAGGTTCTCAAGTTCGCTGGTTGCGGTGTATTGGCCGGATTCCAGTGCAGCTGCTGCCACCACAAGTTTGAAAGTCGAGCCAGGGTGGTAGAGATCTCCAGCGATGGCTCGGTTGATTAGTGGATCATCCTCATCTTCGATGTAGGTCTTGTCAGCATCGGTCACTGGACCGTAAAGGTGAGCTGCCAGCAGGTTGGCATCGAAGGTTGGCTTTGAAACCATGGCGAGAATACGGCCGGTGGCTGGTTCGATGGCTACCACCGCACCCTTGCGATTGCCAAGCGCATCCCATGCAGCACGCTGCACATCCGGATCGATGGTCAATTCAACCGCGGCACCGGTAACCGGCTTACCGTCCAATAGCGCGTTGATCTGCTCGAAGAATTGCGCTGAGGACTGGCCAGAGAGGTAGCTGTTCATCTCATACTCGATGCCGGCAGCACCCGAGAACAATGAGAAGTAACCAATAACCGGGCTGTAGAGCACGGATTCGTATTCGCGGTTGAAGCGGTAGGCATCATTCACCGGAACGCTCTCCACCACTGGCACACCATCAACCAGAATCGCACCACGCTGGGTCTTATAGGTTTCGTAGGAGGCGCGAACATTGCGGCTGTCCTTATAGAGGTCACCGCTTCGCAGCACCTGAATCGAGCTAGCCATGGCAAATAGCGCTAGGAACATTGCGGTCAGCGCAAGTCCTACCCTTCTGACCTGTTTGTTCATGCCTCCACCCGCTTAAATGATGAGTCGGAGATTCTCAAGAGCAACGCAATAATCACCCAGTTGGCAACCAGTGACGAACCGCCCGCTGCCATAAACGGAGTGGTTAGACCGGTCATCGGCAATAGCCCCATAACGCCAGCTGAAACTACAAATAGCTGCAGTCCAATCACAAAGCTCAGACCAATCGAGAGCAGTCTGGAGAAATCGTCCGGGTGGCTATTGGCAATTCTCAAGCCGCGGTATACCAAGAGCAGGTAGACCGCGAGGATTGCGAAGAGTCCGGCAAGTCCCAGCTCCTCTCCCATGGCAGCCAAGATGAAGTCAGATTCGGCAAGCGGAATCAACTGCGGGAAACCGCCACCGAGACCGGTCCCGATCACATCGCCATTGGCCATGCCAAACAGTGCCTGCACCAGCTGGTAGCTACCACCTGCCGCGTTGTAGTTCTCGGCTGAGAACGGGTCTAGCCAGGCATCAAATCTTCTACCCACGTAGTCAAAGACTCGCGAGGCAACCAAGGCACCGGTGACCATCATGGTCAACCCGGCACCAACGTAGAAGGCTCTTCCGGTGGCGGTGTAGATCATCACCAGGAACAATCCGAAGTACAAAATCGAAGTTCCAAGATCGCGCTGCAGCACCAAAACACCAAGCGAAGCCGCCCAGAACAAAAGGATTGGACCGAGGTCCTTGGCCCTTGGAACCTTCATAAACAAAAGCCTCGAGCCAATTTCGCTCAAGGTGTCCTTCTTAGACACCAGGTAACCGGCAAAGAAGATCGCCAACAGAATCTTGGCGACCTCACCCGGCTGGAAGGAGAGTTCTCCAACACCGACCCAAAGCGTTGCACCGTTTATGGTCTTACCAATTACTGGAGCGGCCGGCAAAATCAGCAGGAAGACCGCCATTGCTCCGGCTAGATACGGATACCTTCTGAGGACCAGGTGGTTGGGTACCAGTCGCACCACCGCTGCCGCAACAATCATTGCGAAGCAGGAGAGCCAAACCTGTCGATCTGCATAGATCTCGATGCCGCCGCGAGCAGCCTCCGCAAGGTCTAGGCGGTAGATCATGGCAATACCCAAGCCATTGAGCAGGTATGCCAAAGGAAGCATCAAGCCATCGGCACCCACCGCATGCTTTCGCAAGATGTAGTGCACGATCGCAGCGGTTATGGCAGGTGGTGCCCAAAAGAAAAGCATGTCCCAGCTCATCTTCTGAAGCACCGCCAGCTGCACCTGTGCCAGGGCAAAAGCGTGAATACCCGCCACCCAAAAAAGCAGCACAGCCTCAAAGTTTCTCGACCTCGGAACTGCCTTGAGCAGCATCGGGATGGCGGTGGTTAGCGAGACGTTACTCATTGCTATCCCTCAGCTGCTGCAGGATGCGCTCGGCATCCTCTAGGGACTCCGCGGAGATAGAGCGCTCAATCAGGGTCTGCTGGAAAGGCTCAAGGCTGTTCAGGCGGATATCGCTCACCAGGTATGGTTCGGAGAACTTCCAAGGACCAAGAGATTCGCGAATGCCCTGGAAGATCGTCACCTGACCCTGGTAGACATCGACGTAGTAGCGAGTTTGGGTGTATTGGTATGCGATGTAGCCCATGCCCGCGAGCAATCCAGCCACCAGCAGCCAGCTGGAAATAATGCGGAATGAGCGCCAGCGAATCTTGCGCCTGGTCTCCGAGAGGATCTTGTTCAGTAGCTCCTCAGACTCCGGCGCATACTGGGTTGGGTCCTCTGGGGTTTGGAGTAGTTCGAGTAGGTTGCGCGGTGAGAACAGACGCAGGATTTTGCCACCCTTGCGCTCTTCGATAACAACCTCATTGGCGGCTGATCCAACAAAGTGTGCGCTGGGCTCAAACTCCGTGTTGGTTGCTGGGCGCACTAGGTCAACAATCACAACGGTGACGTTGTCTGGAGCGCCAAACTCCAAGGCCTCGCCAACCAGAAGTTCTGCAACCTCTTCGGTTGGAATTCGAGAGGTGAGGATGCGGTCCATGACGTTCTCTGGCACAACTCCGCTTAGGCCATCGCTGCAGAGCAGCCAGCGATCCCCGGGCATTGCATCGTGCAGAGCGATGTCAATCTCCGGTTCACCAGAGACATCTCCCAGCACACGCATCAAGACGCTGCGTCGAGGGTGAACCAGGGCTTCCTCTGGAGTGATTCGACCGAGGTCAACCAGCTTCTGAACGAAGGTGTGGTCTGCGGTGATTTGGGTAACTTCACCATCTCTGGCTCGGTAAATTCTGGAGTCACCGATGTGGGCGGTAATGATCTGGGAGCCGTGCAGCAGCATGCCCGAGAAGGTGGTGCCCATGCCTTCAAGTTCAGGGTGTTCGGCAACCGTGGAGGAGAGCATCCCATTGGCCTCTAGGATTCCGGTGCGAAGCGAATCAATGGCCTCTTCGGTGCTCTCGTAGCGAGCATCCGTCAGTGCGATGCGCTGCGAAGAAATTGCAGATGCAATGTCACCACCGGCATGGCCACCCATGCCGTCGGCAACAAAGTAGAGCTGGTAACCGGCGTAGCCGGAGTCCTGATTTGAGCTGCGGTGCTTGCCAATGTCGCTAGCCGCATAGGAGATGGATTTAACCGCCACCGCTTATTACCTCAACTCGAAGGTAGTGGTGCCGATTCGAATGGTTGCGCCCTGGCGAATGGTTGCCGGGGTGGTGACTTTCCTGCCGTCCAGGAAGGTGCCGTTAGTGGAGTTGAGGTCTTGCAGCACCCAGTCCTCGCCGACCAAAACCAGCTTGGAGTGCATGTTTGAGGCAAACTCGTCAGAGATCACAACATCGCAGCTTGCCCCTCGACCAATTAGCAACTCACGCTTGCCTGCGATGTCGATAAAGGTTCCCGCGGTTCTGCCGGTGAGCATCGCAATCTGAGTCGGGTCAAATACTTCGCCATCTTCGATGCCGAGGCTCGCAACCGAGCCAGCGACTGATCCGCCACCGGCTAGGGCTGGAGCATTTTGCCTTGCGATCTTGCTGATCACCCTGCGACCGTAGAGGTCGGCACGAATAACCGAGAGTAGGCTCAGGATAAAGATCCAAAGCACCGCGACAAAGCCGATTCGGACTAGAAATAGCGCTAGTTCACTCATGCATCCACCTGCGCATTCGCACTCAGTTCAAACTCAAATTCACTGCGGCCAGCCTTGATCACATTGCCGGATCGAAGCACGACCTCCGAGATTCGAGCGTCATCCAAAAATGTGCCGTTGGTTGACTGGCGATCTCTAATGGCAGCAACCTCGCCATTCCAGGCAATTTCAAAGTGGATACGGCTCAGGCCGCGGTCATCGATTGCGATGTCAGCAGTCTCGTCGCGACCAACGGTTGTGACACCGGTCTTTAGTGAGATGCGACGGCCATCAATTATCAGTGCCGGGGTCCAGTTCACCGTCCGGTTTAGCACCGCATAACCGACCTTGACCTGTCCGCGCGGAACCTGCGGGTCAGGGACCACCTGGAGCTCAAGGTTGCTGGCTAGGCGGTAGCCCTGCTTGGCGGCATATTTGGCAACCTCCAGCTGCACGGCACTGAGAATTCCGGGGGTCACTCGTGGGAAGTCGGTAGGGGCCACTAGGACCTTGTAGAGATGTGGCACAAGCACGCGATCTTTGTCGAGTGCGGCTGCCGCTTGATCCATAGTTGAGCGAACCGCCTGGGAGATTTCAACCGGCTGCAATTCGGCTTTGCTCAATCGCGCAAAGACTGAGCCGATGCTCGTCTCTATGCGCTTTTCAACCTTGTCCAGAAAGCTCAATTAGCCCGCTCTCACCATCTTTAGGAGTGAGGTAAGTCTACCCACCCACCCCTTATGGCGGGCTTATTTCTCTGGTAATCTCAGAACTCGTTACAAGCCCCAGGCCTTTAGTTTCTCCAGCCTTCGGCAACATCAGGAGAACCCGTGACTCTCAACACATTCGTGATTGCACTAGAGGTGCTGGGTGTCATCGCATTTGCGCTCTCCGGTGTGATTGAGGCAGCCAGAAAGCACTTTGACCTGGTGGGCGTTGTGATGGTGTCTTTTGTCACCGCCTTCGGTGGCGGAACGCTTAGAGACGTCCTTTTAGAGCGCAAGCCTTTTTTCTGGGTTGAGCAGGAGTTCTGGGTTTGGGCCTTGATTGGCCTGGCGGTCGCACTGCCATTTTTCTTTAGAGCTCGCCACATGGAGCTCACCGAGCGAGCCATCCTGGTGCCGGACGCCATTGGTCTTGGAATCTTCACGGCGGGTGGAACCCACATCGCACTAGAGCTAGGCAGTAGCCCGCTGGTGTGTGTGCTGATGGGTGTCATCACCGCGGTTGTCGGCGGTGTCTTTAGGGATGTTTTGGTGAACGAAGTTCCTAGAGCATTCCACGATCACCAGCCCTACGCGGTAGTTGCCTTCGCCGGAGGTTGGGTTGTCGTTGCGCTAGATGCACTAGCTGTCCCAACCTCAATCACGCTTTTGGTCGGCAGCGGACTAATCATTTTGGTGCGCCTGCTGGCGATCAAATTCGGCTGGGAACTAAAGCGCTGGCGCTTTCTCTAACAGCTAATTCCCAGACAACTCTCATAACTGGGAGTGAGCTGGCAGCTTGGTGTTGAGTGGCTGGCTTTTCAAACTCTCGTTTCGAAAACCGAATAGCTTCAGAAATGTCCCAAACAGACAGGATAAAAATGAAGAAAAACTCAAAGATCGCAATTGCGGCTGCGGCAACCTTACTAGCCGGCGTAGCGGTTGCGTCACTGCCTGCGGCAGCGCATGACAATGGTGCTAGCAGCAGACCTACCAGTTCCCAAAAAGCAGATCACGCTCACGCCACCGTGAGTGCCACTATCACCGGCATTCCCGCAGCCGTTACTTCATCGCACGAAGCAAGTCACGGCGCTTACTTCACGGTTTACCAGCTCTCCGCAAGCGCCACCTCGGTCCCGGCTACTCAGCCAACCGAAGGCGGCAAGCGAATCGGTGTAAGACCTGAGCGCGGAGCGGCTGTCCCAGAAATCAAGGGCTCGACTCTCACCGCCACTCTGGGCTTTCATGCAAATGTTGCTGGCACCTCCAAATATGCGCTGTATCCATCTGATGGCAGCGCAGCAATCCTGGTGACCGTAAGTGTCTCTGACACCGGCACTGCGACCGTGAGCACCTCACGGCCAATTACTGTTGCCTATAGCGCAACCGTCGCAGCCGAGCACCCTGTTCGTAATCACGATGAGGCTGGCCACGGCAAGCGTGATAGCGATAAGCGCGATGGCGGCAAAGGTCACCGCGGCAAGGGTCACGGTCCACGCCACTAAACACCGCTAATTGCATTCTCTCCTAAGAAAGAACAAACCCCGCAGCCCAAAAGCTGCGGGGTTTGTTTTTTGGTTGTTAGCCAACTTCTTGGAGTTTTTTGCCTCTGGTGTGGGTTGGCTTGCAAATCAGGTTGGCTGGATCTTCGTTGCAGCTATCGCATAAAAGAACCAAGTCCTTGCAGCCTAGGTTTTGGCAGTTTCTGAATTCTTTGGTGGCTCCGCCACAGCACTCGCAAACACCGATGGTTACTGCCTCATCTGAGAAGTCGATGTTCATGCGACCATCAAAGACATAGAGCGAGCCTTCCCAGAGGCCCTTGTCGCGGAATTTTTCGCCATAGCGAACAATGCCACCTTCGATTTGGTAGACCTCTTCGAAGCCACGGTTGATCATTACCGCGGAGAGAATCTCGCAGCGAATCCCTCCGGTGCAGTAGGTCACGATTGGCTTGTCCTTGAGGTGGTCATACTTGCCGCTCTCAAGCTCTGCGATGAAATCGTGGGTGGTCTGAACATCTGGCACGATGGCGTTCTTGAACTTGCCAATCTTTGCTTCGAAGGCATTGCGGCCGTCAAAGAAGACAACCTCATCGCCACGCTCTTCGACCAACTGGTTTACCTGGTGAGGCTTTAGGTGCTTGCCACCGTTCACAACTCCAGACTTAGCCACCTCAATCTCGTTTGGGGTTGTGAAAGCTACTAGCTCTTTTCTTGCCTTCACGCTCAGTCTTGGGAAATCGTTTCCGGTTCCCTCGGACCACTTGAAGTCGATCTTTCCAAAGCCTGGATATTCCTTGGTGGCGCGAGAGTACTTCTTTAGGTCCTCCATGTCGCCACCGAGGGTGCCGTTAATGCCGTGCTCCGAAATCAGGATGCGGCCCTTGAGGTTCAAAGACGCAGCAAGGGTCTTCTGCCAAAGCATTACCGCCTTGGGGTCTGCTACCGGCGCAAAGCCGTAGTAGAGAATGATTTTGTTCAGAGCCATAATCAAAGTTTACCCCCGCACAACCGCCATAGACTAGGGGGCATGTCAATGAAGCCTGGGCTCAATAAAGCCGAACTAAACAACAGCATTCGTCCACAAGATGACCTCTTCAGACACGTCAATGGTCTGTGGCTGGATAAAACTGCAATCCCGGAAGATCAAGCGCTATACGGCAGCTTCATGATTCTGCGCGATGACTCTGAGCTGGCCGTCAAGGAAGTCCTAGAAGACGCCGCGGCAAACCCAAGACCAGGTGTTGCTCAGCAGATCGGTGACCTCTACGCCTCCTTCTTGGACGAGGACCGCATTGAGAAGCTCGGGGCTGAGCCACTACAGGATGGCCTTGCTCGCATCTCCGCAGTTTCAAACCGCAGCGATTTGTTTAGGCTGCTCGGAGCACTCGAGCGCGAAGGCGTTCCTGGCATCTGGGGAAGCTATGTCGATAACGATGCTGGCAACCCAGAGCGTTACCTAGTCCACATGTATCAGGGCGGTATCGGCCTTCCGGACAGGGACTACTACACCGACGAGAAGTACGAAGACATTCGCACCGAATATGTCCCTCACATCTCCCGCATGCTGATGCTTGCCGGTTGGTCAGCAACCGACGCCATCGATGCAGCCCAGGCTATCTACGAACTTGAAGCCAAGATCGCTCAGCACCACTGGAGTCGAGTCGAGTCCCGTGAGGCTGAGAAGACCTACAACCTCAAGGACCTTGCAGGACTGAAGAACTTGAACAAGAAGATTCTTTGGGACGAATACCTTGCGGGTGCAGAACTGAAGAGTTCATTACTCGATTGGAATGTAGTGATGATGCCATCCTTCTTCGAAGGCATCGAGGACCTACTTGCCGATGAGCACCTAGAGACCTGGAAGCTCTGGTTGAGCTGGGTGCTAGTGCGCTCCTACGCTCCATACCTGAGCTCCGGCTTTATCGAAGAGCGCTTCGCTTTCTACGGCACCAAGCTAACCGGACAGCCGGTTAACCGACCACGTTGGAAGCGTGCCGTTGGTTTGGTTGAGGGCAGCCTTGGCGAAGCCGTTGGACAGATCTATGTCGAGAAGCACTTCCCTGCATCGTCGAAGCAGAAGATGGAAGTCTTGGTTGGGCACCTGACTGAGGCCTACCGCCAGAGCATTACCGCCCTCGACTGGATGACCGAAGAGACCAAGGTCAAGGCCTTGGAGAAGCTATCTAAGTTCACTCCAAAGATTGGTTACCCAGACAAGTGGAAGGACTACTCCGCGATCCAGATCTCTCGCGAAGATTTGGTGGGCAACGTTAGAAACGTTTCCAGCTGGGAGTTTGACTACCACGCCAGCAAGATAGGTGCACCAATCGATCGTGACGAGTGGCACATGACCCCTCAGACCGTAAACGCCTATTACAACCCGGGCCTAAACGAGATCGTCTTCCCGGCAGCAATTTTGCAGCCACCGTTCTTCTCCCCAGAAGCAGATGACGCCATCAACTTCGGTGGCATCGGAGGCGTTATCGGTCACGAGATCGGTCACGGTTTTGATGACCAGGGTTCGAAATATGACGGTGATGGAAAGCTAGTTTCCTGGTGGACCGAAGCTGACCGCAAGGCATTCGAGGAGCGCACCAGGTCTTTGATCGACCAGTACAGCGAACTTAGCCCAGCCGGCTTGGATGACAGCCACAAGGTCAACGGCGAGCTCACCATCGGTGAGAACATCGGAGACCTCGGTGGACTAGGCATCGCTTGGAAGGCGTACTTGATTTCACTGAACGGTGCTCAACCTCCGGTGATCGACGGATTGACCGCTCCAGAGCGCTTCCTGATGGCTTGGGCGCAGTGCTGGAGAGGCAAGTCTCGCGACGAGATTGCTATCCAGAGACTGGCTACCGACCCGCACTCACCTGCTGAGTTCCGTGTGAACCAGGTGGTCAAGAACCTAGACCTATTCCACGAGACTTTCGCTACAACTGAGTCCGACGCCCTTTGGCTGGACCCAGACAAGCGCGTTGTGATCTGGTGAAACTCTGGTTCCGAATCCTCTATGTGATGCTCACCTGGAGGAGTAGATCAAGACTGCGGATTGATGAGGTTTCAACCACTTCATTCCGCGTATGGCCAACTGACCTGGACATCTACCGTCACATGAACAATGGTGTCTTTCTCACGCTGATGGATCTTGGTCGCTATGACCAGGGTCTCAGAACCGGCTTCTGGCAGAAGTGGCGAAAGGTCGGTTGGTATCCAATCGTCGTGAACTCCACCATCAGCTATCGCAAGTCACTAGAGCCATGGCAGAAGTTTGATATTGAAACCAAGGTGATTGGTTGGGATGAGGTCGCCTACTACATCGAGCAGCGCTTTGTGAGAAACGGCGAAATCTATGCCAGGGCAATCATGCGCGGCAGATTCCTAAAGCGCAGCTGGGGCATCGTAACCCCGAAGGAAGTTATGGAAGGTTCGGGTGGGTGGCCAGGCGTTGAACCAAAGCTTCCCAAGTGGGTAATCGACTGGGCAGCAAGCGCTCAGCTTCCAAAGGGCAAAGAGCCAGCCCCAAGTAATTGGGACTAGGGAGTAGCTCCTGGCCAACGGCAAGCCGCGATGGCATCTTCGATTGGGTTGAGAAGTAGGTCCTGAGTCTCAGGGTGCTTCTCCATGTACTTCACGGTGTAGGAACAAATCGGCACCACCTTGCCCATGTCCTCGGCACGAATAGTGTCCAGCGACTCACGAAGCAAAATAGCTGCAAGGTTCTTGCCCTGGTGTGCTGGGTCAACCTCGGTGTGGGTTAGGCGAATTTCAGAGTCGACCTGCTCGTAGTCCATCAACCCAACGCGCTCGTCTTCTAGGTAAATCTCAAAGCGATTGTTTTCTGGCTTGTGGACAACGTTTACGCTCATGCTGTTAATCTTTCCCTCGTGACTGGCAACTTAGTAATCATGGGGGATAACCTCGGGCATCTCAAGTCGATGCCTAGTGAGTCTGTGCAGCTTATATACA
>Ga0208788_1001349_pt1 | contig 11922 bp, 11 predicted proteins | sample Wag4_2014_7_11_3_FD_187363 | JGI IMG/M metagenome (GOLD analysis project Ga0208788, IMG submission 187363) | Fresh water mixed with fracking chemicals microbial communities from Ohio, USA - Utica-2 Time Series FC 2014_7_11 (SPAdes) (version 2) ... | reverse complement strand
CAGGATGGGAAGCCCTGCTTGGTGCAGCACAGCGGCCATGAGCGGCAAGGTGACAAGCTCCGCGCCTAGGATCACAAGCCGAAGGCCCGTGACATCCCAAGGCATGATCCAATGCGCCAGCAGAAAGGCGGCCTGTGCCGTGGCGGGGTAAATGCTGCGGAGCTCGGTAAAGGGAAGCCCATCCAACAGCGCCGCCCCCGCCGCGCCAAGCTCAGGCGGCAGGCCCGCCGCCGGGGGCGCAGCCCAGGGTGAGATCGCATGCGCCGCCAGCGCCCCATCCCAAAGATAGCGCAGCGCATCCGTATCCAGCACAAGCGGCGTGCTGAACCAGGGCAGGCGGATCGCAAGACCAAAGACGAAAACCGCAAGCAGCACCAGCGGGCGCATCGGCAGGCGTTCAAGCGGGCCAAGCGCGGCAAACCAGACGGCACCACCAAGCACGGCAAGCGCGACAGAGGCGAATAGCTGGTGTGGCGGCGCGCTGGCTTCATCCGCCAAGGCGGGCGCAAGGGCCAGCATGGCCAATTGCGTCAGCGCGATGATGGCCGCTGAGATGGCCAATGGCGTGACCTTGCGCGGTGCCAATTCACCGCCCATGCGCGTAACCTAAAGCTTGGTTGCGGCGAAAATGTTGAGTTGCAACCGAAGCCGGGATATCGGGATGGGAATGCCAAAAACCCCGCTGCCCAATCGTCGCCTTGTTGTGGGCATGGTGGGCGCCACCATCCTGGGCGGCGCCGGCATGGCCATGGCTTGGCCTTGGCGCCGCGGCCTGCCCGATCCCACCGATCCGCGCACCACGCTGCAAGCAGTTGAAGACGCTATTGCGCGGCTTCTGCCGGAACCAGAAATCACGACGGCTGCCTTGGCGGCACGGATGGCTGCGGGCGAACCCATCATATTGTTCGATACGCGCGAGCCTGATGAATACGCGCAAAGCCACCTTCCGGGCGCGCTCCGCGTCGCGCCAGATACATCCGCAAATGCGGTATTGGCCGAATACCGCGCGCTGATGGCTGATGCCACCGTGGTTGTTTATTGCTCGGTCGGGTGGCGTTCGGGTCTGGTGGTGCAGGCCATCCGGCGCGCAGCGCATGATGCGCCGGCCAAGGCGATCTTCAATCTGCGCGGTGGCATCTTCCGCTGGCATGCCGAAGGGCGCCCCTTGGAATTCGGGCCCGGCGCTTCGGGCGTGCATCCTTTCAGCCGAGATTGGGGGCAATTGCTCAAGCGCCTTGGCTAGGTCTGCGCTGCGAATGACTTTGCGTGATGGCACAGAACGCGCTTGGCGCATTGATCAAGAATTCGCCGGCGCATTGTTCAGGGCCCAATCATAGGCATCCTCGGCAATGCTGGTGCGCCCGGCCAGGCGCTGGCGGAGCGGCGGGGCGGCGAATTGCCTGAGATGCGCGATCACACCTGCCTCATCGCCACCGAAATCCTCACGAAACCAAGTATAGATCGAGGATATGCGCAAGCGCCCATCCGGCATAACGGTCACGCCGCGCGGGTGGTTGATATAGGCGGCGGCGGCGGCATCGAGTTCAGCTTCCAGCGTTGCAGCACGCCAGACCCTCGGCCAGAGATTGGGGCAGCCGATGGAGGCGCAGTTCACCGCGTAATGGACGCGCGGATCGCGGAATAAGGGGCGCATCGTGCCGTGTTCGATATCGTCAAGCGACATGCGCTTGCCTTCCACGGTCACAAGCCGCGTCCGCCAAGGGCCGATATAGCCTTTCGGGTCAAAGGGCACACCTGTTGAGCGGATGTCGCGGATGGAGCGCACCGGGTAGCGTTCCAGCACAACCTTGAGCGTCAGCGCGTTATAGAGATTGGCCCAATAGGCGAAGGCTTCCGGCCGCGCCATGCTGGAAGGGCTGCGCGTTGCGGCCTCGGTAATCCAGGCATCAAGCGCGCGCATATCCTCGGCCGAGGCCTTCAGCGCAGCGTAACGCACGCGTGTCACGCCATCCGGCGGTTCAATGACATAATGTGCCAGCAAGGCGCCAAGGCTCGCGTCAGGATTGGCAGCGGCGCGGCGCAGTGGCAGCGCGGCGAAGGCAAGCGCGCCAAGGGCGGCGGGGCCAAGCGCGCCAAAGGCGCGACGGGTTGGCATGATGAACCTCCTAGGATTTCGCAAACCGCGCCTTGAGCGGAATAGCAGCGAGTGACAGCAAGGCCAGCCCGATCAGGGCGCCCAGTATTTCGGGCGTCAGCACGGAACCGACATCAAAATCGCCGCCCTGCGCCAGCACATCGCCAAGCCCCGCGCCGGCCAGGCTGAAGACAGCCGTGCCGGGCAGAATGCCAATGGCCGTGGTGATGACGTAGATCGGCAGGCGCACGCCCACAAAGGCCGGCACCAGATTGACCAGAAAGAACGGGAACAGGGGCACGAGGCGCAGCACCAGCAGATAGGAAGCGGCATTGCGGCGAATACCATCGCCCAAGGCGCGCGCCTTGGGGCCCATGCGATCCAGCGCATCCGCGCCGAAAATGCGTTGGGCGAACAGGAAAATCAGCGTGGCGCCAATAGTGGCACCAATCACCGTCAGCGCCGTGCCCAGGATGGCGCCGAACAGAAACCCACCGGAGAGTGTGATAAACACCGCGCCCGGTACCGAGAACGCGACCGCCACCACATAAAGCAACACATAGGCGCCGGCAGCGAGCAGCAGATTGGCCGCAACAAAAGCCGCCAGCGCTTCCCGATGCCGCGCCAAAGTCTCCAGCGAAAGCTGATCCGAAAGCCCGGTGGCCCGCAGCATGACCAGGATGGCCACCACGCCAAGCGCCAACCAAAGCCGCCGGTTGCGCAGAAGATTCTTGAGCTTCATGATGCCATCCCTGTCACGGCAACCAGCGCTGCAGCAGCCCAACCAGGCGCCGCGTGCGTGCGCTGAAAAGGCTTGGCGTGTAAAAACTGCTCGCGGCGCGCTTGGAAATCTCCGACATGGTCGGGTAGGGTGCGATCATTGAAGCAATAGCGCCGATTTTCATTTTCTGCTGAATGGCCAGGCCCCAAACCCCGATCATCTCCCCAGCGCGAGGGGCGAGGATCGTGGCGCCCAGAATGCGCCCGCGCGGCCCCAGGATGATTTTTGCAAGCCCTTCAGTGGCGCGTTCCGCCTGGGCACGGTCATTGCCGGCAAGCGGTTGGAGCAATGTCGAGACATCATGCCCAGCCTCCCGCGCGGCTGCTTCCGTCAGGCCGACATGCGCCAATTCGGGATCGGCATAGGTCACCCAGGGCAGGGCGGCGTAATCAACCTTGGCGGGCAGGCCAAACAGCGCATTGCGGATGACAATGCCTGCGTGATAGCCGGCGATATGGGTGAATTGCGGGCCGCCCGCGACATCGCCAATGGCAAAGACGCGCCGATTGCTGCTGCGCAGGCGTTGATCAACGGTGATGCCGCGCGGCGTGAATTCAATGCCGGCGGCTTCCAGCCCAAGCCCGGCGGTATTGGGCTTGCGGCCGGCGGCGACCAGCAGATGCGATCCTTGCACCAGCACGATGCCCGCATTGCCGCGCAGTTCCAGTTCAACACCGGCGCCAGCCTTGCGCGCCGCTACCACCTCAATACCCTCATGCAGGGTAATGCCTTCGTGGATCAAGGCATTGCGCAGGATCGTCACTGCCTCGGGCTCATCGCGGGGCAGGATGGCGGCGCGTTCAATCAGCGTGACGCGCGCGCCAAGGCGGCGAAAGGCCTGCGCCATTTCAATCCCGATCGGCCCCCCGCCCAGGATCAGCAGATGGTCCGGTTTTTCTGTCAGACCGAAGATCGTTTCATTGGTAAGATGAGGGATGTCGCCAAGGCCAGGCAAGGGCGGAATGGCGGCGGAAGACCCCGTTGCCACGACGAAACGGCGTGCCCGAATGCGATGGCTGCCGGCCTGGACTTCATCAGGCCCCGTGAAGCGCGCGGGCGCCTGAATGACGGTGACACCCAGGCCTTCGAAGCGTTCCACACTGTCATGCGGCGCGATCGTGGCAATGACACCCTGCACATGCTGATGGACCTTGGCGAAATCCACCACCGGTTCATGGTTCATCACACCGAATGGGGCTGCATGGCGCTGCGCATGCGCAGCATGTGCCGCGGCCAGAAGCGCCTTGGACGGCACACAGCCAGTATTGAGGCAATCGCCCCCCATCAGGTGCTTTTCGATCAGAACAACGGAAGCGCCCATCTGCACGGCACCGGCCGCAACCGAAAGCCCGCCAGACCCCGCACCGATGATGCAAAGATCCGCGTGCAGAATGCCATCACGCAGCGCGGGGCGGCGCGCGGCCATTCCAGGGGGTGATGATGCAGCATTCACGCGATTGACCCTTTCCGAGTTGCAGCGCCTTTCGCCACAAGGCGCGCCAAGGTTACGGCCGGCGCCGGCCCGGCAGGGCAGATGATGATGTTTCCGCGCCCACCCAATCAGCCAGCAGGGCGCGCGTGTGTCGCGCCGCGCTGCCTTTCACGGCCGCATTGGGGATAGGCGCATGCCCCTGAAATTCAGCTTTGAGTCGCTGAAAATCATCGGCTTCATCCACATCATACCATTCCTGCAGCATATGGACCGGCAGCCCGATTTGTTCCGCGCGACTGCATGTGCTGGACAATACCTCTGATGTGCTCCAGGCAATGTTTCGGAACAACTGCCTGTGGCATTCCTTCAAGCCGATAAGATAATAACCGCCATCCAGCGTCGGGCCGAGCACGACGCGATCCCCGGCAGCACGTAAGGCCATAATCGCTTCTTCAATCAGAACGCAGGGCAGGGTGGGGCTGTCACTATTCAGAAAAATGACGGCATCATGCCCTTGATGGAGAAAGTCACTCAGGCTCTGCTCCAATACCGCGCCGATAATATCGGCCTCTCGTGGCACAAGATGCCAATCAGGCGGCAGAATTTTGCGAAGTTCCGCTTCTGATCCGGCGGGGCTGAACAGCGCATAGCATTGCCTTGAAAATGCGTCAGGCAAGGCCGCCAGGCTTTCGGCAAGATCGCGGATAAAACAGGCCGAGAGCAGTGCCGTTCGTTCCGGCCCGAGCAATGGCCATAGCCGCGATTTCCCGCGCCCGACCGCAGGCGTTTTGCAGACAATCGCGATGGCGATTTTGGGCGTCATCATACCAGGGGGCTCAGTAACAGCCCCCTATACGTTGTCCTGTCACCATAGGTTACGCACGGCGCCGCATTCGGGCCTGTCTTGCTCAACGCGCGGGCTTCTTCACATTCCAGGCAATGATGATGCCCGGCATGGCAAGCACGCCATCAAGCTGGGGCCGAATGGCAGAAGGCAGGTACCATTGCCCATAGGGAACATAAGGTACCAGCCGATAAGCGCTTTCATGCAGTCTTTCCAGGATCTGCCGCCGTTCAGCATCATGCGCGGCATAGGGAAAGGCGTCGATCAATGCCTGGTGCTGCGCGTCACAGGGCCAGCCAGGCCAGGCCCTCTCGCAGCTGGCCTGCATGGGCACATTGCCCACAGGATCAGACGCCCCAAGCCCGTTCCAGAAGGTCAATCCGATATGCCAACCACCTTCGGCAGGTGGGCGCCGATTGGCCCGACGCCCAGCCATGGAGGCGAAATCCATCGCCTGCACATCTGTGCGAAAGCCAATGGATTGCATTTGCTGTGCCAAAACCAGGGTCGCGGCATGAACAAAAGGATTGTCAGTCGGGTCCATGATCACGATGGGCGCACCATCATAGCCGCTATCCTGCAGCAATTGTCGCGCCTGGGCGCGCGCCGCAGGGCTGCCAAGCCCCTGCGGAACCCCCGCATTGGTTTCCTGCTGGGAACCACAAATAAAGAAGGCGTGGCAAACCTGATAAAGCGCGGGGTCGGGGAACATCGCCTGCAAAATCTCCTCCTGATTGACCAGGAGCATCAAGGCCTGTCGTGCGCGCGCATCATTGAAGGGCGGATGGATATGGTTCATGCGAATCATGCCCGGCGCACCGAGCGTATTCGTGCGGATAACGCGCATGCCACGCCGCTGCAGCATGGGGAGAAAATCAACGCCGGGGCTTTCGATATAATCTATCTCGCCCTGAATAAGCGCCAGGACAGCAGTCTGCGCATTGGCGATGTTGAGCCATTCAACACGGTCCACATGCGCAACCTTGCCGCCTGCCGTGCCGGAAGCGGGCTCAGCGCGCGGCACATAATCAGGGTTGCGGCGATAGACAACGCGTGAGCCGGGGACCCATTCCTCACGCACGAAAACAAATGGGCCGGAGCCAATGGTTTCGGTGATCGCGGTGAATGGATCGGTCGCGGCAATGCGCGCCGGCATGATGGCGGGCATATTGCCGGCGGGCTTGGAAAGCGCATCGAGCATCAGCCCGTATGGGCGCTTCAAGCGCCAGGTGAAGGATTTGCCATCAGCCGCGGCTTCCATGGCTTCCGTGATCGCCATCATCTGCCGCCCATGCGGATCCCGCGCGCCCCAACGACGCAGTGACGCGATCACATCCGTGGCCGTCACTGGCGCGCCATCATGGAATTTCAGCCCATCCCTGAGCGTGAATTGCCAGGTCAGCGCATCCTGGGATTTCGTCCAGGATTGCACCATCTGTGGTTGCGGGCGCTGAGAAGCATCACGCCCGAAGAGCTGATCATAAATCATGTGGGCGTGCGACTGCACGACACCCGCTGTTGTATTGATGGGGTCCAGCGTCTGCAAATCCGCATTCGGGACCATGCGCAGGATACGATCAGGCGCAATGGGTTGCGCATATGCAGGCGCGTTCATCAGCGCTGCGGCAGCAAGCAATGCGGCACAGGCAAGGCGTTGGATCATGTGGAAGAAACTCCCGGTCGGGCGGATGCCTAGGACGCCATTTTATAAAGCGAACGCTACATTATGCAACGGATTTGAATGCGCCGCCGCTGCCAAGCCCAGGCCTTTGGGGGCGGGACACCATCAGGCCAGCCTGGCGCCGCGTGGCACCGCAACGCCACGCTGCACCGCCGGGCGCGCAGCGATGCGGTCATGCCAGCGCGCGATATTCGGCGTGTCTGCAAGCCGGCGCGTCGCCCAACCGGGGCGGGCAATCCAAGGGAAGGCCGCGATATCGGCGATGCTATAATCCTCACCAGCTAAATAGGGCACTTCGGCCAGCCGGCCATCAAGCAAGGACCACACGCGATCAACCACGCCCAGCGCGTAATGCCGCGCTGCTTCAGGTTTGTCCGGCGCAAGGTCGGTCCAGTGATGTGCCTGGCCCATGGCGGGGCCAAGGCCGGTCAGTGCAACCATCAGCCAAGCGAGCGTCGCGGCACGCGCGGGGCCATCCGCAGGCAGGAACTGGCCATGCGCTTCAGCCAGGTGCAGCAGAATCGCGCCACTCTCGAACAGTATAAGCGGCGCTTGGGCAGGGCGCTGTTCAATGAGGATCGGCACCTTGCCGAAAGGGTTGAGCGCCAGGATGTCCGGGGCGAATTGTTCCCGCGCCCGGATATTGACCCCTGTCACGCCATACTCAAGGCCAAGTTCTTCCAGCAGAATCGAAACGCGGTGCGTATTGGGTGTCATCCAGCCATAAAGATGGCGGCAGGTCGCCAAGGCATCCGTCATCAGCATATCCCCATCCTTGGCCGCCGCATGCCCCCGAACCCGAAGCCGCCTGGCGCGCGGCTGGCCCAAATCATGCAATGCCGGGCCTTGTAAAGACGGGCATTGTAAAAGCGGTCATTGTTGAAATATTGCGCCCTCGGTATTTTTGGAATATGCGCTACAAAACCGTAACTGTCCAGATTGAACCATGCCCCGCCCCCGCATCTTCGACGAAGAAGCCGCCCTTGACGCGGCCACCGCAGAATTCTGGCATCGCGGCTACGCGGCTTCGTCCGTGCGAGACCTTGGCGCGGCGATGGGCCTTGGCGCGGCCAGTCTCTACAATGCCTTTGGCGACAAGCGCTCGCTGTTTCTGCGCTGCATTGACCGGTATCTTGATACGGGTGTGCGCGCGCGCATGATGCGCCTGGAAGAAAGCAAGCCGCCGCGTGAGGCCGTTGAGAATTTCGTCGCCGAAATACTTGCCCTGTCGCGCCGCGACCGGCGTGGCTGCTTCATGGTCAATGCCGTCCTTGAGATCGGCGCCCATGATGACGAGATCGGGGCAATCCTGCGTGAGCGCCTTGGCGAAGTGGAACAATTCTTTCGTCGCTGCCTGCGTGCCGCGCAGCGCGATGGCAGTATCGCCGCGACCATCAAGGCGGCCGATGTCGCACGGCTGCTGCTTGCGGCCATTATGGGGCTGCGCGTGCTGGCGCGCGCACGGCCCGATCCCACGCTGCTGGACGGCGCCGCGCGCCAAGCACTCGCACTGCTTGGTCCGCGACCCATTCATGCGTGATGCGACCAAACATCACGTGTCGTTCCTGCCCGGTGAACGAAGGTGAACAGGACGCGCACAAAATTCCCCGCTGACCTACCCCAAGGAGAGAACCACCATGTCCATGACCATGAAGCTTGCTGCCGGTGCTGCCTTCCCGCCTGTCTCAATGCCCCGCCTTGGCGGCGGTGAGGTCGCGCCCAAGACTGGTGAAGGGTGGCGGCTTTTCGTTGTCTATCGCGGCAAGCACTGCCCACTCTGCAAGATCTACCTCAAGACACTTGACGCCATGATTGACGAATTTGCTGCCATTGGTGTTTCCATAACTGTCGCTTCTGGCGATCCAGAGGAAAAAGCCGCCGCTGATGTTGCCGAGCATGGCTGGCGCTTCCCGGTCGGCTTCGGAATGACGGTGGCGCAGATGCGTGCACTCGGCCTTTATGTGTCGGAGCCAAGGTCCGCGCAGGAGACCGATCGGCCCTTCCCCGAGCCGGGCCTTTTCCTGATCAACCCAGCGGGGCAGTTGCAGATCGTGGATATTTCCAACGCGCCCTTCGCGCGCCCCGACCTGGCCGGCATCCTGCGCGGGGCCAAGTTGATCCAGGAAAAGGCCTACCCCATCCGCGGCACACATGAGTCGGGCGATTGATGCTGACCTTCCCTGTGCGCAGACGACAGGGTTCCAGAAACGCGGCTTATGCGGCAGGCTGCGCCAATCAGCATGGGGGCTACCATCCAGATGACCGAAGAAGAAATCCTTGCCCGCGCGGCGGGTATCACCACCGGGCTCAAGACCCACCCCAGGGAGGTGGCGGAAGCGATTGCCGCATCCCGCCGTATGGCCGGCGCCTTCACGCGCCCGGCTGGTGAAGCCGCCGAACCCATGCCGGCCTATGCCGCGCCCCTGCCCACCAAGGGGTCACGCGCATGAAGGCGCTGCATGAACTTTCGCTGACCGAAGCCTCAGCCGGCATTGCGCGGCGGCGTTTTTCCCCGGTCGAATACCTTGATGTCCTGCAGGCGCGTGCTGGGGATGTGGGCGGCAAGGTCAATGCCATTGTGCGCCCGCTTTGGGATGAAGCCCGCGCGCAAGCCGTGAAGGCAGGGCGGCGCATCGCCCGCAGCGGGCCGCGTTCGGCACTGGATGGCCTGCCGGTCGGGATCAAGGACATCATTGATATCGCAGGGCATCCCACCACCTGCCATTCGCGCATCCTGCTGGATAATCAGAAGTCTGCCGATGCGGCGGTGGTGGCGCGGTTGCGGGCAGCGGGGGCGATTTTCCCGGCCAAGCTCGCCACGCATGAATTTGCAATCGGCGGCCCGGCTTTCGACCTGCCCTTCCCGCCCGCGCGCAACCCATGGAATACGGCGCATCATCCGGGCGGGTCTTCGTCCGGTTCCGGCGCGGCGGTGGGCGCCAATATCCTGCCCGCTGCGCTTGGCACCGATACTGGTGGTTCCGTGCGCCATCCGGCCAGCCATTGCGGCATTGTCGGCATGAAGGCGACTTACGGCCTGGTGTCTCGCCGAGGCGTCTTCCCGCTCGCCTTCACTTTGGATCATGTGGGGCCCATGACGCGCACGGTCGCCGATAACGCGCTGCTGCTCAGCATGATGGCCGGGCATGACGCGCTTGATCCCGGCAGTGCAGCGCATAAGCCCGAAAACTATGCGCGGCAGATGAAGAAAGGGCTCAGCGGCCTCACCATCGGTTATGTGCGGCATTTCCATGAGAGGGATCAGCCCGCTTCCGCCGAAATGGCCGCCGCGCTCGATGCCGCCGCCAAGCTGATGGGCAAGGAAGGGGCGAAGATCAAGACCATCACCCTGCCCTCACTCACGGAATTTGCCGGCGTCAATCGCGCCATTCTCATGTCCGAAGCCGCTGCCATTCACGGCAAATGGCTGCGCGAAAGGCCGGGCGATTACGCCAATCTCACGTTGCGCCGCCTGCTGCCTGGGCTTTTCATGCGCGCCGAGGATTATGTGCAGGCGCAGCGCCGCCGACGCGAATTGGTGGCGGCCGTGGAAGCCGCCTTTACCGAGGTTGATCTGATGCTGACCGCTTCTTCCATGGATGTCGCCTGCAAGATTGATGATCCGGAAGCGGTGGAACTGACCTATCCGCGCCAGGCTCGCACGCCCTTCAACGTCACGGGCCACCCGGCGCTGACGATGATGTGCGGGATTTCCAAAGCCGAAGGCCTGCCGCTTTCCCTGCAATTGGTGGGGCCAAGCTTTCGGGAGGCAGCCATCTACCGCGCCGCCGCCGCCTATGAACGCGCCGCGCCTTGGAAGGATCTGCACCCAGCCCTGTAAGTTTCGCATATGTTCCAAGCAGGCTTCATTGACCGGCGCTGGCGCCACCCCGCGCTGGTACCGCTATTCTTTCTGGCGCTCGCGCTGCTGTTGCGGAGCTTTTCCTTCGTCGCCGCCGTGATTGATACGGATGAGGGGCTATACATGCTCCAGGCGCGGGAATGGCTGCGCGGGGGCTGGCCGCTGGTGGCGGTTTGGGACATGCACCCGGTGGGGGCGCCGGCGATCTTTGCCGTTACCATGGCGCTTTTCGGTGATGGCATTTGGGTGCTGCGCGCCCTTGGCGCGGTTTTTGTGGCGGCGGCGGCTTCGGCACTGTTCAACGCGGTGCGCTATGCCGGCGGATCACCCGCGCTTGGATTGGCCGCGGGTGCGCTTTACGTCGCCCATAGCGGGCTTCTGGGGGGGCTTGCCACCAATACCGAAATCCTGTTCGCGCCATTGATTGGCTGGGCCATGGCGCTTGGGCTGCGCGGCGCGGTGGATGCGTTGGAACGCAGCAGGGCGCCGCGCTGGCGTGATTTGGCGATGATGGGGGGGCTTATTGGCTTCGCGCTCACGATCAAGCCGGTCACGTTTTTTGAAGGCTCGCTCGCCTGGTTGATCTTGGTGCTGCCCGCGCTTCGGCTGGGGCTGATCAGCCTGCCGCGCCTGGCTGCCATGGCCGTGGCCTATGCGGCGATCTGCGCCACGCCCACCCTGCTTTTCGCCTTGGCCTATGCGTTGCGCGGTGAGTTTGACTACCTGCTGGAAGGCGCTTTCCTGGCGCCGCTGCGTTACGCCGGCACGCGGCTGAGTGCGGCGGATTCCTTCCGCTTCGCGCTGGTGGCGGCCTTGTTGCTGCTATGGGCTTTTCTGCTGACGCTGCCCGCGCTGGTCCGTCCGCGCAATCGCCAAGGGCCACTATCGCGGCTCAGGCAATTCGGCATGATCTGGTTTGTCGCGGCGACATTTGCCGTTGTTCTGCCGGGCCAATTCTATCAGCATTATTTCCTGATCTGGCTTTTGCCGCTTTCAGTGCTGGCAGCACTCGGTGCGCGGCAATTGGCCCGCTATTTGCGCCCGGGCATGGTGGTGCTCGGCTTTCAATTGCTGATCGGCGCGGTGGCGCTGGATGCCTGGCGTGTGGCTGCCCTGCCCAGGCTTGATCGTGGCATCGGCCTTGGCGCGCCTGATCCGGTGCGGCACACCGCCGCTGCCGTGCGCGCAGAAATAGACGCAAATGACCCGATCTGGGTCGTGAATTAC
>Ga0208788_1001344_pt1 | contig 11948 bp, 10 predicted proteins | sample Wag4_2014_7_11_3_FD_187363 | JGI IMG/M metagenome (GOLD analysis project Ga0208788, IMG submission 187363) | Fresh water mixed with fracking chemicals microbial communities from Ohio, USA - Utica-2 Time Series FC 2014_7_11 (SPAdes) (version 2) ... | reverse complement strand
AACTGAAGAATCTCAAGCAGCAGCGCAACATGTTTCATTTCGTGCGCATATCGACATCGCACGGGAAGTTGGAAAGCCAGTTGTAATTCATGATCGAGATGCACATAAAGATGTAATCGAAACCTTGGAAACATATGGTGCGCCTGAAACTGTAGTTTTTCATTGCTTCTCGGGGGATGCCCAAATGGCAAAGGTATGTGCGCAAGCTGGCTGGTACATGTCCATACCTGGCGTCGTTACGTTTAAGAATGCCCAACAACTTCGTGATGCAGTGCTCGAAATCCCAGATCATTTGCTGTTAGTGGAAACAGACTCGCCATTTTTAACCCCAGCACCAAACCGAGGTTATGCAAACGCATCAACAAATATCCCGTGGACAGTTCGGGCAATTTGTGAGGTTCGAGGGCAATCTGAGCAAGAAATATGTGAACTTCTTTTTTCAAATGCTGCAAGGGTTTTCGGGCCATTTTGACAAATGTGAACTTGCCTTAATGGGGGAGGTTCGGGATAACGTGGAGTTTCTGGTCAATTTATTGAACCCACCAACCGAATCAAAGCGGGGAAGTTATGACACAACGTGGTCGCCATCGTGCGCCTGGTCGTCATGCGCGCCCGAAAAGTCATAATGTGCCGCTTACCTCGGCGGTCATCGCTGGAGCTGCAGTTTTGCTAACTGGTGGCATTACGGCGGCGAACAGCACGGAACAGCTTCCGCCATACATTGACGCGGCGGCACTGGCGATTGACTCGACCGTAACTTACGACATCAAGAATCACACGATTCAAAACAAGGTTGTCACGAAAAAAGCAGTTATTGATTTTGCTACTTTGGCCACCGAAGATCCCACCATTGCGGCTGGAACAGAAATTGTTAAGAAGGCTGGCAAACCAGGATTAGCCAACGTTACCTACACCGTCAAGTTATTAGACGGTAAAGAAGTATCTCGGAGTGAGATTGCTCGGGAGGTAACCAAGGAACCAGTGGAAGCCGTTGTGATACGCGGCACCGGTGATGCAACTGATATCGCACTTGCCTTGGAAGCCGCTGAAAAAAATACGGGCACAAAATCTGGTAACAAAGAATATGCAAAATTATTTATCAATCAGGATTATGGCTGGGGAGAAAAGCAGTTCTCGTGCCTAGAGACGTTGTGGTTCCGCGAGAGCAATTGGAATCATAAAGCTACTAACCCAACATCCGGCGCATATGGAATTCCGCAAAGTTTGCCAGGTAGAAAAATGGCAACGTTTGGTGATGACTGGAAAACTAATCCAGCAACCCAAATCAAATGGGGAGCGAACTACATCGAAGATCGCTATGGCACACCGTGCGAAGCTCTTGATTTCTTTTATGCTCGCAACTGGTACTAAAAAATCTTTATATGCCTGAATCTACAGAGCCAGCCGAACAAGGTTTGAATTCGCAAGTTTCAACCTTGCTAGGCGCAACCGAGATCCGTGCCTTGGCGGCATCATTAAGTGCGACTCCCACTAAAAAATTGGGACAGAACTTCGTTATCGACCCAAACACCGTTAGGCGCATCGTTACTCAAGCCCATGTATGTGAAACAGATGTAGTTGTCGAAATTGGTCCAGGGCTTGGTTCACTCACTCTGGCTTTGTTACCAAATGTCGCAAAAGTTCTTGCAGTTGAAATTGATCCAGTTTTAGCGGGCGCACTTCCGGCAACTGTTGCATTGCATGCGCCAAGTTTGAAAGATAACTTAACGGTGATTAATGCTGATGCGATGCGTATTGATTCATTGCCCGCAAACCCAACACACTTAGTTGCAAATCTGCCGTACAACGTTTCGGTTCCAGTTGTCTTGCACTTTCTAGAGACGTTTCCTTCGCTCAAAGAAATCTTGGTTATGGTTCAAGCTGAAGTTGCTGATCGAATGGCTGCTGGACCGGGTAGCAAAATCTATGGAGTACCAAGTGTCAAGATGGCTTGGTATGGCGACGTAACCAAAGCTGGTTCGGTAGGCAGAAATGTTTTCTGGCCAGCACCAAATGTTGATTCTGGATTGGTTCGATTAGTTCGCAAAGACCGAGAATTCGATCCACAGTTGCGCGAACTTACCTTCACAATTGTCGATGCAGCCTTCGGGCAGCGTCGTAAAACCCTTCGAACCGCACTTGGAAGCGTACTTGGATCACCGCAAAACGTAGAAAGTATTTTGCGAGAGGCTGGAGTTGATTCGGGGTTACGCGGTGAACAGTTGAGTTTGCAAGATTTTGTGGCTATCGCACACGTAGCGAAGAAAGTAATCTAAGGCTGTGACCAGATCTGTAACGGTAAGAGTCCCAGGCAAAGTAAATGTTTACCTTGGCGTAGGACCGCGGGAATTTTCTGGCTACCACGAACTTGCCACAATTTTTCAGGCTGTTGGAATATGCGACGAAGTCACTGTGTCGGCCGCGGATTCGTTAACTATCAGTGGTCTTGGTCCATTTGCCGACCGGATCCCAACTGATGACACCAACCTGGCCTGGAAAGCTGCTGAGCTAGTAGCTCGTGCCTGTGGTGAAGAACCAAACATCAACATTCAAATCGAAAAATCCATTCCGATTGCGGCGGGAATGGCAGGTGGCAGCGCAGACGCGGCAGCCACACTCTTAGCTTGTGATGCTTATTGGAACGCGGGAATCCCACGCGATCAGCTCGATGCCATGGCCGCAACACTTGGGTCCGATGTGCCATTCATGCTGCATGGTGGTTGCGCGCTAGGAATTGGCCGAGGTGACGTACTTTCACCCGTAATGATTCGTGGAAATTTCCATTGGGTGTTTGCAACCTTCGATGATGGTTTATCAACTGCACAAATTTATGAAAAGACCGATGAATTACGTGGTTTGGAATTTGAAAATGAACCCGAAGTGCCAACTGAGTTGTTAAGTGCTTTGGCACGAGGTGATGCACCTGCTCTTGGTCGATTACTTCACAATGACTTGCAGTTGGCTGCAATAACTTCGCGACCGCAATTAGGTCGAGTTCTTGAGCAGGGAATCGACTCAGGCGCATTGGGCGCATTGATTTCGGGAAGCGGACCAACTTGTGCATTCCTGGCTCGCGATCAATCTAGTGCCATAGATTTGGTCGTTGCACTTAAAGCTTCGGGCTTAGTTGACGATGTTTTGCATACCCATGGACCAGTTCATGGTGCGCGAGTTATCTCGACATCAAGATAATCTCCTAGACTCACTTAAATGAGCACACCAGATGAAGTCGACCGCATTGTTGATGCTTGGCAGCAGGAGCGGCCAGATCTTGATGTGGCACCACTTCAGGTTTTGAGTCGAGTTTCCCGACTTGCTCGACACCTTGATATCGCTAGGCGAGAAGCCTTTGCAGTCAATGACTTAGAGCCAGGTGAATTCGATGTGCTTGCGGCGCTGCGCAGAACTGGAAAACCATACGCGTTAACACCTTCGGCATTGATTTCGCAAAATTTAGTTACCAGCGGAACCATGACTAATCGAATAGATCGACTCGAATCTAAAGATTTAGTCGCTCGCATGCCTGATCCAACTGATGGCCGTGGTGTTTTAGTTCAGCTCACGCAATCTGGAAAGTCAGCCGTTGATCGTGCGCTAGAAGAATTGTTATCGCGCGAAAAATCGTTATTAGCCACAGTTTCAAAAGCTGATAGAGAAAAGTTAGCAAGCGTATTGCGGGATATCGTTTTGCCGTTTGATGAAGAATCAGCTGGGCTTGAAAGCTAACTAGTTTTCGATTCTGCGACTAATCAATCTTGGATTGATTTCAAGACCGACTGCGCCGTTCCAAACAAGATTCACAAGATGTGCAATCACTTCATCTTTTGGTGTATCGCGTTCGTCCAGCCACCATTGACCAGTTAACGCCACCATTCCTACGAACATGTGCGCATACATTGGCGCCATCTGGAATGGAAAACCTCGCAGCTTAAATTCTTTGGAAAGCAATTCTTCAACTCGTTGCGCTACATCAGAAAGAAGTGATGCAAAGCTTCCAGTTGCGGTTGCCGATGAAGAGGCGGCCGGTGAATCACGCAACAGAATGCGGAAGCCATCAGTGTTGGATTCAATGTAATCAAAAAGTGCAACGGCAGTTTGCTCCAACAGCAACCTAGGATGTACTGCCGTCAAAGCCTTGGTAATTGAATTAAGTAAGTAGGTCATCTCGCGATCGACAACTACTGCATACAAACCGTCTTTAGATCCAAAGTGTTCGTAAACAACAGGTTTTGAAACATTTGCAGTGTTTGCAATTTCTTCAACTGTTACTGATTCAAATCCTTTTTCGGCAAAAAGCATGCGACCCACTTCAACTAGCTGGGCTCGACGTTCGTGACCGGTCATTCGAACTCGGTCGGCATCAGACACACGAGAACGCCCGGAAGAATCCAGGTCGTTTTCATGATCGTGTGTGATTGCCACGCAAGTTCCTTTATCTGAAGTGCTTAGTTACTCGGATTAAGAGGCGATTTTGTTCCAACCAGCAGATTGTTCACTCGGTTTGCCTGGTTTGGCGAAATCAACTCGCTTTTAGGATACCGCTATCGCAATTGGACTCGGGCGCTTGCGCAAATGATCACTAGCACGTGCGAAACCCTATTCGTTTTGGGAATCTTGCCCATTGGCGAATAGGATTTGCAGGCAGGCCAAGGCCTGTATTCCCGGATCGTCTAATGGCAGGACAGCACTCTTTGGAGGTGCTTATCGTGGTTCGAATCCACGTCCGGGAGCAAGATTGAAACAGTAAACTAGGAATGTGGAACAAACGGGCGCGCAAACTTCTCAGCCCGCAGCAGTAATTGTCCTAGCTGCCGGTGCTGGCACCCGAATGAAATCAACGAAACCCAAAGTTCTGCATGAAGTGCTGGGCCTAACTTTGCTGGACCACGTCTTGTTGGCCGCTTCCCAGTTAAATAGCAAAAAAACTTTAGTCATCATCGGCCATGGTCGAGATCAAGTGCGCGAGCATTTAACCAAGACGCATCCAGCCGTAGTTACTGCTGTGCAAGACGAGCAAAACGGTACCGGCCATGCAGTCAAGATTGCTCTTGAAGCACTCGGCGAACTATCGGGCCCAGTTTTGGTTTTGGCGGGCGATACGCCACTGCTTACTACCTCAGACATGCAACTAACGCTCAATGCCTTGGCAGGAAAATCTGCTGCAGTTTTGACTGCACATTTGACCGATCCAACCGGCTATGGTCGCATCGTGCGTAATGCAACGGATGGTTTCGAACAAATCGTTGAACACCGAGACGCCTCCGATGATCAGCTGCTTCTAACTGAAGTTAATTCCGGTGTGTACGCATTCGATGCCAAGTTACTCCGGGAAAGTCTTGCAAAGTTAACAACCGATAATTCGCAGGGCGAGCAATACTTAACTGACGTTCTTGGAATCCTACGAAGTGAAGGACATGAAGTAGCTGCGATAGCAACTTCGGAAGAGAACATTCTTGGCGTAAATGATCGCCGCCAACTTGCTGACGCTGGCGGAATACTGCGAAACCGTATCAACAATGAATGGATGATGGCAGGCGTCACAATGGTGGATCCGAACACCGTATGGATTGATCGCACCGTAGTACTTGAAGCGGATGTGACACTGCTGCACAACGTTTCAATCACAGGATCCAGCACGATTCGTAGCGGATCAACAATCGGACCAGATTGCTCATTGCATGACACGCTTGCCGATCATTGTGCAACGGTTATTCGAACCACTTCAAATGGCGCTGTAATTGGCGAAGGTGCAAATGTAGGTCCTTACACCTACTTGCGTCCAGGCACAGTGCTTGGTGCCGGCGCAAAAGCTGGTGGCTTCGTGGAAATGAAAAATGCCAATCTTGGTGTGAATGCAAAAGTTCCACACCTTTCTTATGTGGGTGACGCCACGATTGGCGAAGGCACCAACATCGGAGCTGCCACAGTGTTTGTTAATTACGACGGTCAAGAAAAGCATCACACTCAAGTTGGTAGCCATGTTCGCATTGGCAGCGACACTATGTTGGTTGCCCCGCTTGTGATTGGTGATGGCGCGTACACCGCTGCTGGTTCAGTAATAACCGAAGATGTTCCAGCAGGATCTATGGCAGTGGGCCGGGCTCGCCAGCGTAATGTAATTGACTGGGTGCTACGACGTAGACCCGGTAGTGACTCAGCTAAAGCCGCACTGGCAGACTCATCCCATAAGAACTCCAAGTAAAGGAAACTAGATGACTGGCATCACGCAGAACAATGCAAAGCGGATGGTTCTTATCGCGGGCCGGTCACATCCTGAACTTGCGCAAGCAGTCGCTGACAATCTGGGTGTTGAACTTGTTCCAACCCGCGCGTACAACTTTGCAAATGGTGAAATCTTTGTTCGCTTCGAAGAATCAATTCGTGGTTGTGATGTGTTCGTATTGCAGACCCACACCGCTCCAGTAAATGAATGGATCATGGAGCATTTACTTATGGTTGATGCGCTAAAGCGAGCATCTGCCAAACGCATCACCGTCGTAGCTCCGTTTTATGGTTACGCCCGCCAAGATAAAAAGCATGCTGGCCGCGAGCCAATCTCGGCACGCTTGATGGCGGATCTTTTTGCAACCGCTGGCGCTGATCGTTTGATGAGCGTCGATCTACACACGGCTCAGATTCAAGGTTTCTTTGACGGACCGGTAGACCACTTGTTTGCCCTACCAATTTTGGCTGCCCACGTAGGTCGCACAGTTGACCGCAGCAAGATCACGGTTGTTTCGCCAGATGCGGGACGAGTTCGAGTTGCCGAACGCTGGACGGATATTTTGGGTGCGCCACTTGCGATCATGCACAAGCGTCGCGATCCAGATGTTCCAAATGAAGCAAAGGTACTCGAGGTTGTTGGTGACGTTAAGGGTCGAATCTGTATCGTCGTTGACGACATGATCGATACCGGTGGCACAATCGTCAAAGCGTCAGAGGCGTTGTTTGAAAATGGCGCTTCCGATGTAATCGTTACTGCAACACATGGCATCTTCTCTTCACCTGCGTCCCAACGCTTGCAGGATTCTGGAATTCGCGAAGTGATCGTTACTGACACACTTCCAATTCCACCCGAGAATCAATTCCCGAACCTAACAATCCTGCCGATTGCTCCATTGCTAGCTCGCGCTATCAAAGAAGTGTTTGACGAGGGTTCAGTTGCAAGTTTGTTCGACCACGTCGGCGTTTAAATTCCACGCTCAATCATGGTCGTTTTTATTAAGTAATCTCGCTCGTTTTGGCCGGGAGTACATACCTGGGCTAATCTAAGAGGGCTCCTCGGCGAGGGCCCTAAAAAGCCGTAATCGACGAAGGTCCGTTGTGGAGCTATCCATAAATGACCTAGTACGAGGAGAAACAAATGAGTGACGCATTAGTCGCAGAAGCCCGTTCAGATTTTGGTAAGGGCGCCGCACGTCGCCTTCGCCGTGACGGCAAAGTTCCAGCAGTGGTTTACGGACACGGAATTACTCCGATCCACATCGCACTGGATGCACACACCTTGAGACTTACTCTTCGCAAGAAGGTAACCTCACTTGAAATCGTTCTTAACGGAAAGACTGAAACAGTTGCACCTCGCGACCTTCAGATTGATCCAGTAACCCGTGGCATCGAACACGTTGACTTGGTGTACGTAACAGCTGCTGAAGCTGCAACATTGGCTCGTGAAGCAGCTGAAACACATGCTCGTCAAGAAGCAGATGCAGCTGCAGCAATTTTGCTTGCAGAAACAAAGGCTGCAAACCGCGCTGAAGCTGATGCTGCAAACAGCGCACCTGCAGCTGAAGCAGGCGCAGATTCTGGTAGCAGTGATAGCTCCAGTAGCGATGCACCTGCAGAGGAATCTGCAGAGTAAGACCGTGTCAGATAACGGTGCGTGGCTTGTAGTGGGACTCGGTAATCCGGGTCCCACTTACGCATCTACGCGCCACAACATCGGTGCAATGGTCATCGATGAACTGGTTTCACAAAACTCTGAAAAATTAACCAGACATAAGCGAGCACTGGCTGATGTTTGTGAAACTCGAATAAATGGCGAGCAAGTCGTTTTGGTTAAGCCACTTTCTTACATGAATGAATCTGGTGGACCAGTAAAGGCACTTGCAAAGTTTTACAAAGTTGCGCCTGAGCAAATCATCGTGCTTCACGATGAACTGGATATCCCGCTAGCAACAATCCGAGTAAAACTTGGTGGCGGTGATAACGGCCACAATGGCCTTAAATCAATTAGGTCAGCAATGGCTACGGGTGATTGGTTCCGAATTCGTCTAGGTATTGGACGACCACCTGGACAACAAGATCCAGCAGATTTTGTTTTGCGTAGTTTTTCTGGCGCCGAAAGTGCTGAGGTTTCCATCCTGATTTCCCAAGGCTGTGATGCAGTTTCAACTTTGATCACAAAAGGCTTAATCGAAACTCAGAATCTGTATAACTCATGAATGATCATGAGTTAGCTCGCAAACTTGCCCGCGAAACTAGCACCTTACTTATTGGGCTGCGCAATCATGCAGAGGCGATGCGAGGCAGCGAAGATGAAACCCATGCCGTATTGGCGCAAGAAGTACTTGGCAGCGAAGGTGATCGGGTCGCGCACGATTATCTGATGGAGCAGTTTTCAACGCATCGACCAGATGATGTCGTACTCAGCGAAGAGGGTGACTTAGAAGTAGCTCGGCTCAATGCGCAGCGCGTTTGGATTATAGATCCCCTTGATGGCACTACGCAGTATTCAAGTGGCGGCAACGATTTTGCAGTTCACATCGCACTTTGGGAGGCAGGATCGCCAGCTCCAAGCCAGATAAGTGTCGCCAGCGTCGCAGTTCCAGCCCGAAATGAACTGTGGTCAATGGATGAACCAGTCCAGCTCAATCAACCGAGTAGTTCCCCGATTCGAATCTTGGTGTCCCGCAGTCGACCACCTCGCGAGATCAATGTGGTGTCAGCGAAACTTAAAGAAGCTTTTCCAGATCGAGGTAGTGTCGAAGTAATTCCAATGGGATCCGTGGGTGCAAAAGTTGGCGCGATTTTGTCTGGCCAAGCCGACGTGTATTTCAACTCGGGCGGTTTTTACGAATGGGATTTAGCGGCGCCGCTTGGCATAGCTATTCACAATGGGCTTTCGGTAACTGACTGCAAAGGAAATCCAATAGAACTAAACAAGGTCGACCTTAAGGTTAAAGACATCCTGATTTGTCGCCCAGAACTCACTTCGACGATTGTTACGGCGCTGAAAAACTAATGACACTTAAGTTAATTAGTGACGCAATCGCTAACGACAAGATCGTCCAAGATGCTCTGACCGATTTGAATTCAGGCCTGAAAGTTCGGTTGGCAGTTACCAAGAGTGCGATTCCTTATTTATCCGCAACTATCGCCAAGTCTGGGCCGGTGATATTGATTGCTGCCACGGAACGAGCGGCACAAGATCTGGCAAACTCGCTGATTGACTTTGTGCCCGAAGAAAACATTGCAGTCTTTCCTGCTTGGGAAACCCTCCCGCACGAACGTCTGAGTCCAAGTAGCGACACCGTCGGACGCAGAATGGCAGTTTTGCGCAGACTGGCGCATCCAAATGAAGTTGCACCAATTTCAGTTCTAGTTACCAGCGCTCGCGCATTTATTCAACCGATAGTCGCTGGCCTTGGTGATGTCCCGGCATTAAACATTGCAACTGGTGATGACTTTCCGCTCGAGCGACTAGTTTCAGAACTTTCTCGATTGGGATTCGATCGAGTCGACTTAGTTGATCGACGCGGCCAGTTCGCAGTTCGTGGCGGAATTGTTGACCTTTTCCCACCTGCGCTAGAGCATCCATTACGTGTTGAGTTTTGGGGTGACACTGTCGAAGAGATTCGAGCTTTTTCGATTGCAGACCAACGTTCCCTTGGAATTGCCGTTGATCGGATTTTTGCAACTGCGTGCCGCGAACTGTTGATTACCGAAGCAGTGGCAGCGAAAGCCGCAAGCATGGTCAGTGCGCACCCGGAGTTGTCCGAGATGTTGGAAAAGATTGCTGCTGGAATCGCAGCAGAGGGTATGGAAAGTTTGATTCCAGTTTTGGTTCCCAAACTTGAAATGTTGATGGATGTAATCGACAAAAAGTCTGTGATCATCGAGGCTGAACCTGAGCGCTTAGAAACTCGGGCACATGAATTAGTTTCAACAAGTGCCGAATTTCTCGAGGCCTCTTGGAGCAATGCAACCGTAGGGAATGTTTCGCCCATTGATTTGGAAGCCAGCGCTTTTCGGGATTATCGAGAGCTCCGGGAAAACAACAATTCACATGCTTGGCTAGGACTCACGACGTTAGCCGGACCTACCGACGAGTCTCCCGACGTTGAGGCAACACCGGATTACCGATCCAAAATTGAAGAGTTTGTTGCAGATATTCGAACTTGGTGGAAAGCCGGATCTCGCGTTGCGGTTTCAATGGCAGGTCATGGTTCGACTGAACGATTAGTGGCAACTCTGATGGAGCTTGGCGTCCCAGCTCGTCAGACTGAAGAACTCACAGTTGATTTAAAAGATGAAGTTATTGAAGTAACTGTCGGGCATCAAGGATCAGGAATTAACGTTAAATCCGCTGGATTAGTCCTGGTTACTGAAGTCGATTTATTTGGCAGCCGTGATGCCTCAAAAGAAAATCGCTCCTTACCTAGTAAACGTCGAGTGGTAATTGATCCGTTAACACTCAAGAGCGGGGACTACGTAGTTCACGAACAGCACGGCGTCGGTAAATACATTGAGATGTCCCAACGCACAGTAGCTAATGCAACCCGCGAATATTTAGTCATTGAATACGCAGCAAGTAAGCGCGGGCAACGCGGTGACCGCCTTTACGTACCAAGCGATCAACTTGATCAAGTAACTAGGTATGTGGGTGGGGAAGCACCATCACTTAACCGACTTGGTGGCGGCGATTGGGCTGCAACTAAATCTCGGGCGCGACGCGCAGTCAGGCAGATCGCCGGAGAATTGATTCGACTTTATGCAGCGCGGATGGCAAGTAAAGGTTTTGCGTTTTCAGCTGATAGTCCATGGCAACGAGAACTTGAAGACGCATTTGAATATGTCGAAACCCCAGATCAACTCGTAACCATTGATGAAGTTAAGCGTGATATGGAAAACGATATTCCTATGGATCGATTGGTCTGTGGCGATGTGGGTTACGGAAAAACGGAAATTGCAGTTCGAGCTGCTTTCAAAGCAGTCCAAGATGGTAAGCAGGTTGCAATTCTGGTCCCCACCACACTTTTGGTGCAACAACACTTCGAGACATTTTCTCGCCGGTACGCCCAGTTCCCGGTGAAGTTGGCTGCACTATCTAGGTTTCAAACAGATGCCCAAGTACGTGAAGTGATTAGTGGCATCACGGATGGAACGATAGACATAGTAATTGGCACACATCGCCTCTTTAATCCTGAAGTTCGTTTCAAGGATTTGGGTCTAGTCATTGTCGACGAAGAACAACGATTTGGTGTGGAGCACAAAGAGCACTTGAAGGCCCTTCGTACCAACGTAGACATGCTAACCATGTCCGCAACACCAATTCCCCGAACTTTGGAAATGGCCGTCACAGGACTGCGCGAGATGTCAACAATTCAAACACCACCTGAAGAACGCCACCCAGTTCTAACCACGGTTGGTCCCTACGATGAAAAATTTATTACAGCCGCAATTCACCGAGAGCTCATTCGCGAAGGCCAAATTTTCTTTGTACATAATCGTGTGGAGAGCATTAATCGAGTTGCAAGTAAATTGGCAGAGCTTGTTCCAGAAGCTCGGATCGCTGTGGCGCATGGCCAAATGAATGAAACCATGCTGGAACAAATCATTGTTGATTTTTGGGAACACAAATACGACATATTGGTTTCCACAACCATCATCGAAAGTGGCCTAGACATTCCAAACGCTAATACTTTGATTGTGGATCGAGCTGACACATT
>Ga0208788_1001343_pt1 | contig 11950 bp, 11 predicted proteins | sample Wag4_2014_7_11_3_FD_187363 | JGI IMG/M metagenome (GOLD analysis project Ga0208788, IMG submission 187363) | Fresh water mixed with fracking chemicals microbial communities from Ohio, USA - Utica-2 Time Series FC 2014_7_11 (SPAdes) (version 2) ... | reverse complement strand
GTCACAAACGGCAAGTGATCCGTAGTACTCGTGCCTGCACCGGCCAACACGCCATTGGCGACCAAGCCGTAGACCATGCGCTTGTTGCGCAAGCGCCGCAACGCAGCTTGTGTAGGCGGTGTCGTCAGCGTCAGCACCAAGTCGGCATCGCCTTGACTGCACGCATCCACCAAGTTCGGCAGCATGCTGATGTCACCTTGCGCGCTCCTGTGCCGCAGCTCGTAATCCGTACCCAAAATCCACCCATCCTCCGCGAAGCCCTCGTGCACACCTTCCATGGTCATGCGCAGCGGATCGGTCTCGGCAAAGCTCAACAGATCAATGCGCTGCAAGCGCGACGGACGCGCGGTGCGCACGAATGGTCCACGGTTGGCTTCGTGCAAGATCGACTCTGGCAATGTCACGCCCAACTGACGCGCCCGTACCGGATCCACCGCCACATCCAACACCGTCAGTTGTTGGATAGGGATGTTTGCCGGGCTTTCACCGTTGAGCACACGCAACAGGATGGGAGCCGTGCGCACACCGACCTCGTGGAACGCTACGCCGACCCCGGCGATGGCGCCGCGATCCACATGCGTAGGGTCGTCGGCCACCACCGGCACGCGTGCATCGCGCGCAGTCTTCATGATGGCGTCAATGGCTTGCACCGCGGTGTTGTCGCCCACAGCCCAGAACGCATCGACACCGCGCGCCGTCAGTGCTTGCGCCGCCATGAGGACTTCACTGCTGCTGGCGATCGTCGTGGCCTCCAGCTCGACACCGATGCCTGCGAACAACGTGCGCGCTTGGGCGACGCGCCGGCTGGAGTTGGCCTCGGATGCGTTGTAGATCACACCCACGCGCGTCGGTCGCGGCTGCAAGTCGCGCACCAACTCGATCATGCGTTCGAGCGGCGGGAACGAACCCACACCGGTCACGGTGGGCAAGTGATCGTCCAAACTTTTGCCTGCGCCGGCGGCGAGCGGGTCAAAGCAATAGGTCAGCACGATCGGTGTGCGCTTGACGATGCCACACGCCGCAGACAACACCGGTGTCGACATGGTGACGATGGCATCCAAGCCTTCGGCATCCAAGGCTTGCAGCATGGGCGCGATGTTCACGATCTCGCCTTGGGCATGCACGCGCCGCACCAACAGATTCGTTCCTTCGCGCAAACCCGACTTGTCAAGTGTACTTAACAGGCCTTGCATGCACTCGTCGACCGTCTGCTCCGGACCAAAGTAGGCCAGGCCGATGCGCTTGGCCTGTACTTGCGCCGTCGTGGGCGTCGACGCGGTCATGCTTGCGTTGGCACGGGCGCCGCGCACGCGATGGCGGTTGTCCCAATCGCCCCACAGCAGAATCAGCGCGGCCAGTGCGATCGCCGTCAGGCCCAACACCAGCTTGCGTAGGTCGCGCATCACGGGGCCGAGCGGAAGCCCGCTTCCACGATGTTGCGATCCTGGCTGCGCTGGTAGCGAGCCCAGTCGATGCTCTGCCGCACCAACGGCAGTCCTAAGCCTCCGATACGGCGCAAGGCCAGATCATCGGAATGCTCTTCCAATGTCACACTGAAGGGGTCAAAGGCGGGGCCATCATCGACGATGCGCACCACGGTGAGTGGACCCATCTCTGCCAAGCGTACTTCGACGCGGCCAGAAGGCGGTTTTGCGTGCGTGGCGACATTCAGCAGCAACTCTTCCAACACCAAGCGCACACGCAGCACGACATCCTCCGCGCAGTGGCGTTGCTGCAGTTCCGCCTCCAGTTCGTCCAACTGGGCCACAACCACGTCGCGCTCGGCTGGAAACGTCAATTCGAAAGGCCGCCCGACTTCGCGGCTCACTTCCTCAAGCAAGGAGGTCAGGCCCGTGAGCTTGCAGATGCGCGCCGCTTCGGGTGAGGGGTTGCGCACCTCGAACCATAGTCCGCAACGGCGCGTCCATTGTTCGAGCTTCAGCAAGACGCGAATCCCTGAGCTGCTGAGCGCATCCACGCCGGCCAAGTCGACAACCAAGCTGCGCCATTCCGGGGTGCGCCGCGCTTCGATGCGTTCGGCCAGGTTGTCAACCGAGCCCGCGACCATGTGTCCATGCAAGCGCACCACAGCACAGGCGGGGACGCGTTCGTCGAGTTGCAGTTCGGGCTTCACGGATTGTTCGCCTGTGGAGGTGCGAAGCCTACGCCAAGTTCTTGCGCGCGCGCAGGGTTGACCTCGATGGTCCATGCATCGAGTCGTTGCATGGGGATGCAATCCACCGTCTGGCCGTCCAACACCAGCGCCGCGATGCGCCCGGCCTCGCGCCCAGCTGCCTTAAAGTCGATGCTTGCCGTGGCTAGTGCTCCCCAAGCCAGTTGGGACTCGTGGTCGCCGATCAGGGGCAGGCCGGCTGCCGACACAGCACGGCAATAGTCTTCGGCAACACGCACTACGGTGGCATCGCCGACTTTCCACACAGCCCCAACTCCCTTGGCGAGGAGCTGCGCTACCGCAGGCACCGAATCTTGGGGCTGGTCGATCTCTACGGTCACCAGTTCCACCTCCGGTTGTTGCAGCCGTGGACCCGCAAGCAACAGGCGCATTTGGGCGACTTGGGACTTGGGACCGGGTTCGCGCGGGTTGTAGACCACGCCTACTTTGGTGGGGTGCGGCTCGAGCCCGCGCAGCAAGCTGGCCACAGCGACCAGCGGCGGTGGGGTACCCACAGCCGTCACCCAAGGCAGGTGATCATCCAGGGCCTTGCCCGCACCGGCGGCCACCGGGTCATAGCAATACACGCCTACCGCTTGCCCGTAACGCAGCCCCACGGACGCCGCATGCAGCATCGTACTGGTGAAGGTGATGACCAGATCCGGTCTTGCAGCAGCGATGCGCGTGATGGCTGCGGCGGCCTCGGCTGGGGAGTCAACAACCACCCTTTTTAGGTCTAAGTTCTTACCTAGTTCATATCCGCCAGCTTCTAGAGCGGCTGTGACGGCGGCCTGACACTCCAGCAGCGTAGGTTCCGCCCCCAGACTGGCGTAGACCACCCGTTTGGCGGGGGCGGGACCGGCGCAGGCCGTCAAAGCCGCCAGCAGCACCAGCACACTCCACACACGGCCCATCTGGATCATGGAGTTCACCTACCCGACTGTCACGCCGCCGTTGACATGCAGGTCTACCCCGGTGACGAACTTGGCCGCATCCGAAGCCAGGTACACGGCCGCGCCACCCACATCTTCGGGCAGGCCCCAATGTCCCAAAGGAATGCCCGCCAGATAGGCGTCCTTCATGTCTTGAGGGTCGTTTTGGTGCCGTTCCACCGGAATCCAACCCGGAGAGATCATGTTGACGGTGATACCCCATGGGCCTAACTCGCGCGCCATGGAGCGTGTCCAGCCGTTTTGCGCCCCTTTGGCGGCGACATAGGCGGAAAACGGCGCAACTCCACGGGCGAGCACTTCCGACCCGATGTTCAGGATGCGCCCATGCCGGCGCGCCTTCATTCCCGGCAGCACCGCCCGCGTCAGGAGGAAGGGGCTCTTCACAAAGTAATCCAACATCGACTGGTAGAACTCCCAGTCGTACTCCTCGATGGGCTTCAACGGCTGGTCGGGCGTCGCGTTGACGACAACAATGTCGATCGGGCCCAAATCGCGTTCGATGTCGCTGGTCAGAGCCCGCACTTCCGCCTCATCCACGGCGCTCGCGCGGTACACAGCGCCTTGATAGCCGGCTGCGCGGAACTCGGCGAAGGTCGCTTCTGCCGCAGTTTGGTTGTGCCGGTAATTCAGCGCGACCTTGGCCCCAGCGGCGCCCAGCGCCATCGCCATCGCCTTGCCCAAGCCTTTGGACGATCCCGTCACAAGCGCAACGCGCCCGTCTAAACGAAAGGAGGGGGCAGTCATAGCTGGAAACGCAGAGAGGTTGGTACACCCGAGAGGATTCGAACCTCTGGCCTGAAGCTTCGGAGGCTTCCGCTCTATCCAGCTGAGCTACGGGTGCCCGTGGGTGGCGCATGATAGCGAGCTTGGACCCGTTGCGCGCTTGCGGATTCTGCGAGCATCGAATTCGTCCAAACAGGAACATTTCGAATTCCAGTTACCTTGACGGGTTTCGAGGGTTGGTCTTAGGATCGGATCAGCAATCACGCAGATGAGCTCCCGCCTTCCCTTGGCCCTGGTGCCCGCTTGCATCGCCCTCGCCGCGGCTTGGACAGTGGCGCGTCCGTACTTCACGGACGAGGCGCGCGTGGAGGCATCGGTGAATCTCGATCTGGATCTCGACGGCGACGGCTTGCACGCGTTCCAAGAGACCGTGTTGGGTACCTCGCCTTCGAATCCCGACACCGATGGCGACGGCTACAAGGATGGCGAGGAACTCGCCCGCTTGTCAGCACCTTGGTTGGCAGTGGCGACCCCTCTAGCGAGCGACACGCTCAAGCTGGGTTCTTCGGTCTATGCCGAAGGCAGCCGCGTGCATGTCGTCTTCGCTCTGTACTCGGCCGATGGCCAGCCGCGACGCAAGAACCTGACCCTTGGATGGCAGGCTGGGGGCCAGATGGGCGTCCTGCCCATGTCGGCCTTCGGTGGTCGCACCACGGTGCGCTATGTGCCCAATCAGGCAGGTGGCATGACGGCCATCCTTGATCTGTGGGTGCCGCCGAGCCTGATGCAGGCGTACCCGCGCTTTAGCCTGTGGGCGACCGCCAGCCAGCCGGGCGGCACCACGGTGCAAGCCGCCACAGTGGCTCGTTTTGCGATGGTCAACGGTTCGGTGTGCTGGGTGCGGCCGGACCCGTTGGATCCGAGCTTTGCCTTCCCCGCCACGACCCTCCAAGCGCAAACGCAAACAGGCGCTGCCAGCATCTACACGCCCCTGCCGCTGAACGGTGGTGGTTCGGGTGCCATGGGCTGGATTCCGAACGAAACTTGCCTACGCCGTACCCAGGTCGTGGGTACGAGTGGGCCCTACATCAGCTTGGAAGTCATCGCAGCGGACTGCGTCGAAGGCTTCAACTCCATGTGCCCGCCGAATTGCTCCCAGGCTGTGGGCACGACTACGCAAGAATTGGATCCGCTGGTTTTGATCGGTGGCTGACTCCCTCAGGTTCGGTCTCCCCTAAGGCCCGATTTTCGGCGAGAATTGGAAGCGGAAGGAACCGCGGCAGAGATTGCAGCGTCCTCCATTGCATCGTGGCTCCCCTGAAAGATGACCCTGACCGCCTCTTGGTGGAGGCGTGCCAAGCTGTCGCACCCGACGGTTTGGAGGGCGCATTTCGCGACTTGTACGACACCTACAAGGACCGCGTGTACAACGTCTGCTTCCGCATTACCGGCAATGCGGCCGATGCCTTAGATTCTTCGCAGGAAACCTTCGGCATCCTGTTCCGCAAGATCGTCGACTTCCGCTTCGAGAGCAAGTTCAGCTCGTGGGTCTATCGCATTGCGGTGAACGCCGCGATTGACCAGAAGCGTCGTGCTGGCACGCGCCGCACAGCCGCTTACGACTTGGAGGATGAGCAGGGTCGCCCGCGCGAGCTGCGTGACGGTCGCGAGGAGACACCGACCCAATACGCCACGCGCAACGAGTTGGAAGACGAAGTCCAGCGCGCGATCGACCGCCTGAGCCCGAAAATGCGCGCGATTACCGTGCTGCGCTATGTCGAAGATCTCAGCTACGAAGAGATCAGCGAGACGCTGGGTATCTCGCTGGGGACGGTCAAGTCGCGTCTGTCCAGAGCTCATGACGCGCTGGAGTCGGAACTGACACCGGTGTTGGACAAGCATCGTTTGGGAGAGGACGCATGAGCGCGCGCCCGAATGCTTGCGAGTCGCAGAAGGCCCACTTGCTGGCTGCGCTGGAGCGCGGTGTGCCTTTGCCTGTCGAGTTGCATGCGCACGCTTTGTCGTGCGCGGGTTGCCGCGCAGCGTTGGCGCGCTGGAGTGCGCAAGGGCGCGTGCTGCGGGCTTTGCCGCGCGTGCCGGCACCGTCCGAGCTGGACGGCCGTGTGGTGGCCGCCTTCCATGCAGGCGTTCGGCAGACACGCGCGTTGGACCAAGTGCAGAGCCTGTCGCGCGTGCCAGTACCGTCCGAGTTGGACGCACGCATGGCTCGGATGTTGGCCGGTGCCCACACCAGCTCCGCGCGCTTTGAGCGTGGCGAGAGTGATGGGCGTCGCGCGCCGTCCGAGCTGGACCAGCGTGTCGAGCGCGATCTGCAAGCGCTGTTGGCTGTCAAGCAAACCAGACAGACCACGCGCGCGTGGGCGGCCTTTGCGGTGGCATCGTTGGCCATGGTGACGGCCTGGTTGGTCTGGCCGCGCACGCAAGCCGTACCCACGCTGCAGCCCGAGATCGAACTGGTGCAGGTGCGTAGCCTGCGCGAGTTGGACCCGCTGTCGCGCGGCTTGTTGGACTCTGTGTCAGGCGGCGCACTCAGCGCAGGGGGCAAGCTATGAAGCGTGTCCTGCTTTGCGCGGCGCTGCTGTTCCATGCGCTGCTCGGTGCGTGTGCGCCGAATGGCGAGGTCGGTACTCCTACGCCGTCTGCGGCTCCCGCGGCGCTCACAGGCGGTCTGCCGCCGGGCCTGCCGAGCTTCTTGGCGCTCGTACCAAACGCGCACCTGAACACGCCGCTGATGGGCATTCGCCGCGCCGAGTTCCACTGGCAGACAGAGACTGGCGAGCAAGCGCTGATTCAATTGGAACGCGTGGCCGCGGATGGTCGCGGCCGTTTCCTTGTCGATCCGTTGTCGGTGCAAGAGCCGACGCTGACGACCGAGCAGGCCGATCTGCACTCACTTCTGCAGAAGAACCGCGAAGGGTTCCTTTACCGGTGGCGCGACTTCCGCATTCGCAACCTTGGGTTGTTTGTGCAGAACTGGCAGCTGGCCGTAGTCGGCGAGCAGCAAGTCGCTGGCCGTACCGGCGTGGTGGTCGAAGTGCGGCACCAAGGTGTGGCGCAACCGTTGCGCTATCGCGCGGTGATTGACCCGCCGACGGGGCTTGTGCTGCGCCACGACGAGTACGATGCCGACCAAAAGCGCATCGCGAGTGTGAGCTTCGAAGAGCTGGCCGTGAACCCTGTGTTGCCGGAACTCGCTTGGCATGCGGCGCGCTTTGAGGGCGATGAGTTGCAGATGGGTGCTGCGGGTACTGCGCAACTTGGACTGCAGCCGTCCGCGCCGCAGGTGATGCCCGAGGGGTATCAGTTGGAGACCAGCGAAGTGTTCGAGGCTGGTGGCACGCGTTGGTTGCGCCGTGTGTACGGGGATGGCGTCGATGTGCTCTTCTTCTTGCAGGCAGTGCGGCCTCAGGCCGAGCGCGAACAGCTGTCTGTCCATGGCGAGCCTGCGCGCCGCGCCTTGATGTACCGTGCCGGACCTTGGGTGGCGTGCGACTTTGGCCGCCAGCACGACAAGGTCATGGTGATCGGACGCTTGGATGATGCGGGCTTGCTGCATGTGTTGCGCTCGATCCGCTGACAAGTTTTTCTGACGGCGCGCCCGTGAGCCGCCTTCGGGCCGCCAAGGGAAAGAAGAGGCCGGAAAGTCTTTCCTCTCCCGCATTTCCTAAGTGGTAAGCCGCCGACCTGAAGCGGCGGTCACACCTACTCTTCGGTGTTGGCGCAGGACGCCGCACCTAGAGACCACCTCCCATGAGCAACGAACAGCAAGAGCCCTTCCGCGAGTCGCACCTCGACTCACCCGAATACCGCGAGCGCCTGATGCGCAAGCTCAACTGCTTGATCGCGGTGCTGGAGGTGGCGACGGCGAAGGTCGACCGCAGCATCGAAGGGCCGGGCGCCGATGTGGAGCGACTCGGTCGCATTCGGACGAACCTGCGCGGCACCTTGGATGTGTGCTTGCGTGCTCGTGCTGCCCTGGAGCGCCGTGAAGCCCTGCCCGCCAACTTGCCCGAGAACCTTGCCGCCGTGGTGCGCGAGACGGCGCAAGAGATGAAACTGCCGTCTGCTAAGCCGGGTCCGCGCCCGGGCACAGCTGCGGAGTTTGCCTCCGATGAAGAACGCAGCAAGTTCCGCGTGCTGCGTCCGATCCAGAAAGAGGAGATCCGCATGACGGACCTCGAGGATCTGATCCGCCGCCTGCAAGCGGGTTGATCCGCAGATCACTGCCTCTTTCACGCATCCCTACTGGCCTGGCTCGCGACCGCACGCGAGACAGGCTGGTTCTTTTGTAGGTGTTCAGGTGCGCAAGCGCGCCGCAAGCTGGGCCAAAGCTTGTGCCGTCCGCCAGCGCACCGTCGATTCAGCGATGCCCAGCTCGCTAGCCACCACGGAAGGCGGGACATCAAAGATGCGTCGTAGGACCAGCACCTCGCGCAGCTCGTCATCCAAGCTGTCCATTGCGCTTGACAGTCGTTCCAAGTCTTCGCTGTGCTCGGCTTGATCCGCAGGAGCCAACGCAAGATCGTGCCTGTCCAGCGCAGCATCGAGACCGTGCACACGGCCCTGCTCGCGTCGTTGGGCACTCCAGTAGCGGTTCTTGGAGAGGATCTTGTTGGTGGCTACGCGCCACAACCAGCGTCGAAATGCCGTTTCATCCGCGAAGGTTTGCCCTTCGGCATCAGCGAGCACTTCGACGACCACCGACTGCACAAGATCGCTGACAGGTTCTTGGCGCAGGAGCTTCGCATGCGCATTGCCACGCATGTGCGTGCGCAACAAGCCTAGATGACGCTCCAACAGCGGCCGGTAGTCGACGAGGGTCACGGCTTCGGTAGGGCCGCCTCGTACTTGGCGGGATCTGCGTCAAACGCCTTCGGGCAATTGGCACAGCAGAAGCCGACGACGCGACCCTTGACTGTGCGTGTGCGCTTGGCGTCCACGGGCGCACCGGTCACGGGGCAGTTCACATTGATGGGGATGAGCGCAGCTTCCAAAGCAGGCTCGCCAGGCATAGGTAGCAAGTTGACGAACTCAGGCTTGGGCTCTACCTCGGCGCTGCTGTCGGTGGGGCGCTGGCCCGCATCGACCAACCAACCTTCGCGTGCCGCACAGCGGGCGAGGCCTTGCGGGGTTACTGCACTCTTCCACAACCACACGCGCTTCAAGCTAGGCGCGCCCAACAACGCGTCGATGCTGGCATCGGTGGTGGCTGTGCGGGCCAAGACAAGTTCTTCCAAGTGCGGCAAAGCGGCCACAGCCTGCACAAATGCATCGTCCACGCCTGCGCAGGCGCGCACATCCAAACGCCGCAAGGACTTGCACTGCAGCAACCACTCGACCGAAGCGGCACTGATGTGCGTGCGCGCCAAGGAGAGATCGCTGATTTGACTCGCCAGTGGCGCGAGCAAAGCCCGCGCCTTGGTGTCGTCGACCGAGTCAGCGATCGCCGCGGTGTCTACCTGCAGCAGCGGCGACTGCGGGTCGGGTTGTTCGACATGAACAAGGGCCGCGCGCAGTTGATCGAGTGCGCGACTCTCGGCCGCCGGCTGGGGCGTGACGCTACTTGGAGCCGCGCAGCTGCCAAGCACCAACAGCAACCACAGTACGGGTGACTTCACGCCACACTTCCTTTGACAATCTCTTGGACCACTTTGCCGGACACATCGGTCAAGCGGTAGTCACGCCCTTGGAAGGGATACACGAGCTTCTCGTGATTGAAGCCCAACAAGTGCAGCATCGTGGCGTGCAGGTCATGGACCTCAATCGGGCGCTCGACGATGTTGTAGCCATATTCATCCGTCTTGCCGAGCGAGATACCCGGTTGGAAGCCGCCGCCAGCGACCCACATCGAGAAGCAGCGCGGATGGTGATCGCGACCGTAATTGGTCTCTGACAAGTCGCCTTGACTGTAGACGGTGCGGCCAAACTCACCACCCCACACGACAATGGTCTCGTCCAACAAGCCGCGCCGGCGCAGGTCCTTGATGAGAGCCGCCTGTGCTTGGTCGACAGCCTTGGATTGCGCCCGCATTTCACCGGGCAAGTTGTTGTGTTGGTCCCAACCACGCATGTACAGCTGGACAAAGCGCACACCACGCTCTGACAGGCGGCGCGCCAGCAAGCAGTTTGCCGCAAAGGTGCCGGGTGTGCGCGCTTCCTCACCGTACAGGGCAAAGGTCTCGTCGTCCTCGTCAGAAAGATCGGACAACTCGGGCACGCTCATTTGCATGCGGTACGCCATCTCGGCTTGCGCAATGCGCGTGCGCGTCTCGCTGTCGAGGGAGGCCGCTGCATCTTCGGCGTTGAACTCCTTGACCAAGTCGAGCATCGCCCGACGGTCGCTGCGCGAAACACCAGCGGGGTCTTTCAGGTACAGCACCGGATCGCCAGAGCTGCGCATGCGGCAGCCTTGGTGTTCACTGGGCAAGAAGCCCGAGCCCCAAAAGCGCGCTGACAAGGCTTGCATGTTGCCGATGCCTTGCGTGATCAACACGCAGAAGGTGGGCAAGTTTGCGTTGGCGCTACCCAGACCATAGCTCGTCCACGCACCAAGGCTGGGACGCCCCGGTTGCTGGTGACCGGTCTGGCAGAAGGTGATCGCGGGCTCGTGGTTGATGGCATCCGTGTGCATCGAATGCAGGAAGCACAGTTCATCGGCCACGGAACCTGTGTGCGGCATCAGCTCACTGACCCACACACCGTCTTGGCGGTTCTTGTAACGCGTGAACTGGAACATCGACGGTGCCACAGGAAAGCGCGCTTGACCGCTCGTCATCGTCGTCAGGCGCTGTCCGTTGCGGATGGACTCCGGCAAGTCTTGGTTGTAGCGCTTGCGCAAGTCGGGCTTGTAGTCCCACAAGTCCAGGTGCGAAGGACCTCCTTCCATGTGCAGGTAGATGACGCGCTTGGCTTTGGGAGCCCAATGACGCTCGGGGTGGCGCTCAGGCAAGGTCGGTGAAGCTAGGGCCTGACGCCCCAGCAGGCTGCCCAAGGCCGCCGTGCCGATGCCTGCGGCTAAGGTCTTGCCGCCGAGTGCGAACAAGCGCCGCCGCGTCAAATCCAGTTGACGCTCATGAGCCGTGCGTAGCAGATCTTCGTGTAGCGGTTGCATGTCAGCTCCTCACAATCGTGGCGTCAAGGTTCAACAGACTGTTGGCGATCATGGTCCACGCGGCTAGCTCGCTGGCTGCGTGCGTCGTGGAAGTGGGGGCTTCGCCAATCTCGACAAGCGCTGCGGCATCTTGTGGGGCTGCGCGATAGCGCGCGCGGAAGCGCTCCAAGGCGGCCATCAAACGATCCACTTCGCCTGCCTGCGGAGCGCGCACTGCACAGCGCCGGAACATGCGCTCCAAGCGCTGACGGTCATCGCCAGCTTCATCGAGAGTGCGTGTGGCCAAGACCCGCGCCGCTTCGACAAACTGCTCGTCATTCCACAGCACCAAGGCCTGCAACGGCGTGTTGGTGTTGGTGCGGCGGATGTTGCAGAACTCGCGCGTAGGCGCGTCGAAGGTAAGCATGGACGGAGGCGGTGCAGCGCGCTTCCAGTAGGTGTACAAGCTGCGTCGCCACAGGTCAGAGCCCATGCCACGCTCGTAGACACGCGTATTCGAAGGCGGCATCGCGACCTCTTGCCACAAGCCTTCGGGTTGGTAGGGCTTCACCGATGGCCCACCTTGCTGTTCGACCAAGAGTCCTGCGACATACAACGCTTGGTCGCGGATCGTCTCGGCCGGCAAACGCTTGCGCGGGAACCACGACACATTCAGGTTCTCGGGATCGGCCTGCAGACTGCTGACGGATGCGTTGGACGAGCGTTGGTAGGCCTCCGAGCTAACGAGCAAGCGCACCATGTGCTGCACATTCCAACCGCTGTTGCGGAACTCAACCGCAAGCCAATCAAGCAACTCGGGATGATGCGGGTACTCGCCTTGCAAACCGAAGTCCTCGGTGGTGCGCACGATTCCGACGGCGAACAACTGTTCCCACAAGCGGTTCATGGCGACGCGCGCTACCAGTGGGTTGGTGTCGGACACCAACCACTGTGCCAGGCCCAAACGGTTTGCCGGTGCATCGGCAGGCA
>Ga0208788_1001342_pt1 | contig 11950 bp, 6 predicted proteins | sample Wag4_2014_7_11_3_FD_187363 | JGI IMG/M metagenome (GOLD analysis project Ga0208788, IMG submission 187363) | Fresh water mixed with fracking chemicals microbial communities from Ohio, USA - Utica-2 Time Series FC 2014_7_11 (SPAdes) (version 2) ... | reverse complement strand
CGGTCGCCCCCCCGGCGGTTACGGAGGCCACCCCTGCCCCGATCCGGGCGGCTGGCGAGCGCATCAAGGCAAGCCCTCTGGCCCGCCGGATCGCCCGCGAGAAGAACCTGTCGCTCGAGACGATCATCGGCTCGGGTCCCGGTGGACGGATCGTGCGCAAGGACGTCGAGCAGGCCCAGGCAGCTCCTGCGGCCGCGGCCCCCGTGGCGGCGGCCCCCGTGGCCGTGGCGCGGGGCGATCGTCGCATCTCGCTCACCCGCATGCGCCAGGCGATCGCCCGCCGCCTGAGCGAGAGCAAGGTCGGCGCCCCGCACTTCTACGTCACGATGGCCATCGACATGACCGAGGCCGTCGCCTTCCGCGCGCAGTTCAATGCCGCCGTGAGCGAGGCCGAGAAGGCCACGTTCAACGACCTCGTCGTGAAGGCCGTGGCCCTGGCTGCTCGCCAGGTGCCGGGCATCAACGCCTCGTGGGCCGACACCGAGATCGTCGAGCGGGGTGACGTCCACGTCGGCGTGGCTGTCGCCCTGCCCGAGGGGCTCGTGGTGCCCGTCCTCCGCCATGCGGACCAGCTCGACCTGGCCTCGCTGGCCAGCGGCAACAAGGACCTCATCAACCGCGCCAAGGCGAACAAGCTCAGGCCGGACGAGATGCAGGGGGGCACGATCACCGTCAGCAACCTCGGCTCCTTCGGCGTCGAGAGCTTCACGGCCATCATCAACCCGCCCGAGGCGGCCATCCTGGCCGTCGGCGGCATCTCGAAGGAGCCTGTCGTCGGCCCCGACGACCAGATCCGGGTGCGGTCCATCATGCGCGTGACGCTGTCGAGCGACCACCGCGTCATCGATGGCGCCCAGGCGGCCGCGTTCCTGAAGGCCTTCAAGGGCATCCTCGAGCAGCCCCTCAAGCTGCTCCTCCCGGCGAAGGCGCAGGCCTGAGATGGCGAACACCTATGACGTCGCGGTGATCGGCTCGGGACCGGGTGGCTACGTGGCCGCCATCCGGGCCTCGCAGCTCGGACTCAAGGTGGCGATCGTCGAGCGGGAATCGCTCGGCGGCGTGTGCCTGAACTGGGGCTGCATCCCGACCAAGGCCCTGCTCAAGAACGCCACGGTCCTGCAGACGATCCGCAAGGCGGACTTCTTCGGCATCGCCGTCGAGGGCGTGAAGGCCGACTACGGCAAGGCCGTCGAGCGTTCCCAGGGCGTGGTCGCCAAGCAGACGGCCGGTATCGGCTACCTCATGAAGAAGAACAAGATCGACGTGCTGAAGGGTCAGGGCACCGTGCTCGGTCCCGGGGCCTTCGCCGTCGACAGCGTGCGCCACGAGGCGAAGCACGTCATCGTGGCCACGGGCGCCACGCCGCGCGTGCCCGAAGGGCTCGTCGCGGACGGCAAGACCGTGTTCACGGCGCGTGAAGGCGTGGCGATGTCCGACCTGCCCGAGCGGATGCTGATCCTGGGCGGCGGCGCCATCGGCTGCGAGTTCGCCTACGTTTTCGCGAGCTACGGCTGCAAGGTCACCCTCATCGAGGCAGCCGACCACCTGCTGCCCCGCGAGGAACCCGAGATCGCGGCCGTGCTCGAGAAGGCCTACACCAAGCTCGGGATCGAGGTACTCGCGAAGCACCGCGTCACGAAGGCCACCCAGTCGGCGTCGGGCGTCTCGCTCGAGGTCGAGGCGCCGGATGGCACGAAGCGAACCCTCGAGGCCCCGCGCCTGCTCGTCGGCATCGGAGCGAGCCCCAACGTGCAGGGCCTCGGGCTCGAGCATGCGGGCGTGCGTCTCGAACGAGGAGCCATCTCGACGGATGGCGTCGGACGGACCAACGTTCCGGGCATCTGGGCGATCGGCGACGTCACGGGCAAGGCGATGCTGGCTCACGTGGCCTCGGCGATGGCCGTGGCCTGCGTCGAGACGATCGCCGACCACGAGACGGAGCCGGTCAACTTCGACCGGATCCCCTCGTGCACCTACTGCGAGCCCCAGGTGGCCTCGATCGGCCTCACCGAGGCCGAGGCCCGCAAGCGGGGTCACGAGGTGAAAATCGGAACGTTCCCGTTCGCTCCCAACGGCAAGGCCCAGGCGATGGGCACCACCGAGGGCCTGGTCAAGGTCGTCGTCGAGGCGAAGCACGGCGAGATCCTCGGTGCGCACATGGTCGGCCCCGAGGTCACGGAGCTCATCGCCGAGATCGGTCTCGGCATGAATCTCGAAACCACCGCCCTGGAAGTCGACCGGACCATCCATGCTCATCCGACGCTGTCGGAGGTGGTCAAGGAAGCAGCTCTCGCGGCGATCGGACATCCGATTCACCTCTGAGGCATTCCACCAGCTTCCTCGACGGTCCGATCGGTCCTGTGACCGGTCGGACCGTCCCCTTTAGCACCCGGCACGCGCGAATGGAGGTCACGACCGTGCGCCAAGCCATCATCCAGGGTCTGGTGGCCATCAGCTACGTCGTCGCGCCGCTCGGGGCGATCGCCGCGACCATCGTGCTGGTCAACTTGCTCCGGAGGCCGCCAGCGCCACCCCTCTCGGCGGAACCGGAAGGGAGCATCGACGCTCCCGGAACATCGCCGACGAGCGCTTCCGGGCCCCTTTAAACTTCGATGAAGTCTCGCCGGAAAGCGCAAGTTCCACCCGCGCGCCGCGACAATGTCATCGAGGTGTTAAGGAGGCAATCATGGCGGGCGTCGGCGGAATCCGCGACAACTGGCAACTGGCGACGGGTGTCACGCGCCCTGGCGCCACCCCGAAGCCGACTGCCATCAAGCAGACCGTCCAGGAAACGGCCGGCCGCATCCTTGGCACGCAGGCCCGCGATTCGCTGCAGATCAAGACTCTTGCCAGCGATCTGACGGTCGGCGGGGTCGCCAACATCCCGTTCGAGGGCCTGTTCGCGAGCCAGCAGTACCGGACGGGCAAGCTCAAGGCCAACGAGTACGTCGCCCAGATTCTCGCCAACTCCATGACGTTCGGTGCCTGGACAGCCGGCGGGGCTGTCGCCACGGCCGCCCTGGCTCCCTTCGGTCTTCCTGCCCTTGCCGTCGGAGTCGTGGGTTTCGCGGTCGGGATGTCGGCACAGGGTCTCGTCGAACGCCTGTTCGGTGACAAGTTACGCAAAGGTCTGGCCGACGCCATTCCCGAGTCGAGCGTGAAGGGCCTCGCCGATGGCTTCACGCGCTTCGTGGCAAATCCACTCCACGACTTCCTGTGGAAGCCTCTGAGCGGAACGGTGATGGACAACAAGGTCGTCGCCGCAGGTGTCGCAGGCGCCCTCGCCCTCAAGTTCCCGGCCGTCGCGGGAGCGATCGGCAAGGAAGCCGTGACGATGGCAGGCGGACTGGCGCTCGGCATGGGGATCGAAGCCAAGGTCCTCGATCCCATCGCGGGTCCCGCGCCCGATCCGTTCGGTCTCCAGGAGGAAGCAGCACCCACCCGCGAGGCCCTTGCTGAACAGTCCATCGAGCCGGGCTGGGTCGTGGCCTTCCAGCGCGTGGAACGGGCAATGCTGGGCCGGGGATTTGCTCCCGAGCAGGCCAAGGTCCAGGCGCAGCAGGCCTTTGTCCAGGCCATGGTCGAGGACGGTGCCGACCGGCGCGAAGCCGAGGCCCTCGTCGCCACGATCGCGGCCACGCCCGACACTGCGGGCGCCCCCCACCGGATCGGCCAGCGCCTCCATCTCGTCGGCTGAGCGCGTCCGCGAGACGTGACCGCTGCACCTGACATAATCCCGCTCCCCTGCCACGATGCTCCCAGCGACGCGAGGTTGGAGGGGGTGCATCATGAACGGAACGAAGCGGGTATCCAAGTGGACCGGTCTCTTGCTGGGCAGCCTGCTGCTGGGCTTACCGGTGGCGCTGGCCCCTCGCCTGCCTGACGCACCGGACCTCGGTCATGCAGCTGTCCCCCTGGCGCTCGGTCTCTCGCTATTCGGTCCCAGGCGTCGGCGCCCGCAGGGAGATGCCTCCCCCCAGGATGGATGGTCACCCACCGACAGTCCTGATTTCGATGCGATGGTCCAGCGGAGCGGGGCGCGCGGCACGCGCCGGACACCGACGGGTAGCCTCCAGCACCGTCTCGATTCGACCGGTCTCGACCTGACCCGGACCGAGGGCCCCCTCCTTGACAGGCTGGAGGCAGCGCCGCTGGCCGGCGGCCTCAGCGCCATCCGCGAACAGCTCGACCAGGTGACCGACCTGGGCTCGTCACCGTCCGAGCGCCTCGAGACTCGTGTGAACCGGATGCAGGAAACCCTAGATTCCACCGAGATGATGCTCCAGGTCCTCTCGAAACGCACGCTCGAGCGCCGGGATCAGGCTCAGGAATCCTTCATCCGGCTCAAGGACCTCGAAAACCAGCTCGAGATCCTCTCCCGCCGGTTCGAGGCGCAATCCGACCAGCTCGCGGGAGGGCGCGGCAGGATCGAGACGATCGAGGGCAAGACGTCGATCATGGCGAGCGTGACCGGCACGCTCGCCGAGACTCTCGAGACGCTGCAGCGCACCCTCGACCTCCAGGCACGAGACCAGGCCACCCAGCTCGACGGGATCACGACCCGCGTCGGCGGCCTGCAAGAGAGCCAGCAGGCCCAGCAGGCATGCCTCGACCAGATCCAGGAGCGCCTGGACCTGCTGGTGGAAAACGGGATCGACCGGGCTCGTCTCGAGCACGTCGAACGGGAACTGCTGGCGCTCGTCTCGGAAACCCGTACCAGCATCCTCTCGCGGCAGACCTCGCTCGAAGCCACCTCGCAAGACCTGGACGTGCGTGCGCGAGAGCTCGAAGTCGAGGCCTCGACGACACGGCAGCACCTCGAAGACGTGCGTCGCGAGCTCGCCCAGCTGCTCGAGCATCGCACCCTGACAGCTCCGATCGAGGCCAGACTGGCCTGGCTGGAAAGCACGCTCCTCGATGACGTGGTCCACCAGCTCTCCCGGCTCCCCATCCTCAGGGAAGAACTCGAGGCGACCCGGACGCGCCTGGACCGGATCGAGAACGAACGCCTGAGCGAGCTCGGACGGGACGTCCGTCAGATGCTCGGTCGCATGGCGCAGCAGGACGAACATCAGGCCCGCACGACCAGGGAACTGGAACGCCTCGACCTGCATGAAACGCGCCTCGCGTCGCTGGATGGAAGGCAGAACGCATCGGAGGCAAAGGGCCAGCGTCTTGAAGAGCAGATCCGGGAACATCGGACCGACGTGGATTCCCGGCTGGAACGCCTGGGACTCCAGCAGTCTCGCATCGAGGGAGGCTTCAGGCAGGATCTGGCTGCCCTGAGCGGGCGTCTGGAGACGCACGAAACGAACGTCCACGACCGCCTCGAAGCTCTCCAGGCCGTGCCTGCCCGGCTCGATGATCTGGCCGGTCTCCCGGCGCGCATCGAGGCACTCGAAGCCCGGACGGACCGACTCTCGACCGTCGAAGACCTTCCGGCGCGTATCGAGGCACTCGAAGCTCGAACGGACCGGCTCTCGACCGTCGAAGACCTTCCATCCCGCCTCGAGACGCTCGAGACGGATCTCGAGGATGCCCTCGAGACCTGGCCCGAACGCCTGAACGACCTCGACGAGGAGCTGAGAGAGCTCACCACGGAAGTTGCCCGTGGAACGGAACGTCTCGACGAGGTGACCGGGACCCTCGACCGGCAGACCCGGACGCATCAGCAGGCGGTGCAGGACCTGCGTGGACACGTCACCGAGCAGGTCGAGGGTATCCAGTCCCGCCTCCGGGACCTGGAAACGGCGCAGGGCGAGCGCATCCAGCGCCTGGATGCATTCTCGACGACGAGTCGCGATCGGCTGGAAACGCTAGAAGGACGCGACGAAGCCACCCGGACCCAGCTCGGCGAGCTCGAAGGTGGCCTCACCGAAACCCGGCAGCGCCTCGGCTCCTTCGAAGAGCAGGTCGCATCCGGACGCACGCGGCTCGAGGCGATCGCGCAGCAACAGCAGAGCATGGAAGCCCGCTCAGGCCTCCTCGCGGCCCGGATGCAGGGACTCGAATCGATCGACGCCGACCTCCGGCAGGCCCTGGAGCGAACCGGGACGGAAGCCCTGACCCGAGCCGAACGGCTCGAAGCGGCGCAGAGCGAGCTGACGGCCTCGCTGGCAGCCCACGTGGAGCGCCTCGAGACCAGCCTCGAAGCGCTGCGGAAATCGACCGGTGAAGCCGTCGAGGGTCGATTTCTCGAGGCTCTCGAGGCTCTGAAGACCCAGGTGGCCCGCCACGTCGAATGGGTCGTACAGCCGCTGGAGGCGACCCTCGAGGAGGTGCGTCGGACCGCGGAAGCCGATCGGGCCGAGAGCCCCGTCACCGCTCTCCAGGCCGAACAGCATGAACTCCGTCTGCGCATCGAGCACCTGACGGTGGCCGTCGAAGCTCTGGCGACCGTCCCCGTTGCATCAAACACGCGAGATCTCGTCCCGGTGTCGGAAGCGCGCGGAACGGCGGGGCGCGTGGAGGACGTCGAGGCGCTGCTATTCGAGCTGGGAAAGCAGGTCGATGCTGCCAACAGTGACCTCCATCGAGAGCTGTCCCGGATCGTGCAGCATCTCAACCAGGATGGCCGTGCTTCGAAGGAGCTGAATGTTCGCTTCGAGCACATGCTGGAGCGCCTCGAGCGCCTCGAGCGGGAGCGAGGAGGCCGAAGTGCCCCGGTCGAGAACGCAGTGGTGGCGCTCGAGGCACGCGTCGACGATCTGGAATCCCTGGACGGGCGGACGCGGGCGATGCACGCGGACCAGGTCCGCCTCGAGACCCGGGTCACGGGACTCGAAGCCAGGCAGGACGAACGTCATCACTTCCTCGGCGAGCAGCAGGAAACCCTGGGTGCACGGCTCGGAAGCCTAGGTGACCAGGTGGTTCGGCTCGAGAAGCGCGCGGAACGTCTGCCGGAGCTGAGCGAGCGGCTCGAGGCCCATCAGGAACGACTCGACCGGTTTGCCGGTATCCCGGGGCGACTCGACGAGCATCAGAACCAGCTGACCGGACTGGTCCAGCTTCCCGCGCGGCTCGAGGCCCAACAAGCCCGGCTGGAGCAGCTCTCGGAAAGCCAGCACGGACAGATCGAGCGCATCACCGAGGCGATGGACCGTACCCGGGCGACGGAAGGACGGCTGAACGAGCTGGTCCGGACCTCCCGCGAGGACAAGCTCGACCTGTGGGAACGCCTGGCCGCGATCGAGACGGATCTCGGGGCCCGGGTCGGGCAGGTCGAACAGCGCCTGAACGTTGAACATCCGACGGCCAATCAAGCCGATCGGGCTCGCCTGAGCGAGCTGGAAAAGCGCTCGGAGGTCTGGGAAGCTCGCCTTGCTGATCTGTGTGCCACGCACGAGACCTGGAAGGAACTCTCGACGGATGGTCGGGGACGTCCGGGCGATCGGCTCGAAGCACTCGAGCAGGCGCGAGCAAGCGAAGTCGCCCGGATGACAGGGGTCGAAACAGCGGTCACGGGGCTCGATGGACGCGTCGCTCGGACCGAAGCTGACCTCGAGATGCTCTCGAACCAGATGACCCGGACCCGTGAGCAGATCTCGCACCTGGATTCGGACCTCGGGGGGCTGCGTGAGCACGTCAGCCGGCTGGACGCGACCGTGGCTCGCGATCAGCGCACCCGTGACGACGTCGAGACGCTCCGGGTGGAGATCGAGCGCCTCGCGGAGCGCGAGACGAAGCGACATCAGGCCGGGAACCAGTTGCACCGCCAGCACCGGGACGAACTGGCCCGCGCGGAGCGGCGGCTGTCCGAGGCGCTCACGCACGAACGCGACAGGCTTCACGCGCGAGTCGAGGCCGGGGTCCAGTCTCTCGCGTCGGAGGTGGAAAAGCGACTCGGTTCCGCCTTCTGGCAGCAGCACCGCCTGCTCGGAGAAACGGTCGCTGCCTTGCGCGAGCAGGAAGGCACGACACGCACGCACGGCGACGTGCTGTCCCGCCTGGAAGCGGCGCTTGCCGACATGGGTGAGCGGGTATCCCGGATGGAATCGGCTCAGCAGGTCCAGGTGGGACGTCAGGGAAAGCTCGAACAGCGCATGCATCAGGTCGTGGAGGTCCTGGCCAGCGCGCTCGATCCGCGAAAGCGCCATCGCCGCTGACTCTGGCGCATCGGGGGATGCTAGAATGAGCGTTCCATGCAGGATAGAGAGCCTCCCCCGATGACGAGTCGTGCCGACAACCCCCTCGTGGTCCAGAGTGACCGTTCCCTGTTGCTCGAGGTGCATCACCCCCGCCATGCGGAGGTCCGGAACCAGGTCACGCGGTTCGCCGAGCTGGTCTCCAGCCCCGAGCACCTGCATACGTACTTGGTGTCGCCGCTGTCCCTGTGGAACGCGGCATCATCCGGCCTCACGGCAGAAGACGTGGTGTCCGTGCTCGTCCGGAACAGCCGGTATCCGGTTCCCGGATCACTCGAACGCGAGGTGCGGGACCTGATGGGGCGCTACGGCCGGATCAAGCTGGTGCGCGTGAAGGACGAGTTACGCCTCGTCAGCGACGATCCGCGCATCCTGGACGATCTGGACCGGGTCAGGGACCTCCAGCCGCTCATCGCCGACAGGCGACCGGACGGCTTCGTGCTGATGCCGCGTCAGCGGGGCAACGTGAAGCAGATCTTGCTGCGTCTCGGCCTGCCCGTCGAGGATCTCGCGGGATACCGTCAGGGTGCCCCCCTGAGCGTGAAGCTGAGCACGACGACGCGGGGAGGCAAGGCATGGTCTCCCCGGGAATACCAGCTCCAGGCCATCGAGGCCTTCTGGGCAGACGGGGCGGAACGCGGGGGCTCGGGAGTCATCTGCCTGCCGTGCGGTGCGGGCAAGACCGTGGTCGGAATCGGCGTGATGAGCCGCTTCCAGACCCAGACCCTGATCGTGGTGCCCAACCTGCTGGCCGTGCGCCAGTGGATCGAGGAAATCCTCGAGCGGACCGACCTCACTCCGGACCAGGTCGGGGAGTATTCGGGAGAGGCCAAGCAGGTCTGTCCCGTCACCGTGACGACCTATCAGGTGCTCACGCAGCGGACCCAGGACCACCTGGCCCTCTTCGAGGGACGCGACTGGGGCCTCATCATCTATGACGAGGTCCACCTCCTTCCCGCTCCCATCTTCCGGGTCACGGCCGATCTCCAGGCGACCCGCCGCCTGGGGCTGACCGCCACCCTGGTCCGCGAGGATGGTCACCAGGAGGACGTCTTCACCCTGATCGGTCCCAAGCGATTCGACGTGCCCTGGAAGGACCTCGAATCTCGAGGGTACATCGCCGAAGCCATCTGCCACGAGCTCCGCGTGCCGATGGGGGACGACCTGCGTCGCCAGTACTGGCTGGCGGACAAGCGCAGCCGCTACCGGCTGGCCGCCACCAACCCGGTCAAGCTCGCGCTCTGCCAGCTACTCGTCACGGAACATGCGCGGGAACGGATCCTGGTGATCGGCCAGTATCTCGAACAGCTCGAGGACGTCGCCCGGCTGCTGGGGGCCCCGCTCCTGACGGGCAAGACACCCCAGGGAAGGCGAGAATCGCTGTACCGCGGCTTCCGTTCGGGTGAAATTCCCGTGCTCGTGGTCTCCAAGGTGGCGAACTTCGCTGTCGATCTTCCGGACGCCTCGGTGGCCATCCAGCTCTCGGGCACGTTCGGCTCGCGGCAGGAAGAGGCGCAGCGGCTCGGACGCCTGTTGCGACCGAAATCGGATGGCCGGGGCGCGCTGTTCTATGCCCTCGTTTCGCAGGACAGCGTGGACGAGGAATTCGCTCGCCACCGCCAGCGGTTCCTGGCCGAACAGGGATACCGGTACACGATCGGACATCGCTCCCCCGGGGAGCGGACGACATCACCCGCGCGGGTGTCCTGACGGCGCTCAGGCCTCGCGCATCCGGCCGGTCAGGACCTGGTTCGTGACCGAGAAGACGAGCGTCATCGCAAACAAGATCATGCCCTCGGCGCTGGCGGGACCGAAATCGAGCTGGGTGAAGCGCTGGTAGAGGTCGAAGACGACGGTCGTGCTCGAATCGAGAGGTCCCCCGCGGGTCAACACCCAGATCTCGGCAAAGACCTTCAGCGCACTGATGCAGGACATCAGGCCCACGAGCCCCATGGTCGGAGCCATCAGCGGGATCGTGATCGAGAGATGCCGCCTGAACAGACCCGCGCCATCGAGGTCGGCCGACTCGTAGAGGTCGGCGGGAATGGCCTGCAGCCCGGCCAGATAAACCATCATGTAGTAGCCGAGCCCCTTCCAGACGGTCACGAACATCACGGCCATGAGGGCCGTCTCGGGAAGCCCCAGCCACGGCAAGGGACGGGCAAGGATGCCGGGCAAGGCACCCTGGATGAGCGCATTGACGAGGCCCTGCTCCGCATAGAGCCACTTCCAGGTCAGGCCGACCACCACCATCGGGACGATGACGGGTAGATACAGGGCCCCCCGGAACGGCAAGATCCACGGACGCGTGGGCCGGACCAGGATGGCCAGCACCAGCGGCAGGAGCACGAGCGGGGGCACGACGCCGACGAGATAAAGCCACGAGTTGACGACGGCTTTCTGGAAGACGGGATCCCCGAGCAGAGAGCGATAATGCTCCCAGCCGACCCAGGTCACCTGGATACCCGACGAGAGATCCAGGTTCGTCCAGGACGATGCGACGGCCATCAGCGCGGGGACCACCCAGAACACTCCGAGCATGACGAGCGCAGGAAGCAGGAACAGGTAGGGGGTCCAGGACGAGATCCCGGGAGAACGGCGCATCGGAGTCCCTTTCTGGGTGCCGCGCATCAGGGGGTGGCCAGGATGCGATTCCATTCGGCCGCCGCGGAAGCCAGGGCCGCATCCGGCTCCTGCTTGCCCAGCACGGCCTGCTGGAAGGCATCTCCGAGGGACTTCTTGAGCCGATCCAGGTGAGGCAGGGGTGGCACGAGACAGCGTGCGCGCTCGAGCTGGCGTGCACTGATCTGGCGCGCCCGGTCATCCAGCGAAGAGGAGGCAGCGAGGGTCGTAAAATACGGATCCCGAGCCGCGGAGCGGATGGAGGGCATGATGGTCGCGAGCTTGCAGAAGGCGAGCTGCCGCTCGGCACTGGTGATGTAGCGCGCAAGAGCCAGGGCCTGCTCGGGATGACGGGCCTTCACGGGAATCGTGAGCTCCATGAGCGCCATCCCGACGCGCCCGGAACGCCCCTCCACCTGAGGGGCGACCTCGAGCCGCTCGTACAGGGCAGGCGCATTGGTCTGGACCATCTTGAGGAACTGCGGGCCCGTCGGCAGCACGGCTGACTGACCGGCCTGGAAGCGATCGATCACCTCGCGGTGGTCGAGGCTCAGGGCCTCGAGGGGCAGCTTGCGATCGCGGAACGCCTTCACCCAGAACCCGAAGGTCTTCCGACCGTCCGGAGTGTCGAAGGCAGCTTTCTTGCCCGCGCCGTCGAGCAGCGGGATGCCGTCGAGCGCCATCAGCTCGAGCAGATGCAAGCTGTCCCCGAAATGGGGCAAGAAGGCGTGGACGCTCGGGCTCGAGAGCTTCGAGAATGCCTCGAGGAGGGCCGGGTACGTGCGCGGGAGCGTCCGTTCGCCGGTACGTTCGAGCAAGGTCCGATCGTAGACACACACCTGGGTGGACAGGTACCAGGGCAGCGCGATGACGTGGCCCCGGACGGTGACGGCCTCGATCGCCGAGGGGAAGAAGGCCGAACGCTCCTGCGGAGTCCAGCGGTCATCCAGGGTGAGCAGGGCCCCTCGTGCCGCGAGGCGCTCCGAGAAGTCCGGATTGAGGTTCACGAGATCGGGCGGCTTGCCGCTGCTGACGGCGGCGAGGGTCTTCTCGGCGATCGCCGAACCCGGGACGTCGATCCAGTCCACCTTGACTTCAGGATGCGCCTTCTCGAAGCCAGCCAGCGTCTCCTCGACGTAGGCGGTGAAGGTGGGCTTCAGGGAGAGGGTCCAGAACTCGACGTG
>Ga0208788_1001339_pt1 | contig 11953 bp, 9 predicted proteins | sample Wag4_2014_7_11_3_FD_187363 | JGI IMG/M metagenome (GOLD analysis project Ga0208788, IMG submission 187363) | Fresh water mixed with fracking chemicals microbial communities from Ohio, USA - Utica-2 Time Series FC 2014_7_11 (SPAdes) (version 2) ... | reverse complement strand
AACAAAACCATTTAGCTTTGAAGGAAAGATTCGAACAGCTCAAGCAGAAGAAGGTATCGAAGCACTTCGCTCAGAAGTAGATACATTAATTGTTATTCCAAATGATCGATTGCTTGCAATATCTGACCGTTCCATTACTGCAGTCGATGCATTCAAGAGTGCGGATCAAGTTTTGCTATCTGGCGTTCAAGGAATCACAGAGATAATTACACAGCCAGGTTTAATCAACCTCGACTTTGCAGATGTTAAAACTGTTATGACTGGTGCTGGTTCTGCGCTTATGGGAATCGGTTCTGCTCGCGGTGAAAACCGTGCAATTCGCGCCGCTGAACTTGCAATCTCTAGCCCACTTCTAGAAGCATCCATTGATGGTGCAATGGGTGTGCTTCTTTCAGTAGCCGGTGGTTCTGATCTAGGTCTCTTTGAAATCAATGAAGCGTGCGAACTTGTTCAATCTGCGGCTCATCCAAATGCAAAAATCATCTTTGGAACCACAATTGATGATGCATTGGGCGATGAAGTTCGCATCACTGTTATTGCAGCTGGCTTTGATGGGGGAGAACCAAAGAAGGTTTCAGTTCCTGTAATCAATGCAGCCACTCTGGCTGGCAACGCCAATCCAGTTCCAAGCAATGATCCATTAGCCGTAGCTCTTGATCTTGAAACAGATCTGACTCCACGTCCACGAGTTACATTTGAAGAGCTAGTTGCTGAAGATGAAATTGATGTTCCAGATTTCATGAAGTAAGAGTGAGCTTTACATTCTTTACCGATCGCCTTGGTGGATATAGCCAAGGCGATTTTTCTTCCCTGAATTTAGCCCTTCATGTTGGAGATGATCCCAATACGGTTTTGCGCAATCGAGAGTTAATTAACAAAGACCACGGCAACACGATGTACATGAATCAAGTACATGGAGAGGTGGTGCAAGTAATTCACGAGCACTCTGATCTAAGCCCAACCTGCGATGCGTTAGTGACTACGGTTCCTGGAATTACGCTGGCGGTTATGACTGCTGATTGCATTCCTTTATTGCTATCCAGTGATGCCGTCGTTGGCGCAGTCCATGTCGGACGACGTGGCTTAGTAAATGGCGTGGCGCGAAAAACCGTACAGACGATGCGAGATTTGGGAGCCAAAGAAATTACTGCACATATTGGCCCAGCTGTTTGTGGCACATGTTATGAAGTAGATCAAAACACCTTTAACGAAGTTGTTGCAAAGTACCCATTATCTGCATCCAAGACCGTGCAGGGCACGCACGCTTTAAATCTCACGCACGCGTTAGTTGCAGATCTTGAACACCTGTCCATTTCAAGCACTGTTGATTCACGGTGCACTATGGAGGATCCAAATCTTTTTTCTTACCGCAAATCCCAACGCACTGGACGTCAGGCAGGTTTAATTAGGTTATGACTTCGCGATATGAGGAAATTGCAAGCAATTTAAATGGTGTAATCGAGCAGATCAAAGCCGCGGCACTTTCAAGTGCTCGCACATATGAAGAGATCACTCTGATTGCCGTAACCAAGACATTTCCAGTCAGCGATGTTCATGTTTTGGCGAGTTTAGATGTGCACCACTACGGTGAAAATCGAGATTCTGAAGCTGCCCCAAAAGCTGTTGCAGTTCCGGGAACGTGGCATTTTCAAGGACAGATTCAAAGTAATAAGTTAAAGTCGATTGCATCCTGGGCCAATGTCATTCACTCACTCGATGAAATTCGTCATATTCAAACTTTGGATAAAGTTGCCACACATCGCATCGGTGTATTTCTTCAAGTATCACTCGATGGAGCACAGGGCCGGGGAGGCGCTGCGCCGACAGATTTATCTGCCTTAGCCGATTCTGTGGTGCAATCAACACACTTAGATCTGATGGGACTGATGGCCGTTGCTCCATTGGATGTGCCGGTCGATAAAGCTTTTGAAAAATTAGCCACGATTCATGCATCATTTAAGAGCGCCTACCCGCAAGCCATCTACCTATCTGCCGGCATGAGTAATGACTTCGAATCGGCAATTGCCCATGGAGCGACACATATCCGCGTAGGTAGTTCAATCCTCGGTTCGCGCCCTACACCCCAGTAACCTTTTAACCATGTCGAATGCAATGCGCCGTGTCGCAAACTACCTAGGTTTAGTTGATGATCCAGAAATCCAAAGCTCAGTAGAAACGCCTGCTTCTCGCGTTCCTGATGTACGTATTCGCACACGCGAACCACGTCACGTTGCTTCAGTGGTCTCACAAGAATCAACTCCACAATTAGAACTACCATCACTTGATCGCATCATCACATTGCATCCACGTTTTTATAATGAAGCTCGCACAATTGGTGAGCACTATCGCCAAGGCAATCCAGTCATCATTAATCTGACTGACATGGATGAATCAGAACGTAAGCGCCTCGTAGATTTCGCAAGCGGACTTGTATTTGGTCACCACGGAACTATCGAACGCGTGACTTCAAAAGTTTTCCTACTCTCACCTGCAAACGTCAAGGTCAGTAGCGAAGATAAGGCTGCAGCAGCTGAAGCAAGTTTTTTTAATCAGAGCTGATAGTTAATTCATGTTACGTATTGGACAGATCCTTCATTTAATTCTGCAGATTTTCCTCTTTGCCTTACTCGGTCGTTTGATTTTAGATTATGTTCGCATGTTCAAACCCTCGTGGCGACCAGGTGGAATCATTCTGATCTTGGTTGAGGCCATCTACACAATTACAGATCGCCCAATGAACTTCGTTCGCCGATTTGTTCCACCACTTCGCATCGGTGGCGTCTCACTAGATTTAGCCTTTATCGTTTTGTTCTTTGCGGTGCAGATGTTGATGCCGCTGGTTTTATTAATTTAACTCTTAAGCAGTGTCGCGTTAAATCCTAAGTCACCATCGCCGACTGCAAGTGCGCCATCGTGCTTAAACTCTGTCGCTAAAACTTCTGCGCTGATGTGATCAACTGCGGCATGTACAGCGTTTGCAATCTCATCGGGTGCGTTCCACAGCACGCGAATGCGATCTGAGATATCAAAACCACTTGTTTTACGTGCTTCTTGAATGAAGCGAATAACTTCTCGCACATTGCCCGCAGCAATTAGCTCTGGTGTGAGTGCAAGGTCTAGCGCAACGCTTTCGCCTTCATGGCTGGCAACCATCCAACCGGTGCGAGGAACTTCGGTGATGACTAAGTCATCTAAATCGATGCTCCACGTGCCAACTTCTGCACTGCCTTTTGCTCGCAGAGTCTTCACCAGCGTTGTGGCATCTGTTGCAGCGATGGCTTTTGCAATCACTTGAACTTCGCTGCCGAATTTCGCACCTAATGAACGGAAGTTAGCTTTAACCGAAATATCTACAAGATCGCCATCGGCATCTGCAATATCGGCAAGATCTGCAACGTTTAGCTCATCAGCGATTTGTTCGCGCATATCAGTTGGTAGCGCAGCCCATCCACTGGCAGCGATGAGTGCCCGCTGTAATGGTTGACGAATTTTGATTCCAGATTCTGCGCGAGCTGCTCTGCCGAGTTCAACGATTCGACGAGTGAGTGCAACTTGAGCAGATAATTGCGAATCGATATCTGATGCAGTGGCTACTGGAAAATCTGTGAGGTGAACTGATGTGGCAGCGGTTGCATCTACTGGGCGAACAAGTTCTTGCCAGACATGCTCTGAAATAAATGGAACCATCGGAGCTAGTAACTGTGTCAAAGTAGTTAGACACTCATGAAGTGTGGCAAGGGCTGCAACATCACCATCCCAGAAACGTCGACGTGAACGACGGACATACCAATTTGAAAGGTCGTCAATAAATTGTGCGAGAGCTTTTCCGGCTCCCTGCGAATCAAAGCTATTAAGGCACTTTTCTACTTCATTGATCAGAAGCGATAGTTCGGAAATAATCCAACGATCCATGACAGGGCGCGTATTGCGCGCAGGTGATTGAGAAATATCGAAACCAGATGCCTGGGCATAGAGAGAGTGGAAAGAGATTGTGTTCCAGTAGGTAAGCAATGTTTTGCGGACAACATCGCTAATTGCATCGTGGCCAACGCGGCGGGCAGACCATGGAGATCCTGCAGCCAACATGTACCAACGAACAGCATCTGCACCGTGTTGATCCATCAGAGCCATTGGTTCAAGAACGTTGCCGAGGTGCTTGCTCATCTTGCGGCCATCTTTATCCAAGATGTGGCCCAAACATAGAACGTTCTCATAGGCAGACTTATCGAATACCAATGTTCCGATAGTCATCAAGGTATAGAACCAACCACGAGTTTGATCAATTGCTTCGCAGATGAAGTCAGCTGGATAGGAAGCTTCAAACTTTTCCTTGCTTCCTTCTTGATGCGGATATCCCCATTGAGCAAATGGCATTGCACCAGAGTCATACCAACAATCAATCACTTCTGGAACACGGACCATAATTTCTTTACATTCGGTGCAAGCAAAAGTTATGTCATCTACAAATGGGCGGTGTGGGTCAAGAGCTGATAACTCTTGACCTGCACGTGCACCTAAATCAGCCAAGGATTCGATACAGACTTCGTGTTTATTCTCGCAGCGCCAAATAGGTAGCGGTGTGCCCCAATATCGATTGCGGGACAGAGCCCAGTCGATGTTGTTATTGAGCCAATCACCGTAGCGACCAGTTTTAATAGTTTCTGGATACCAATTAGTGGCAGCGTTCTCGCGTAAGAGTTCGTCTTTAATTGATGTTGTTCGGATGTACCACGATGGTTGCGCGTAATAAATAAGTGCTGTGTGGCAGCGCCAGCAGTGAGGGTATGAGTGCTCATATGGTTGGTGGCGATATAAGAGTCCACGAGCCTTTAACTCTTTAACTAACGGTTTATCCGCATCCTTAAAAAACATTCCGCCAACTAGCTCAACATCTGCCAAGAAGTGACCATCTGGTGCCACGGGATTAACAACTGGCAAACCGTAAGCACGGCACACCTGTAAGTCATCGGCGCCGAAGGCAGGGGATTGATGAACCAAACCGGTTCCATCTTCTGTGGTTACGTAATCTGCGAGTACGACAAAGTGCGAATCAGGAATCTCTACATAATCAAAGGGGCGTGAATACGTTGTGCGCTCAAGATCCTTGCCGCTGATTTTCTTAAGGATTTTTACTTCACCCTGTAATTTTTCTAGCAGCGGTTCTGCAATTACAAGTATTTCTGTTTTTTCTTCATGAGTTACTTCGGCCGCAACATAGGTCACAGAAGGATTGACAGCGATTGCGGTATTTGAAACCAGTGTCCAAGGAGTCGTAGTCCAGACAAGTAGCGCCGCGCCCAACTCTTGAAGCGGCCCGGATGTAATTGGAAAGCGAACATAAACAGATGGATCAGTAACTGTTTCATACCCTTGTGCTAACTCGTGATCTGACAAACCTGTTCCGCACCGTGGGCAATATGGTGCAACGCGGTGATCTTGAACGAGCAAACCTTTTTTGTGAATCTGGGAAAGACTCCACCAGACACTTTCAACGTAGGCTGGTGCCATAGTCCAATAAGCCTCATCAAAATCAACCCAGAAACCCATGCGATTTGTCATCGCAGTAAAAGCGTCTACGTGGCGTGTCACAGATTCGCGGCACTTGTCATTGAATTGCGAGATACCGAATTTTTCAATGTCACCCTTGCCGGTAAAGCCCAACTCTTTTTCAACTGCGATTTCAACTGGAAGTCCGTGGCAATCCCAACCAGCTTTACGAACTACTTGTTTGCCTTTCATTGTGTGAAAACGCGGAAAGACATCCTTAAAAACTCGAGCTTCAATGTGGTGTGTACCTGGCATGCCATTTGCAGTAGGAGGACCTTCATAGAAAGTCCATGTAGGAGCACCTTCTCGACCGGAAACAGATTTTTCAAAAACTTGATGAGTGCGCCAAAAATCGAGAATCGAGTGCTCCATAGATGGAAGATCGATCTGGGCAGATATCGGGCGAAAGGGCATAAGAAGGGAAGTCTATTCCATGCTCACGCGTAACTTTCTTCGTGGCGAAGTTGGTACTGGCGCCTTAATCGGCATAGGGTGCGCGGCGTGCCGAAGAAACCGTTAAAAAAAGCTATAAAGAAAGCGGTCAAGAGCGCTGTAAAAAAAGCCACAAAGAAGCCGGCTAAGAAGGCTGCGGTAAAGAAGGCTGTTAAGAAAGCTCCCGCAAAAAAGGCGCCGCTTAAGAAAGTTGCTGCAAAGAAAGCACCGGCTAAAGCCGTAAAGAAGATTGCTGGACGTCCCTTTCCTTCAAAGACAACGTTAACTGTTGATGAGAAGTCTCAGACAGTAAGTGTTAAAACGATTCAGGCACCGGCTAGCACTCCAGTTGTAGAAGAGCGTCGCCTAGTGATGCCTCCACCTGCTCGTCCGGTAAAGAGTGGTAAAAAAGTTGCTCCACTCAAGCCAATCAAGCAAGCACCTACACCTGTAGTTGTATCTGAGAGCGAATCCGCCTGGAGCGCCGCAGAACTCAAGAGCATTCGCGCCGAGTTAGCAAAAGAGCTCGTACGACTTCAAGCTGATCTTTCAGTTGTAGAACGTGAAATGGATGCCCTCATTGCAGATGCAGGAGATGGCGCCGGCGATGATCAAGCAGATGCCGGAACAAAGACTTTCGAACGTGAACACGAGATGTCACTGGTCATTAATGCCCGAGACATGGTTTTACAGACAGAGCGTGCACTCGAACGCATCGACACAAAGACATATGGCAATTGCGAAGAGTGTGGTGCGGCAATCGGCAAAGCACGTTTACAAGTTTTCCCACGCGCAACACTCTGCATGCTCTGCAAGCAGAAAGAAGAACGGCGTTAACAATGCGCCTATGGCGCTCGCTCTTTCTCATCGCCTGGTCTGTGTGGTTGTTAGACCTAGGAACAAAGGTATGGGCTGAGAAAGCTCTATCTTCCCGAGCCAACGTCGAAATCATTGGAACTTTTCTACAACTGACATTTATCCGTAATCCGGGCGCTGCATTTGGAATTGGTGCCGGGATGACAATTATCTTCACAATTTTTGCGGTCTTGGTTTTCGTTTTTATTACGCGGTATGCAACACAGATCACTTCACGAGGATGGGCTGTCGTATCCGGATTAGTTCTGGGTGGAGTTCTAGGAAACCTCACGGATCGAATTTTCCGAGAACCGGGCTTTTTGCAAGGACACGTAATTGATTGGATTCAACTCCCGCGTTGGCCAGTATTTAACGTGGCCGATAGCGCTATTGTGATTGCAGCAGTAATCGCAATTATTCTGACTATTCGAAATATTGCACCAATTACTCCCGGAGTTACACCTAAAGACGAAAGTTGATCATGAGTCGAGTTTTACGCACCTTGTCCGTCCCAGAAGGCGTAGCTGGTGAGCGCATCGATAGCGCACTAACCAGAGTGCTCGGACTCTCTCGCACATCAGTAGTCAAATTGCTTGAAGATGGCGACATCACTACATCCGGAAAAGCTATGGGTAAGTCAGACAAAGTTACTGCCGGACAGATTATTGAAGTATTGATGCCACAAGAGAAGAACCCAGAACCAATTCCTTTAACACCTATTCCAGGTCTATCAATTATTTACAACGATGAATCAATTGTTGTCATCGACAAACCAGTTGGTTGCGCCGCTCATCCAAGTCCGGGCTGGGAAGGCCCAACTGTTGTTGGTGCACTCACTGCAGCTGGTTACACAATTTCAACGAGTGGTCCTGCCGAGCGAGCAGGGATTGTGCATCGATTAGATGTTGGCACGAGCGGTTTAATGGTTGTTGCAAAAACAGATCAGGCTTATACATTTCTTAAGGATGCTTTCAAATCGCGCACTGTTACAAAGATTTACCACGCACTTATTCAAGGCCACATGGATCCAAGCACCGGAACGATTGATGCACCAATTGATCGTCATCCAAAAGAGGATCATCGATTTGCAGTTGTGGCCAACGGAAAAGAAAGCATCACGCACTACGAAGTTATTGAGTTCTATAGGGGAGTCTCACTAGTTCAAGTAGAACTCGAAACAGGTCGCACACATCAAATACGGGTGCACTTTTCCGCACTTCGCCATCCACTAGTTGGCGACCTTACATATGGCGCAGACCCAGTACTTGCAGCTTCACTATCAATGACTCGTCCATGGTTGCACGCCATGCAACTCGAACTCACGCACCCCGTATCCGGAGAGCGCTTATCCTTTAATGCGCCGTACCCTGCTGATCTCACAAATGCGCTGGCGTTGCTTTCAAGCGCAGTTCTTCCGTAGCGACTAATCTCACCACCGATGTCATCTTTTGCCCACCTTCATGTTCATACCGAGTATTCGATGCTCGATGGTGCTGCGCGCGTAGCCGATTTAGTGGCAGAAGTTGCTCGCCAAGAGATGCCGGCTATTGCAATGACAGATCACGGCAACGTATTTGGCGCATTTGATTTTTATAAGCAAGCAAAGAAAGTTGGCGTAAAGCCAATTATCGGAATTGAAGCCTACGTTGCTCCCGAATCTCGTTTTGAAAAGAAACGGGTGAAGTGGGCCGAAGGCGGAGAAGACGATGTTTCCGGTGGCGGCGCTTATACGCACATGACAATCTTGGCTGAAAATAATGAAGGACTTTCTAATCTATTTAGACTCTCATCCCTTGCATCCCTCGAAGGCTATTACTACAAACCACGAATGGATCGCGAATTACTGACTCGATATTCAAAGGGATTAATCGCAACAACAGGTTGTCCTGGCGGTGAAATCCAAACGCGCCTTCGCATGGGTGCATACAAAGAGGCAATTGCTGCAGCATCTGATTACCGAGACATTTTCGGTGCCGATAACTTCTTCCTAGAAATAATGGATCACGGGATTGATATCGAGTCCCGCGTGAAAGCAGATCTTCTCAAACTGGGCAAAGAGCTCGGGTTACCACTGCTTGCAACAAATGATCTGCACTACACATTTAATGAAGATGCAAGATCTCACGAAGCGCTTTTGTGTGTGCAATCAGGTTCAACTCTTGCCGACCCAAAGCGCTTTAAGTTCGATAACGATGAGTTCTATCTCAAGACTCCTGCACAGATGCGAGAGCTCTTTAAAGAGATTCCCGAAAGCTGCGATAACACACTTTTAATTGCCGAAAGATGCAACGTTACCTTGCGTGAAGGCGAAAACTTGCTTCCACGCTTTGAAGTACCCGCAGGTGAAACTGAAGATTCATGGCTCATCAAAGAGTCCGAACGTGGATTACAAGGACGCATGGGTGCACGCATTACCGATGAACATCATGCACGTTTGACATACGAATTAGATGTCATGATCAAGATGGGTTTTCCTGGTTACTTCCTTGTAGTTGCTGACCTTGTTGCTCATGCGAAAAAAGTTGGAATTCGCGTAGGTCCTGGTCGCGGATCTGCCGCCGGTTCATTAGTTGCATATGCACTTGGAATAACCGGTCTTGATCCACTCGAGCACGGCTTACTCTTCGAGCGCTTCCTTAATCCAGAGCGTATTTCTATGCCAGATATTGATTTGGACTTCGATGAACGCAGACGAAGCGAAATGATTCGTTATGCAACAACAAAATACGGCGAAGATCGCGTTGCACAGATCATTACCTACGGCACAATTAAATCTAAGCAAGCAATTAAAGATTCAACTCGAGTACTCGGTTATCCATACGCCATTGGAGAAAAGCTCACAAAGGCTTTGCCTCCATCTGTGATGGGTAAAGACATCTCACTCGCGGGCGTATTTGATCCAAGCAATGATCGTTTCGGCGAAGCAGGAGAGTTTAGAAATCTCTACGAGAGCGATCCCGATTCAAAGACCGTTGTCGATACCGCAATGGGATTAGAAGGTTTGAAGCGCCAATGGGGAGTGCACGCCGCTGGTGTAATTCTCTCTCGCGAACCTCTACTTGATGTGATACCTATTCATCGCCGTGAAGCAGATGGTTCAATCATTACGCAATTTGATATGGGCGCATGCGAAGCAACGGGCTTACTCAAAATGGATTTCTTAGGCCTTAGAAACTTATCTGTCTTAGATGACGCGCTCTTAAACATTAAAGCTAATAAGGGCGTTGACATAGTTTTAGAAGATCTCACTCTTGATGATAAAAAGACATTCGAACTCTTATCGCGTGGAGATACTTTGGGAGTATTTCAGCTAGATGGTGGCCCAATGCGAGCACTTCTTCGAAGCATGTCACCCGATTCATTCCAGGATATTTCAGCTGTTATTGCTCTGTATCGACCTGGTCCAATGGGTGAAAACGCACATAATAACTATGCGGATAGAAAAAATAAGCGCAAGCCGGTCGAACCTATTCACGCCGAATTATCTGAAGTTCTCAATGAAATTCTGGGTGATACGTACGGCTTAATTGTTTACCAGGAACAAGTTATGGCGATTGCACAAAAGGTTGCTGGCTTCTCACTTGGCCGCGCGGATCTCTTGCGTAAGGCAATGGGTAAGAAAAATAAAGAGATTCTTGATAAGGAATACATCCCTTTTGAAGCGGGCATGAAGAGCAATGGTTTTGGAAATGCAGCAATCAAGCGTTTATGGGATGTTCTTATTCCATTCTCTGATTATGCATTTAACCGTGCGCACAGCGCAGGGTACGGCGTAGTTTCTTATTGGACGGCGTATCTCAAAGCGAATTATCCAACTGAATATATGGCTGCTCTCCTTACCTCTGTGCGAGATGACAAAGATAAATCAGCGCTGTACTTAAGTGAGTGTCGTCGTATGGGAATCCAAGTTTTACCACCCGATGTCAATGAGTCAGATGCCGAATACACCCCACGTGGCACAGACATTCGTTTTGGTTTAGCAGCCATTCGAAACGTAGGTGAAGGCGTCGTTGCTTCCGTCAAGAGCGGACGCGATAGCAAAGGTCGCTACCAATCTTTCGGTGATTTCCTGGCAAAAGTTGATGCACAAGTGTGTAATAAGAAAACCATTGAATCCCTCATTAAAGCTGGAGCTTTTGATTCACTAGGACACACTCGTAAAGGTTTGATGGCTGTTTACCTTGAAGCAATCGACTCAGTCATCGAAACAAAACGCGCAGAAGCAATTGGCCAATTTGATTTGTTTGGGGGAGAGTCTGCTACGTCAGTTTCAAACGTTGCCTTAGATATTCCCTCCGGCGAATGGGAGAAAGCAATGCTGCTCTCATACGAGCGCGAGATGTTAGGTCTCTACGTTTCGGATCATCCATTGCTCGGCATCGAACATGTTTTGCGCTCTGGCACAGATATGTCCATCAGCGAATTACTCGATGATGGCGGCCATCACGATCAGATTGTGACAATAGGTGGCTTGATTACATCTGTAACAAGAAAAGTTACTCGACAGGGCGCATCATGGGCAGTTGTAACTATTGAAGATCTAGAAGGATCCATCGAAGCTCTCTTCTTCTCCAATACTTACAATCAATATGCATTAACGCTGACCGAAGATCGCATCGTTTTGGTTCGTGGTCGTGTAGATAAGCGCGAAGATCAAGTCAGATTTACAGCACTTGAAATGAAGAACGCAGATGTCAGCGCCGGTCCAACCGGACCACTTGTTATTACGCTTCCTATCAATCAGTGCACACCACCAGTTGTTGATCGAATGAAAGAGATTCTGCGTTCACACCCGGGCAAGCGCGAAGTGCATCTACACCTCGATGAGAATGGAATGCGCACCGTTATGAAGTTAGAGACGTTGATTACTTCTTCGCCATCACTCAGCGCTGACCTCAAATCAATTCTCGGGCCCAACTGCCTTCAGGGCTAGTAGAATTGGTCCTCTACCGATTCTTAACAATTGTGAGGCTGGCCAATGATGCGTTTAGTGGACCTTCGTGGTCAACGCCTATCTAAAGCTGGATATTCACAAGCGATTCCACGAGCAGCACTCGATGTTGCCGAGGCGATGAAATTAGTTGAACCAATTTTGTTGCGAGTAAAAAATGGCAACGAA
>Ga0208788_1001338_pt1 | contig 11959 bp, 14 predicted proteins | sample Wag4_2014_7_11_3_FD_187363 | JGI IMG/M metagenome (GOLD analysis project Ga0208788, IMG submission 187363) | Fresh water mixed with fracking chemicals microbial communities from Ohio, USA - Utica-2 Time Series FC 2014_7_11 (SPAdes) (version 2) ... | reverse complement strand
GCCAGGCGCCGGCAAGGCCGAGGCTAGCCCCTACCAGCAGCAGGCTCCCCGCCTCGGCCGCCCCGAGGCCGGCGAGCCGGAATTCACTGCCGTAGAGGGTCGCGAGTCGGGCTACGGGGATGTCCAGGGCGAACATCACCCCCTGAGTCATGGCGAGCGCGATGAGACCGCCGAGGGCGCCGAACAGCAGTCCTTCGTATAGGAAGGGTCGTCGGACAAAGGCATTGGAGCCGCCCACGAGCTTGGTGACCTCGATTTCGGCGCGCCGCGCGCCGATCTCGAGTCGGGTCACGTTCCCGATGACCGCCAGCACGCCGACGCCCAGCATCACTGCGATGGCCGTGAATAAATCTTCCAGCATCTGCAGGATTGCCGCGAGACGCCTCACCCATTGCGTGTCGACTTGGGCGGCTTCGACTTCTGGGAAGCCGGCGAGATCGGCCTTGAGCGCCTCGACTTCATCGGCTGTCGAGTGAGCAGCAGCCGGACGCAACACGAGCACGTGTGGCAGAGGATTTTCGGGAAGCGCATCGAGCGCTGCGCCGAAGCCCGAACGATCGCGAAATTCGAGCAGGCCCTGTTCGGCCGGAATCAACGTCACTTCGTCGATCGTGCTGCGCAGTTTGAGCGAGGCAGCGAGCTTTTCTGCTTCTTCGAGCGGCACCTCGGTCTTGAGGTACACCGTGATATCGATGGCTTCTGCGATACCGCCGGTGACTTGCTCTGCATTTTTGACGAGCAGCCACAGGGTTGCCGGGAAAGAGAGAGCGATACCGATCACGATGGTCGTGAGCAGCGATGCCATGGGTCGACGCAGCACGCGGCCGAGCGCCGACAGCAAAGCCTGCATGTGTCGTGTGAACCAGATGGAGGGCGTGATCATGCAACCACCTGACCATCAGCGATGTGGATTTCGCGCTGACCGAATTCCTGCACGAGCGCGAGATCATGCGTGGCAATCACCACGGTGACTCCCACTTCTTGGAAGCGTTTGAAAAGTTGCATCACATCGCGAGCGAGCGCGTGATCGAGATTGCCCGTCGGCTCATCGGCGATGAGGATGGTCGGTCGCGCGACGACTGCGCGGGCAATCCCCACGCGTTGTTGCTCGCCAATCGACAGTTCGACTGGCAACGAACGCTCGTATTGCAGCAGACCCACTTGATCGAGTGCGGCTCGAACGCGTTTGTCGATATCACGAAACGGAGTATCCGAGACGATCAGTGGCAGTGCGACGTTGTCGTAGACGGGACGATCCATCAAAAGTTGATGATCTTGAAAGACCACGCCTAATCGACGACGGAAGGCCGGGATCGCTCGCGATGGGAGCTCGCCGGTATCTTGACCGTTGACGACAACGGTTCCGCGCGTCGGTCGCTCGAGGAGAGAGATGAGCTTCAGGATCGAGCTCTTGCCTGCCCCTGAACGACCGGTCAAAAAAACGAACTCGCCTGCGCCAATCTGCAGGGTGACCTCCCGCAGGGCTTCACGGCCGTTCGGATAGCGCTTGGATACGCGCTCAAAACGAATCATGCGAAATCATTCTCCATCGATGAGTGCGGCGGCGAAAGCGGCCGCATCGAACTCACCAAAATCATCTGCGCCTTCGCCGATGCCGATGTAGCGGATCGGCAGCCCCAGTTGCTTGGCAATGGCCAGGACGATGCCGCCCTTGGCGGTGCCATCGAGCTTGGTCAGCACGAGACCGGTGACGCCAACGGCTTCATGAAACTGTTTGGCTTGGACGAGCGCATTCTGCCCTTGGTTTGCATCGAGCACGAGCAAAACTTCATGCGGTGCGCTTGGATCGGCTTTACCGAGCACGCGACGAACCTTGCGTAGCTCTTCCATCAAATGCGCTTGCGCTTGTAAGCGTCCTGCCGTGTCGGCGATCAAGACATCGACCCCACGGCTGCGTGCAGCATTGAATGCATCGAAGGCGACGGCCGCCGGATCGGCACCGCTTTGTTGAGCGATTAATTCAGCGCCGCTGCGATCTGCCCAGATGCCGATTTGCTCGACAGCAGCGGCGCGGAAGGTATCGCCTGCCGCCAACATCACTTTGAGGCCATCGCGTGTGTAGCGAGTAGCGAGCTTGCCGATACTGGTGGTTTTACCCGAGCCGTTCACGCCGACGACTAAAATCGTATACGGCTTGATGGAGCGATCGATCACGAGTGGTTTTGCCACAGGCTGCAAGACGGCCGTGATGTCCTCACGCAGGGCTTGTCGCAAGGCGTCGACGTCATCGAGTTGATGTCGGGCGATCCGTTTGCGCAATCCTTCAAGTAGATCGGTTGTTACCGCCACACCGACATCGGCCTGCAGCAAACGAGTCTCGAGTTCCTCGAGTATTTCTGCATCGATCTTGCGCGCACCGAAGAGGCGCGCGAGACCGGTGGCCAAACCGCCTTGCGGCTTGATCAGACGGTCTTTGAGTCGGGCGAAAAAACCGCCCTGGGATTCGGCTGGCATAGAGGAGTGGATTTTAGGCTACCCTGCGCCTCCGATGGCCAACTCCAACGAAGTTCGCATCATTGCCGGTCAGTGGCGAGGTCGGAAAATTCGTTTTCCGGCAGGTACGGCCATTCGCCCGACGCCGGATCGTGTGCGTGAAACCCTCTTCAACTGGCTCGCACCGGTGATACGGGGCGCACGTGTACTCGACGCCTTCGCTGGCAGTGGTGCACTCGGGCTCGAGTCTGCCTCGCGCGGTGCGGCAAGCGTGGTCTGCCTCGAGACCGACGGGCGTTGTGTGACAGCGCTACAAGAGCGTTGTCGTGAATGGGGCGTGCAGCAGGTCGAGGTCCTACGGGCTGACGCGCTGCGTTGGCTCGCAGATGCTCGACCGAGCACCTGTGAGCCTTTCGATCTCGTCTTTCTCGATCCGCCCTTCGATGCGGATTTGTGGTTGTCCGTCGCAAACCGTCTCGAAGCGGGTGATTGGTTATCGGCGCGCGCCTTCGTCTATCTCGAAATGCCCGCCGAACGTGAGTTAGTCGGACTGCCGTCCAGCTGGAAAGCTTGGCGCGAGGGCAGGGCCGGCGAGGTCGGGTATCATTTGCTGCGACGACAACTTGAGGGAGGGGAGCCTTCATGAAGCGTAACGCCGTCTATCCGGGCACCTTCGACCCGATCACCAATGGTCATCACGATCTCGTGCGCCGCGCATCGAGCATCTTCGCGAAAGTCGTGATTGCGATCGCAGCGAATCCCAACAAGGCGCCACTCTTTCCGCTCGAGCGTCGTGTCGAGCTCGCCCGCGCAGTGCTCGCGGATTTGCCAAATGTCGAAGTGATGGGCTACTCCGAGCTCACCGTCGATTTCGCACGCAAGAATGATCTCAATGTGATCGTGCGCGGCTTACGCGCCGTGTCGGACTTCGAATTCGAATTTCAGCTCGCCAACATGAGTCGGCATCTCGCGCCCGAGATCGAAACTGTTTTCATGACGCCACAAGAGCAGTTCACCTTCATTTCTTCGACGCTGGTGCGCGAGATCGCAATCCTTGGCGGCGACGTGTCGGAGTTCGTGCACCCGGTCGTGGCGAACGCGTTGCGCGAACATCGTCGAGTGCCGAAGTAAGTTCACCGGCTTTGGCGAGATCGACCGCTCGCCACAGATACCATGCAGCCGCAGAGCGATACGGAGCCCAACGCGCTCCGTGCCGACCTAACTCACCGGGAGTGGGTAATTCTTTGCGCTTGAAGAGCAACTTGAAGCCGTTGCGCACACCGTAGTCGTCGACGGGTAGCACGTCAGGTCGACCCAACTGAAACATCAGCATCATTTGAACGGTCCATCGGCCGATACCGTGTACGGCGACGAGACGTTCGACGATCGCTTCGTCATCGAGCTTAAGCAGTGTACGGGTATCGGGTACGACGCCATCGATCGTCTTGCGCGCAAGATCCTGCAGAGCGATCACTTTGGCTGCAGAAAGGCCGGCTGCTCGCAAAATCGCGACATCGAGTGACAGGACGACCGCAGGTGTCGGGAACGTCGTGTCGTCGAGTGGATCAAGTCCGCACGCGCTCACGAAGCGCCGCAGAATCGAGCGTGCAGCAGCGCCGCTGATCTGTTGCGATACGATCGCCTCAGCGAGATGACGAAATGGCGAATCGCATTCGCGAGATCGCAGTCGATAAGGGCCCGCGATCGAAATGAGGCGCGCCATCTTCGGGTCGGCCTTGACGAAGTGTGAGAGCAGTGTGCGGCGCGTGAGTCGTTTCGATTTCAACTCTGGCATCGATGGCACCAGTAGGTTGATCTTTGACCGAGCACCCGATGTCGTATTATCTCTTCGCAATGACGACAGGGTTCGCCAGCGCGCTCGTAGACGAATAGCTTTTGGCGGAAGTAGCCGGGCTTGCCATCAGCACCAACGTAGTCACGCAAAGTGGTTCCGCCCACGCGAACGGCCATCGCCAAAACCTCTTTGATCGCGGTAACGAGTTTTTGAACTTCGGTGCGCGATAAGCCTTTGGCTTGTCTACCCGGCCTGATGCCGGCTCGAAAGAGCGCTTCGCTCGCGTAGATATTGCCGACCCCGACGACGATCGCGGCATTCATGATCAATAATTTGATCGCCACTCGTCTGCCGCGAGTCGCCTGCCAGAGGTGATCCGCGTCGAAGCTCGCCTCGAGTGGTTCTGGGCCTAAATTGCACAGCAGCGGATGTCGCGCTTCGTCACCGATGATGCAATGCAAAGAACCGAATCGACGTGGATCGTTAAAGCGCAACACTTTGCCCGATTCGAGCAGCACATCGACGTGATCGTGTTTGAGGCGCGGCGTGTCGGCCGGAAGCACTCGCAGGCTTCCCGACATCCCGAGGTGCAGCAACAGCGAGTCGCCCGATTCGAGTTGGAATATCAAATATTTTGCTCGCCGCCGGACAGCGATGATGCGCTTGCCATCGACTCGCGAGGGCAGATCGCTGGCAACAGGCCAGCGCAATCGCGGCTCATGAATGCGTAGCGCAGAAACGCGCACGCCGCAGACGTAGGGCTCTACGCCGCGGCGTGTGGTTTCAACTTCAGGAAGTTCCGGCATGACGGCGCACCGTCATCCTGCGCAGAGGGCGCAGGGCGCCGATTACTTGATCTTGGTTTCTTTGTAAGCGACGTGCTTGCGTACGACCGGGTCGTACTTCTTCACGTCCATCTTCTCGGGGTGAAGACGCTTGTTCTTCATCGCCACGTAGAAGTGACCGGTACCGGCGGACGAAAGCAGTTTTACTTTTTCGCGCATGGGTAGGTGCTCCGGCTCAGATCTTCATGCCTTCGGCGCGCAGCTGCGCGACGACGGCATCGAGACCGTTCTTTTCGATGGTACGCAGGGCGGTGGTGCTGACACGCAGCGACACCCAGCGCTTCTCGCCCTCCAACCAGAAACGCTGCGTACGCAGGTTCGGCAGGAAGCGGCGACGCTTCTTGTTGTTCGCGTGCGAGACGCGGTTGCCCGTGGTGGGACGCTTGCCAGTGAGTTCGCAGACGCGGGACATCGGAGGAAGCCTTTTAAAATCAGTTGGTTACGACTGCCCGGGGCCGTGGCACCCGTGCAAAGGGTCGCTTTTATACCAGTCTGGTCGGCCGGGAGCAAGTGTTGGTCGGTATCGGCCGCTCTCAGATAACCCCTTTCTCGGCGAGCGAAACGACTCGATGACCCGCCACGATCAGATGATCGAGCACCCGAATATCGACCAGCGCCAGCGCGTCCCTCAGGCGCAGCGTGATGAGTTCGTCCGCTCGGCTCGGCTCGGCGACGCCGGAGGGGTGATTGTGCGCGAAGATCAGGCTCGCTGCGTTGTGAGCGAGAGCTTGTCTGACCACCTCGCGTGGGTAGACGTTCGCGGCATCGAGGGTGCCGCGGAACAGCTCCTCGAAGGCGATGAGCCGGTGACGCGAATCGAGATAGAGGCAGCAGAAGACCTCAAAGGGCCGATCTCTGAGCTTCGAGATCAGAAAGCGCGAAGTTTCCCCAGGCGAGTTGAGCGGGCTGCCTGCGTGTAACTCAGCGGCATAGTGTCGTTTGGCAAGTTCGAGGGCGGCAGCAAGCCGGGCGGTGGTTCGGTGGCGGTGCGTTTGCGGCAGCGCGCGGATCGTCGCCTGCAGCGAACCGTATCTCGACAACAGATCGTTGCCCGCAGATTCGCGGCCAACGAGCACATTCAAGAGCTCGATGTCGGAGAGGGTCTCGACGCCTTGCAGGTGAGTTTTCGGTTTCATGGTCACGAGATATAAAAGGATCGCGTGATGAGCGCGTCGCAAGCCAGTCCCAAAACTGGATCGAATCGACCCATAACCAATCGGCGTTCGACGCCGTGACCGACCATCGCCGATAATCCAACGATGTCGAGCTTGCAGCATCGTCGAATCGTTCTAGGAGTGAGCGGAGGCATCGCCGCCTACAAAGCACCGGATCTGGTCCGTCGCTTGCGCGAGCGCGGCGCCGAAGTGCAGGTGGTGATGACTGCCGGTGCGCAGCGCTTCGTCACGCCCACCACCTTTCAGGCCGTCGCGGGTCGCGAGGTGCGTGCCGAGTTGTGGGATCCGGCGGCAGAAGCCGCCATGGGTCACATCGAGCTCGCTCGTTGGGCCGATTTGATTTTGCTCGCGCCCGCGACCGCCGATCTCATTGCGAGACTCGCGGCGGGACGTGCCGATGATTTGCTGACGACTTTGGTGCTCGCTACGGAAGCAAAATTGGCTTTGGCACCAGCGATGAATCGTTTGATGTGGTCGCATCCGGCAACCCAAGCCAACATCAAAATTCTTCGGCATCGCGGCGTCGAAGTGCTGGGCCCTGGGCGTGGCGAGCAAGCTTGTGGCGAAACAGGCGATGGTCGCATGCTCGAGCCCCTTGAGATCGTAGCGGGCGTTGAGCGTTTGTTGCCGAATACCGAGAGCGCTGTGCTTGCCGGAAAAAATGTGTTGATCACGGCAGGCCCAACACGCGAGCGACTCGATCCGGTGCGCTACATCAGCAATCGCAGTAGCGGCAAAATGGGTTTCGCGCTGGCGGATGCAGCTCGCGCTGCCGGCGCCAATGTCACCTTGGTCGCAGGCCCTGTGAGTTTGCCGACACCGAATGGCGTCCAACGTATCGACGTCGAAAGTGCCGCGCAGATGCAAGAGGCGGTTGACGCGGTAGTTGGTACAGCAGATGTATTTATCGGCACCGCCGCCGTAGCGGATTATCGGCCGGCCGTCGTCGCAGAGCGCAAGATCAAAAAAAGCGGCGAGCGGGTCGAGATCGTTCTTGAGCGCACGCCCGATATTCTGGCTTCAGTCGCTGCGCGTGCTCAGCGCCCCTTCGTGGTGGGCTTTGCTGCCGAAACGCACGACGTCGAGACCTACGCTCGCGGAAAACTCGAGACTAAGAATCTCGATCTGATCGCAGCGAACGAAGTCGGCGATGACAAGGTATTTGATCGCGACGATAACAGCCTGATCGTCCTGTGGCGTGATGGCCGTGTGCCCATCGGCCCTGCGAGCAAGCAGGCAGTTGCCAAAGAATTAATCGAACTCATCGCATCGAGGATCAAAAAGTAATGCCCCGTCGATCTTTGAAAGTCCGCATTCTCGACCCCCGTATCGGCGGCGAGTTTCCGTTGCCTGCCTACGCCACCGACGGCTCGGCGGGTCTCGACTTGCGCGCTTGTCTCGATGCGCCGCTTGAGTTGGCGCCGGGGCGCACCGAGTTATTACCGACCGGTTTGGCAATCTGGGTAGAAGATCCCGCGTTGGCCGCGGTCATCTTGCCGCGCTCTGGGCTTGGGCATAAACATGGCATCGTGCTGGGCAACTTGGTGGGCCTGATCGACTCGGACTATCAAGGCCAGCTGATGGTCTCGTGCTGGAACCGCGGCTCGACGAGCTACACCATTCAGCCAGGCGAACGCATCGCGCAACTGGTGATCGTGCCGGTCGTGCAGGTCGAGTTGGACGTCGTCGATGAATTCGCCGCCACCGATCGCGGTGCTGGCGGCTTCGGCAGTTCGGGTCGAGGCTAACGCCGTCGCGCGAGTTAGCTTGCGCGCTCCAAGATGGCGGTGACGCCCATGCCACCTGCCGTGCAGACCGAAATCAAACCGCGCTTCGACGAGGCGTCCGTAGCGAGCAGTTTCGCGAGCGTGCCGATGATGCGCGCTCCCGTTGCCGCAAAGGGATGCCCGATCGCGACGCTGCTGCCTTTCACATTCAGTCGTGTGCGATCGATACTGCCAAGCGCGTGCTCACGGCCAAGTCGGTTGCGACAGAAGTCGTCCGACTCCCATGCCTTCAGCGTGCAGAGCACCTGCGCCGCGAACGCTTCGTGGATCTCGTAGTAGTCGAAATCCTGCAGACTCAGTTTGGCGTCATCGAGCATCGCGGGCACCGCATAGGCCGGTGCCATCAAAAGACCCTCATCGCCATCCACGAATTTCACCGCAGTCGCTTTGCCGAAACTCAACCAAGCCAACACAGGTAGCCCTGCTTTTTGAGCCCAAGATTCGCTCGCCAACAACACGGCAGCCGCGCCATCGGTCAGTGGCGTGCTGTTGCCTGCAGTCAAGGTTCCGGCGCTTGAGCGATCGAAGCTCGTGCGCAAGGTGTTGAGCTTCGCTAGCGAGATATCGGCACGCAGATTGTCATCCCGTTGTAGTCCAGCGAGTGGCGTGACGAGATCGGAATAAAAGCCTGCTTGCCAGGCTGCTGCGGCATTGCGATGACTGTCGTACGCGAGTTGGTCTTGTTCGGCACGGCTGACATTCCATTTTTGCGCCATGCGCTCGCAGCTCTCGCCCATCGAGAGCCCAGTACGAGGTTCACCCGCATTCGGTAGCTCGGGGACGAAGTGCTTTGGTCGCAGCGACAAAAACGGTGTGATCTTCGCCAGCGTGCCGCGTGCACGATGCGCTCTCATCAAGATTTGCCGATAGCTGCGCGGATAGACGATCGGCGTATCGCTGACGGTGTCTACACCTGCCGCAATCCCGCACTCGATCTGACCGAGCGCGATTTTATTGGCGATCTGGATAGCAGCTTCGAGACTCGTTCCGCATGCGCGTTGCAGATCATAGGCCGGTGTGTGCGGATCGAGTGACGTACCGAGCACGCTCTCGCGTGCGAGGTTGAAGTCTTTCGAGTGCTTCATCACCGCGCCCGCGGCGACCTCGCCGAGTTGTTTTCCGGCCAGTCCGTATTTGTCGACGAGGCCCTGCAGAGCCGCCGTCAACATCGACTGATTATCGAGTTTGGCGTAAGCGCCATGAGCTCGCGCAAACGGAATGCGCGAGCCGCCGATGATCGCGACGCGTCGAATGGACTGGCCGACCAACATATCAGCGTGCCTGCCCTTGCTTCAGTCGCTCGTGGTAGCGATCACGCAGTGCACGGTGACGCGAGTCGAGCGATTGAAGTTCACCATTGGTGAGGACGAGCTCAGGCAAGCTCGACACTTCGAGCGGATCGCCTGACCACATCACAAGATCCGCTGGACGTCCGACCGCAATGCTGCCGAAGCGATCGGCGACGCCAAAGATTTCAGCCGGGATACGCGTAATGGCAGCAAGGCCATCCGCGAAAGGCATTCCATGACTGACCGCATTACCGGCGGCTTGTCGCACTTTGCCGGCATCGTGAACTTCGGGGCTGCGCATGGAGAAGGCGACCGTGACGCCTGCCGCACGCAGTCGAGCCGCGTTCGTGAGGGTTGCACCGAGGCTGTCGAAGCTGTTCGGCAGGTTGTCGAGCGGGTCGAGAATGACCGGAACGCCTGCGGCTGCGAGCTCTGCAGCCACGCGCCAGGCTTCGGCGCCGCCGCGGATGACACCGCGAATTTTCTCTTCTTTGATGAACTGCAGCGTTCGACGAATATCGACCGCACGATCCACATCAAATACGAACGGGCCGGCGCCTTTCAGATAGTCGAGCAGCACCTGACGACCCGAGGGCGTAAGCAGCCGCTCGTCGTGCACCATGACGAGATTCGGTGCGCGCGCCTCGACCACGGCCTGACGCAGCAACATGAATTGCGCGGCACGGCTGCCACCGGAGAGATCGTTGGCATCGCCGCCGACGTCGATGAACATGGCGCGTTGCGTGCCAGGCAGTGAGCCATCGAGCGACGTCGGAGCGCCGAGCCCTGCGACTAAGCTACCGCCCGATACAGATCCCGGTGTGAGAACTGTGAAGGTCACGCCATTACTGCGATGGATCGGCAGCGACATCGACTCGGGGTTGAAAGCCATGGTGACATCGAATTCAGGACGCATTTGCCCCAAGCGATGCGAGTGATCACCTGTGGTGCTCTCGAGGCCAATCTCCTCAAGACCGATGCGCGCTAAACCACCAAAAGTGCCGGGCGTTACTGCCTTGCCACCTGCATCAACGACTCGAATACCCGCGGGCGCTGCGAGATTCTTGCCGATGGCGGCGATGCGACCATCCTGTACTAGAAGATCGGTGTTTTGCAGCGGTCCAGTCGCCTCGGCCGTAACCGTGTGCACGGTCGCGTTGCGAATCAACAGAGACGAATTTCCCGCGTGAGCAGTGACGGCTGCCGTGGCGGCGAACAGCGCAGCCGTCCGGAGGAAGCCCGTCAAAATCTTTGAACTGATCATTGCAGCACCCCCTGTGCAGCCGGCTGTCCGAGCAAGAAGTCTGAGTGAGGAATGCCTGATTGAGCCCCTCTGTCGAATTGAACGACGCCATCGACGAGGACAACTTGCGCTTGGGCGTAAACGCTAAATGGATTGCCGTTCCAGACAACCACATCGGCCATCTTGCCGATTTCGATCGAGCCCGTGCGATCTTGGATGGAGAGTGCTTTAGCAGCGTTGGTCGTCACCCATTTGATCGCGTGTTCAGGGGCGATGTCGCGTCCCATGCGCTTCGCGTACGCGATCCCTTTGGCTGCTTCTTGATTCAGACGTTGGATGCCTTCCGACGAATCAGAGTGCACGATGGCGCAGCCGCCCGGGGCTGCATCGACGAGCACCATGTTTTCCGGAATGGCGTCGTAGGACTCCATCTTGAAGCCCCACCAATCCGCCCAGACGGCTGCACAGACGTTATTCTCAGCCAGCAGATTCGAGATTTTGTAGGCCTCGGTTGCGTGGTGAAATGCCGTTACCTTGTAGCCGAATTCTTTGGCCATATCGAGTACGATGGCCATCTCATCGGCACGATAGCAGTGGTGTTGTACGTTGATTTCACCTCGCAGCACCGCCGACAAGGTCTCTAGGCGAAGATCGCGCTTCGGCGGCCGCAGCATCGGATTCTTCTCGCCAGCAGCACGGCGCGTCTCATAGTTTTTTTGTTCGCGCATGTATTCCTGCGCTTCGATCCACTGTGCGCGCCAGCCGGCCACGTTGCCCATGCGAGTGGATGGCAGCACGCGACGATTGCCATAGACGCGCTTCGGGTTTTCACCGCAAGCCATCTTCAGGCCATGAGGCGCTTCCGGGAATTTCATTCCTTGATAAGTCACCGAAGGCACGTTTTTGACCGTCACCGAGCGGCCGCCGAAAAGATTTGCGGAGCCGGGGAGCACGTGTAGCGTGGTGATGCCACCTTCGAGTGCAGCCTCAAAGCCCGGATCTTGCGGCCAAATCGAATGCTCGGCCCACACTTGCGGCGTCGACGGCGCTGTCGCCTCGTTGCCATCCGAGTGCGCATCAACACCCGGCGATGCATAAACGCCAAGGTGAGAGTGCACGTCGATGAGTCCTGGTGTGACCCACTTGCCTTGACCATCGATCACTTTGCCGCCCGCAGGCAGTTCCAGATTGCGACCGATCGCGGCGATTTTGCCGTTGCGCAACAGAATGTCGGTGCCATCAAGACGTTCGCCTGTGCCGGTGAGCACCGTGGCTCCTCGGATCAAGGTGGGCGCGCTCGTTGGGATCGCGTAGGTCGACGGATATGCCGTCGTCACGCTCGTGGCAACGGGTACTTCGGTGCTCTTGCTC
>Ga0208788_1001337_pt1 | contig 11959 bp, 11 predicted proteins | sample Wag4_2014_7_11_3_FD_187363 | JGI IMG/M metagenome (GOLD analysis project Ga0208788, IMG submission 187363) | Fresh water mixed with fracking chemicals microbial communities from Ohio, USA - Utica-2 Time Series FC 2014_7_11 (SPAdes) (version 2) ... | reverse complement strand
CGCCTCCGTAGCGAGGGGCTACCCGGGCAGGGCGGAGAGATCTCGCTTGACCACCGCTGGTCGGTCTCCGATTCCCCGGTCCTGACGCTGGAAGGAGCGGCGCCCGAACGCCTGCGCACCGAGGTCTTCGATGGATATGCACGCGGCAGGTGGTTCAAGACCGACCGGCAGCTGTCGACCCGGCAACGGCTGGATTCTCCCGGAAGCCACGTCCAGATCAAGTTCCAGGTGGCTGGCCTCGAGACGTTGCCCGTGCCCGAGCAGCACGACTGGGTGTACGTGCCTGACCACCGGCTCCGCTGGTTCGAGGATGACACGGTCTCGACGCTGCGACCCAATCCGAGAGGCTTCATCTATCTGACGCACCGGGGCAGCAGCCCCAGGACTCCGGTCGCGCCCCCCCCCGTGCCCGCCAGGAGCTCGGCCGTCCTGCTGGGGTACGCCAGGCAGTGGAGCCAGAACGCGAAGACCCCGGGAGATGCGCTCACGGCGATCACCCGCCAGCTTCGCAAGAGCCGCCGATACGACCTCGACGCGGCCACGGCGCCTGCGGGGGTCGACCCGACCGAGCATTTCGTCCGGACGGGACCGGCAGGCTTCTGCGTCCACTTTGCGAGTGCCCTCGCGCTGATGGGGCGGGAGCTCGGCATCCCCACGCGTCTCGTCACGGGTTTCCTGGCCCGCGATCCGGATGCTCAGGGGGTGATCACCGTGCGCGAGCGGGATGCGCACGCCTGGGTCGAGGCCTGGGTCGAGGGAAGCTGGGTCCGGTTCGATCCGACCCCGCCCCGGACGGAGGCCGAGGACGTCGCACTGCCGTGGCGAGAGGTGTCCCTCGTCATGCTCGGGTTCTTCTCGCTCGTCTGGGGCTTCCGGAACGCGGACCGCGAGAAACCGGCCATCCGGCAATACCGGAGGATGCTGAAGACCCTTCAGCGACGGGGCGTGGCGATCGCCGGCCATCATACGCCCGACCAGATCCTCGACCTCGCCCGGGACCGACTGGATGCCACCGAGTGGCTGACCTTCGAACACCTGACGGGTGTCTACGGCCGCGAGCGCTTCGATCGCTGATGCTCCGTCCAGCCGTCCGGTCAGCCCCGTTCGAGGGGCACGACGGCCAGCGTGCACCTCGACAGGCACACGCGGCGCTCCGTGGCATCGCGGATGTCGACTTCCCAGACCTGCGTGCGACGTCCGACGTGCACGGGAGTGGCCGTGGCCCGCACGACTCCTTCCCGGACGGGTCGCAGATGGTTGGCGTTGATCTCGAGTCCCACGACCATCTCGGTGGTACGGTCGACGTTCAGCCAGCCACCGATGCTGGCGACGGTCTCGGCGAGGGCCACCGAGGCACCGCCATGAAGGACCCCGAAGGGCTGATGCACCCTGCGCTCGACCGGCATCGAGGCGACCACGCGCCCGGGTTCGAGCACCTCGATCTCGATGCCCAGCGTATCCGCCAGCGTCCCCGCCGCCTGGGCGCGCATGGCCACGATCAGCTCGTTCATGGGATGATCACCTCCAGAAACGCCATCCTAACGCGGCCCGGTCTGAAAGGCGAACCCATGCAATCACGCGCGAGCGGTATCCTCATGGCCCTCACCAGCCTGCCCACCCCGTACGGCATCGGAGACCTCGGGCCGGCGGCACGCCGGTTCGCGGACTTCCTGGCCCGGGGGCAGCAGCGCGTCTGGCAGTTGCTGCCGCTGGGCCCCGTGGGCTACGGTTTTTCGCCCTATGCCTCGCTGTCGGCGTTTGCCATCGAGCCGGCGCTCATCAGCCTGGACGACCTCGTACGCGATGGCTGGCTCGAACAGGCCGACCTCGAGGGCGCTCCCTCAGGTGACCCCGACCGCGTCGACCACGCCGGGGCGACGGCCTGGAAGCGAGAACGCCTCGAACGGGCCTTCGCGCGCGCCAGCGAGCGGGATTTGCCCGGCTGGATGACGGCCTTCTTCGAGCAGGCCGCCGCCTGGCTGGAAGAATGGGTGCTGTTCATCAGCATCAAGGAAGACCTCGGCGATCGCCCGTGGATCGAGTGGCCCGAATCGTTCCGCGATCGCCACGACCACGCACTCGCTCACGCCCGCGAGACGCTCGCCTCGCGACTGCAGTTCCACCGCTTCGTGCAGGCCCTGGCCTTCCAGCAGCTGACGGAACTCAAGCAGCACGCCAACGCCCGCGGAGTGGCCCTCTTCGGGGACGTGCCCATCTACGTGGCCCACGATTCGGCCGACACATGGGGCAACCGGCACCTGTTCTGGCTCGACGGGCGCGGCTACCCGGTCGCGGTCGCGGGGGTCCCGCCCGATGCGTTCTCGACGACCGGCCAGCGCTGGGGCAACCCGCTCTATGCGTGGAGCGAACATCACCGGACCGGCTTCCGGTGGTGGGTGGACCGGATGGCGATGGCCTCGACCTGCTTCGACCTGGTCCGGATCGATCACTTCCGCGGGCTTGCCGCGTGCTGGGCCATCCCCTCGCACCTGCCCGACGGCCGGGGGGGGAGCTGGATCCCGAGTCCGGGTGACGCCCTGCTCGGAGCGATCGAGTCCCGCCTCGGGCGGTTCGGCCTGATCGCCGAGGACCTGGGCATCATCACGCCCGACGTGGACGCCCTGCGGCATCGCCATGGCATCCCCGGCATGAAGGTGCTGCAGTTCGCGTTCGGCTCGGACGATCGCAATCCTCATCTGCCCGCCAACGTCACGGTCGATACCGTGATGTACACGGGTACCCACGACAACGACACGTCGCGTGGCTGGTACGAGGCGGCTCCCGGCCTCGATCGTCATCGTTTCTTGAACCTGGCCGGAACCGATGGCAGTCGGCCAGCGCTCGACCTCATGCGACTCTCGCTGGAATCGCGCGCGTGGCTGGCCGTGACCCCCCTGCAGGACCTGCTCGAACTGGGCAACGAGGCACGCATGAATCTGCCGGGGACCACGGAAGGCAACTGGCAGTGGCGGCTCCGACCCGAGGCTCTCACGGACGGCCTCGCGGAAGGTCTGGCGGGCTTCACCCGGTCGACGGGACGCGCCTGAGTTCAGGCCGCCGGCAGGACGACCTTGAAGCAGCTGCCCTCGCCGGGGCGGCTCTGGATCTCGATGCGTCCGTGGTGGGCCAGGACGAGGGCCCGGCAGACGGCCAGGCCGAGACCCAGCCCACCCCGCGCACGGGTCGAAGACCCGTCGACCTGGTAGAAGGCGTCGAACACCCGCTCGAGCTGGGGGTCGGAAACCCCGATCCCCGTATCCGTGACCGTGATCCAGGCTTCATCGCCGACCCGGCGACCTTCCACGCGGACCCGACCACCGCGAGGGGTGAACTTGATGGCGTTGGACAGCAGGTGACGGACGACGTGACCCATGTGACGCGGATCGGCTGCCACCGAGATGGGGGCGTCTGTGCTCCCACGCTCGAGGACGATCCCGGCATCACGCGCCCGTTCCCCCCAGGTGGCGCAGGCGCCCTCGACCAGCGACGTGAGGTCGATCTCTTCGACGCTGAGCTTGACCTTCGAGCGCTCATGCATCGAAAAATCCAGCAGGTCGTCGATGATCTCCTGCAGGTGACGGGCTGCGACCTGGATCTCGTGCACGTACAGGGCGGAATCGCGTGCCTCGGGGGATTCGAGGGCCTCTTCGAGGAACTCCGCATAGGCGATGATCGCGGCCAGCGGAGTCCGGAGCTCGTGGGATACGTTGCTGACGAACTCGCGCTTCATCCGGTCGAGATCGGCGAGGCGAGCGGCCACCTCGGCCTGCTCCAGCATCCGGACACGCGCGCGCCGCTGGACCTTGAGTCCCTCGGTCGCACTCCGGAAAGCCCAGAGTCGACGCCCGCCGGGAGCCACCCGGACCGTGACCTCGGCCGGCACCGCGACCCCGTCCATCGCGCGGCCGAAGAGGATCCCGCGCCACGTTTCCCCGACGGCGAGGCCCTGTTCGGGTCCGGACCGACCGGTCCCGGGAAAGAAGAGGTCCCGCAGCGACTGACCCAGCACGTCTGCCCGGGCGTTGCAACCGAACATGTCGAGGAAGGCCTGATTCACCCGGAGGAGGGACCCCGCGTCGTCCACGATGGCCGTGGCGTCCATGAACTCGAACATGTCGGCGGCTTCGGTGAGCGATGCTTCAGCTTCGACCGGGATCACGTGACCCATGCTCGGCACCTCGTGAGTTGCGCTTGCAGGACGGAAAGGGAATCGCTGGAACGGTTCATCCATCCCCACGATAGCCAATCGGACGAGGGGTCGTACAGGGTACAAACATCACGATAACAGGCTTCAAGTATCACCAAGATCGTCACATCGAGGCATCCACGCCCCGGATGGTACGATCGCGAGCATGAAACTGCCCCAGTATTCGCCCAGCAAGCTCTCGGTCTACCTCGAGTGCCCCCGTCAGTACCGCTTCCAGTACGTCGATCGCCTCCCGCGACGCCCCTGGGCCTCGACGAGCCTCGGACTGTCGGTTCACCGCGTCATGCAAGCCATCCACGACCAGGGCGGAGCGCGTCAGGTCACGAACGGAATGGCCCTGGACATGCTGGGCGAGCACTGGCACCGAGCCGGCTTCGACAGTGCCGAGGAGGAAGCCCGGGCTCGTGAGCATGGCCGGCAGATGCTCGAGCGGTACCTCGAGACCTGGCGGGACCGCGAGGGCACGCCGGTCTGGGTCGAGAAGCGCGCCACGGCGAAGATCGGACATTTCCGGCTCCTCGGAATCCTCGACCGACTCGATCGGCATGCCGACGGCACGCTGGAAATCATCGACTACAAGTCGGGGAGAATGCCCGAGGCGCCGTCCGGGCGGGCCGTGCTCCAGATGGTCATCTACGACCGCCTCGTCGAGGCCAATCTCGGCGAGAAACCCACGTCGCACGCCCTCCATTACCTGGCGACGGACACGCGTCTGCCCGTCCCGATCGACGATGCCGTCCGCGAGTCCGTGATGACGACCATCGAGGACACGGTCGGGCTGATCGAGCGCGAGCAGACCTGGACACCTCGCGTGAGCGAGCATTGCGACTCCTGTGATTACCTGAATCGGTGTGCCGAGGGGCGGCGCCACACCTACACGCGTCCATCCTGATAAATGATTTATTTATGATCACATGATATCATGTTCTCCTGTCCCGGAAAGGAGAACCCCATGTCCCGCATCTCGCCGGTCCTGCCAGGCCTGCTCGTCTCCGCGTTGCTCTCCGGCGGATGCGGGGGCCGCGCCGTTCTCGTCCCGTCGGGAATGTTCACGCACCCGACCGACCGCTCTCCCGCGCTCGCAGTCCTGAGGCGGTTCTGGCTCACGGAAGCCACGGGCGACGCCCTGATCGTGGCCAACGGCTTCCCCGACCGGCCGGCGACGGAGTTGCTGCGCCTGCGATGGCAGCGTGGCCAGGTGTGGTGCGGCGACGCGCCCCTGACGCCCCCACCTGCGGGGCGGGAGCCGCGAACCTGGCGGGAATGGCTGGCCCTCGCGACCCCGCAGGGCCTGGTTCAGCAGACGGCACGGGCCCCCTCGCGCTGGGACGGACACCGGCTCACGATCGAGGGCTCCCCCCGCATCGTGGCGACCTTCCGGGAGAATTTGCCGGTGGCGACCCGACTCCAGCACGGGGCGATCGCCTGTTCCGTCGCCGTGCTGGCCTGGTCGTGAGACGGTTTCAGGCGGGACTCAGGGCCGGAGCAGGGTCCCGTGCAGCGCCCCGGGAGCGACCTGCTGCGCCTCGAACGGGGTCAGGGAACGGATGACGACCCGCTTCTCGGAGGCCTCGGCGCCATTCTGGCTCCCCCCGTTCAACCGGAAGGCCACCTCGGATCGCCCGGGGGCAACCAGGGGAAAGGTCCAGATCTCGGGCCCGGCGCTCCCCATGCGGAATCGGTAGGGCATCCCGTGCACCCGACGCCCTCCCTCGATGAACACGTCCCAGGACTCCCCGGGCCCCACGGGCAGGGCCACGGTCACGGGCTGGCCGACGACGCCAGATACCGTGGAACTGCCGGTCGAATCGGCCTGGATCGGGTTCGAGAGGGGCCCTGCCGCCGCCAGCAAGGCCAGGAGTTGCCGCTGCACGCCATCCTCCTTGCTGGTGACGTATCATGAACCCTATACCCATTCGTCCTGCGCCGGGAGGGCCGGTTCGCATGAAACCTCTGCTCGAGGTGCACCAGCTCATGAAAGCCTTCGAGGGTCGTCCGGTCCTGAAGGGCATCTCCTTCCGGGTCGGGGCCGGCGAGATCGTCGGCCTGCTCGGCCCCAACGGGGCCGGCAAGACCACCACGCTGCAGATGCTGGTCGGCCTCACCCTGCCCACCGCCGGCAGCATCCACGTGGACGGCCTGGACCTCGCCCATCACCGGGAGACCATCCTCTCGCGGATCAACTTCTCGTCCACTTATGTATCTCTGCCCTATGCGCTGACAGTCCGCGAGAACCTCGACGTCTTCGCCCGGCTCTACGGCGTCGTGAACCGGCGCGCGGCGATCGAGGGGGTTCTCGAGGCACTCGACCTGGGGTCGCTCCGCGATCGCCTCACCCGGGAACTGTCGAGCGGCCAGCAGACGCGCTTGCACCTGGCGAAGGCGCTCATCAACGACCCCAAGCTGCTTATCCTGGACGAACCGACGGCCAGCCTCGACCCCGACGTGGCGGACCGCATCCGGTCGCTCCTGATCGAACGCTCGCGGCGCACGGGCATGAGCATCCTCATGACCAGCCACAACCTCGCCGAGGTCGAGCGGATGGTCGACCGGTTGATCTTCCTGCAGGCGGGCGAGATCGTCGCCGACGGGCGCCCGACGGACATCCTGAAGGCCCACGAGGTCCCGGACCTGGAGACGTTTTATCTGCGCCTCGCCCGGTCCGGCCATGGGGGCTGATCGGTTCCCGAACTACGGTCCCCCCTCGAGCCAGACGGGGGTCTGCTTGCGCCCCTGACGCCGGGCCTGCTTCTCGACCTGGGCCGCGACCGTGGTCTGAACCGCGCTCCAGTCGATGGCCAGGCCGTGCTCGACCCGCTCCCGCAAGGCCTTCAGCAAGAAGTAGGTGAACAGGCCGTGGCGCTTCTCGGGCCAGTCGAGGCTCAATTGCTCGCCAGTGGAGGCGGCAAAGACCCGGATACCCGCCGGTAAAGCGGCTGGACGCGGCGAGAGGCGGATCGGCCGGGCCCCGGCCAGCAACGAGACGGGGCGCTCCTGCCGGCCGGCCTGCCCCGTGAAGCATGCATCCAGCAGGACCGTCACCTCCCGTGCCCCGAGATCACCCAGGGCGTCGTAGAGTTCGTCGAGCCGCAGGCAGGAGGTGCCCGGGTAATCGGGATTGCCATCGTGCGGGACCAGGTAAGGAGCCCCGGCCTCGATGTCGGGGGCGCCGTGACCGGCGTAGTAGACGAACACCTTCGACCGACCCCGCGTGACCCGGTCGGGCAACTGCCCTTCGAGGGCCGTACGGAGGGCCGCCAGGGAGGCCCGCTCGTCGATCAGGAACAGGAGGTTCTCCTCGGGTACCCCGAGGGCTTTGACCAGGTGTTCTTTCATGACATGGGCATCGCGAGCGGCGTGGGGCACGGGAGGCACGGCGCCCAGGAACCGCTCGACACCGATCACGAGCGCGACGGCCTCGCGGTCCACCGGAACCGCGCGGGCGAGCGGAAGATCGACGTCGATCGTCAGTTCCGGTACCGGTTGCCATTCCGGGCCACGAACCGGACGTGCTGCCACGGCGGTCTGGAGGGGGGGCGCGCGCTCCCCCAGGGCCAGCGGGAAGCGGACCACCCGACGCGCCTCGGCCCGTCTTTCGGTGAGGGTGGCTTCCAGAGGAACCGGGACGGGCCCCGCATACCGGTTATTCACCAGGATGGAGCAGGTGGCCACCACGATCCCACCTGCTGGAACCGTTCCCAGATCAGGAAGGTTCCCCGGATCGATCAGCAAGACGTGGAGGGGCAAATGGAGGTCGACCCGGGTTCTTTCGGCCGGGACGAGGCCGCGGTTCCGGATGGCGAGCGCCAGCGTGAGTTGCTCGCCGGTTCGCAGGATGCCATCGTGGGGATCCGAAGCTCCGGAGCGCTCCAGGACGAGTTCCGGAAACCGCCGTTTGCGGGTCGCAACGCTCAGTTCATGCGGGGCGGCATCGACGCCGCTGACGTCCTCCACCTCGACACGAAACGTGGCCTGGCCGTCCGGCAAGTTCAGGTCCGCCGGGACGGGCACGCTGACCGTTCGCGACGCCCCGGGCTCGAGTACCCCGAGGTCGAGAGATGCGGGCAAGCCGAGGTCCGCTGGCGACCGCGACGAGAGCGTGGCCACGAGGTGCTCGGCCTTCCCGGTTCCCGTGTTCTGGACCGTGATGTCGAGGATACCGCCTTGCTCGGCGACGAGCGCCCCCTCACCGCGCGGATCGCGAAAGGTGAGGTTCGTGGCCAGCAGCGGAAACACGCCATTCAGCGGCCGGACCGGGATCTGAGAGGGGTCGAGAGTCACGCCATGGAGTTCCGCGAGCGTGCGATCGCCGTCGCCCTCGCGTCGGACCCAGCGGGTCTGGATCATCAGGCCATCCCGGCTGGCGGATCGCGGCCAGGGCCACGCCACCCGCTGCCCTTCGTCGAGATCGGTGGCGGCCAGGACCCGGCCCGTCGGCGGATCGAGCAGGGAAACGCGGATGCGTCGGTGGTGTCCCGTCAGACGTTCCCCGAGTTGCCGGAGGATCAGCCCCGTGCCCCAGACGAGATCCACCGCCGTCCCCCCCACCAGCCACAGGCCATAGGCCAGGGCGGTGGGGGGTGTCGCGAGGGAAGTCAGGCCCAGCAAGCCCAGGCCCAGGTAACGGAAGGTCAGGTTCTCGAGGCGATCCTCGGGCTCGATGGGCAGGGTCACCTGGTCGAGAGTCACCTCGAGATGCTGGCGGGTCGGGGCGGTCCGGACGACGACCCGCGGCGTCGCACTTTCGACGGCCGTCAGGTAGCGAGACAGGCAGCCCGTGATACTCGGTACCACGACCGCCAGGGCCAGCCACCGGCGGAGGTGCGGACGGTTGACGTGTTTTCGCAAGGACATCGGACACCTACCGGCGTCTGTTTCCCCTCACGGGCGAGCAGGCCGTGACCGGATGGGGGATCAGGGCGGGGTCAGAGGGCGAAGAAATCGAAGCGGACGCCCAGCGTCGTGGCACCGGCCGCGGGATTGGCCGGGATGAAGACGTAGCCGAGGTTGACGCCCAGGTTGAGGTTCCCGACCTGCAGAGCGTATCCCAGCGAGGGTTCTAGGAGAAAGCCGGCGTTCCCCGTATTGGCGATGTTCCCCCCACCGAACAGCACCTTGGCGTCGAAGAGCGACTGGGGCCCCGTCATGAAGGCGCTGCCGAGCGTGATGCCCCCGTAGCCCATCGAAGCCGCGCCCTGGGCGCTGGTGGTGAAGAAGGCCTGCCCGCCCAGGTAGGCTGCACCGAACCTCAGGGGCGAGGTGGTGCCGAAGCCGAACATGAAGGGTGTGGCGTCGCTGGCGAGGACGGCCTTACCCAGCAGGGAGACGGAGGACTGCTCCTCGCCGGCCGTGTAAGAGGCAGCCAGGGCCGGCGAGGAGAGGGCCTGGGTCACCAGGAGGGTCATCAGGATGCGGGTTGGAGTGGGCATTGAGGACCTTCCTTGAATGCGACATCGGACGAGGGTCACGGTATCATTCGAGTCGAAGTGTAAATCCGGGATCGGCTAATTTTGCGTGTATATCCTGCATGTCCTTGAACGGGGAATGCTTGACGGTCTTCACGATGGCATCCAGCCCGGCATTTTATCCCGTGTGATGTCGAAAACGATGAACGGTCCACTCTGATCACCGGCACGCAGAACCCGTCGGTTCCGTCACGCCCCGATTTGTCTCAAGTCGGCGCCCCGCGCGCCGACACCCGCCCCATGGCCAGTTCCAGGCGCCGTCGCACCTCCTCGGCCAGTTCCGGCGGCTCGAGGACCTTCACCCGCTCGCCGTGCGCCATGACGAAACGGGTCATCTCCAGCGGATCCGCCACCTCGAAGCGCACGACGCAGGCATCTTCCCGCCTGTCCACGATCACCTGGCTCGGATGCTTCTGTTCGAGGGCCATCTCGAGCGGCATCTCGAGCAGGACGGGGCGGACCTCCCCCTCGGCGACCAGCAGGCGCCAGGCCGGCGCGAGGTGGGCCTGGAGATCGAAAGCGGGACGATGGGTCGGACCGAACGCCTCCTCGCGGAGGCTGTCCATCCGATCGAGGGCGTACATCCGCACCGGTGGAACCCGGGACTCGGTATGACCCAGCAGGTACCATGTGCTGGCAAAGACGAGGCCCAGCGGCACGACTCGCCGCTCCGTGGCCTGTTCCTGACCCCGTGAGCGGTACATGAACCGGATGCCCGTCGGGCGATCGCCGGCACAGAGCGCATACAACCGGGACGCCAGGTTCCGGTCTCTCACCGGCCGACAGAGACTCGGCTCGATGAAGGCCACCGCCCGTTCCGCCTGCGCCCGCGCCCGGGTGCTCGCGGCACGCGCCCGGCCCGGATCGCCACCCGCAAGCTTCAGGAAGAGGCGATCGAAACTCTCGGTCAGAGGCATGCCGATCCGGTCCAGCACGCGTGCCCCCAGCGCGAGGGCCTGGTGCTCGTGCGGCGTCATCGAGACGATCACGGGCGCCTCGTCGGTCAGCCGGTACACGTCGCCGTCCTTCTCGATGCTGTCCTCGCCGTACAGGTGCCGCAGGTAGTCGAGGTGGCGATAGACGGTCTTGCGCGGGATGTTCAGATGCTCGGACAGTTCCACCGTCGTGCAACCGCCGACCGTCTGGAGACGGTCGTAGATCCGGGACAGGTCATGCAGGACGGCCTCGATGTTCCGACTCATCTCCCCTCCCCTCAAAACCTGGATGACCCTGAACGTAATCGCATCAATCATCCCCGCAAGATACGTTTTTAAACGGAAATGACCCTGAATCCTGAAAAATAGTCAGACATACATGACTCAAGGATCTTCATGCAAGACATCATCACCTGATCAACCGAACCATGACCGGTGACAGGCCCATAACGCCTGATCGGTTCTCATACTGCGAGAATGCCGGCGACTGCATGGAGCGCGAGGGGGCTAGCCCCTTCAGAACCTTCACACGACGGGGAGGACAACCATTCACAAACCGAGCGCCGAGGACCTGCACGACCTGATGGATCGTGGATTGCATGTCGAAGCTGGCCGAATTCAAGCTCTACAGCGCGGAAGAGACCATCGAGCGGGCCAGGAGCCACATCGGACACACCGGATATGACGTGCTGTTCGAGACCTGCGAGCACTTCTCGATCGGGTGCAAGACCGGGCGCAAGGAATCCTCTCAGGTCCAGCAGCTCATGGAGGTCCTGACGCACCGGGACTGATCGCCCGGCACGGACCCGACCTGCCGGGATGGGTGGTCGGAGTCTCGATCACCGTGACTTGCATGAAGAGTCGCGTTTAACGAGAACTTGTCACGGGGTTCGACAAGTCGGCGACGGCTCACCGCGATGAAACCCTCGCAGTGGCCGACGTCGCGACCATCCGAGGGGCCCCGTGAACACGATCAACCGGGAATCGAATCCAGCGCCCACGGTCGTGCGGGCCCCGGCCGTGCCGACGCCTGGCGACAACGGTTCCCGGCCGTCCACGCCGGAGGGGCTGCCGCAGCCCGAGCCGGCCGGTTCCGGGTGGGGAGGATCGGACCGTCTGCGCGACCTCGTCGAGACCGATGTCTCGGAGGCTGAAGCGGAAATACGCCTCCTGCTCCTGATGCTTGCCCTGTTCCCGTTGAGCGCGCGCAGACGGGCGCGCGCAGGCGAAGCCAGCGAGGTGGGGGAGGGCTCGGTCCCGCTCCTGACTGCAGGGGACTCGCATGCCGGGAAGGGGAAGCGGGACGCGGTGGTCCAGTCCGAGGAGGATGGCTCACGAGCGATCGCCCCGGC
>Ga0208788_1001336_pt1 | contig 11961 bp, 4 predicted proteins | sample Wag4_2014_7_11_3_FD_187363 | JGI IMG/M metagenome (GOLD analysis project Ga0208788, IMG submission 187363) | Fresh water mixed with fracking chemicals microbial communities from Ohio, USA - Utica-2 Time Series FC 2014_7_11 (SPAdes) (version 2) ... | reverse complement strand
GGCGATGCCCACGACGAACGCCGCAGGTGCGGGCAGGCGTGCCACCAACACCAACAGCAAGGGCACCAATGGTGCAGCAAAGGCCCACGGGCGAATCGCGGCACTGTCGAGCTTCCAGCGCGGTGCGCGCCGCACCAAGTCGCCCAACATCAGCAACACGCTGGCGGCTAGCACGATCCACAAGCTTGGGATTGCCCAAGCACGCCACTCGCCCATGCGCGGGCTAGCCCAAGCCAAGGCCCCGAGTACGAATGCAGCACCACCAACGACCAAGAGCGTGGAGCGTGAGGCGATGCGAATCAGGCGCGCACGCGCCAACTCGACCACGATGAACAACAGCGCAGCGACGAAGGTCAGCGCGAACGCTGTCAAGGCGAATTGCTCCACGGTCTCGCGCGGGACCTTGAGCACGGTCTCATGCACGACCCAGTTGCCCGGGTTCAGCAATCCGCCCAAGCTGATGCCAAAGAGCAGGATGCCGCCGGCGACTGCGCCTTCAATGCCCAAGGTCGCCAGCAACGGCAGCACGATCATCGCCACCAACACAATGGCACCCAAGCCGCCAATGGTGGTGAACAACAGTGCGATCAGTGCGATCGCCAGCACGGACACGACCAGTGGGTCTTCGCCGAAGAGCTCGGCACCGGACTTGACGATGCGCTCCGCCACACCGCTCTTGTGCAGGAGGAAGCTCAAGCTGCCACCAAGCAGCGACACGATCATCGCTTCGGCCAACAGAGTGGAGCCTTGCTGCATCACGACGCCGAGCGCTTGCGCAGCGCCGAGGTCCGTGTCGAACGCGGCCGCTGTCAACGCAATGGCGGCCGCGAGCACCGGCAGCGCCAGCAACGCGGGGACCACGCGCGTCACCATCGCTGCGGCCGCGAGTACGAACAGCAACAACACCACCAAGGCCAGCCAGGTTCCGGCTTCCATCAGCGGCAGTGTCCTTCGGGGGGGAGGGCAGCGGGACTCATCGCGAGCGGCCGGATTGTAGGGGCGCGCAGCGGTCCTGCCCACCCTCAAGGTGTGATGCGAAGCACCGGCCGCAGCCCCAGGTCATTGCCGCGGTGCGACACGATGGCATTCATGCTCAACGCAGAGCGTGCGTAGAGGGCTCCATAGCCGTAGCTCCCGCCGCGGAACACACGGCCTAGCGTGGGATTGGGTGACTCACGCAGCCCATCTCCATCGCGTGGCAGCACATCGAGCTCTCGCATGCAGGCGCACCATTCCCACAGGTTGCCTGCCATGTCATGCAAGCCCCACGGATTGGCGCGATACGCACCTACAGGGGCGAGCTTGGGTTGCTTGGGGTCCTCGGCAAAGTCACTGATATTGGCATGGCCAATCATCGAGCTCGGGTCCTCGCCGGTCCACCACGGGGTCTTCGAGCCTGCGCGCATGGCGTACTCGTGTTGCGCAAGTGTCGGGAACCAAGCCCATCCGAGCAATCGTCCCAAGTAGTCGCGACAGTCCTCCCAGTTGTGTTCGCCGCTGGGGAGGAGTCCATCCGTATCAGGAGCAGGCTGTGCGTAGATGCGGTTCCATTGTGCCCGGGTCACCTCATACTTGGAGATGAAGTAGGGGTGCAGGTTGACCCGCGGTGTGTGCTCGGCTTGCAGCTTGTAGTCGGCGCCGGTCTCATCTTCGACGGGCACGCGACCGCCCGGCAGCAGCACAAACACGAGCCCGGATTCGGGCGTGAGGAGCAGTTGGCCGTTAGCAGCGCGGCTAGGTGCGCTGCCGGTTTGCAGATGCACGAACTCTTGCAGCCCCGTGGCTGGGTTCTCACCCAGTGGCAGTAGGCCTAGCTGCGGCCCGAGTCGGCCAGTGGGCCAGACTTGGTCGCGGTAGCGCGGGTTGGTCTCGATAGCGGCCAACGCAGAGGTCCACGCTGCTTGAGCCGCGGGCGTGGTGATCGACTGCTCGGCAGCTGCAAGGTCGCGCGACAACAGTTCCAGCTGCGCGAGAAGTTGCACAAGGTCCTGCTCTTCCAAGGCACCGCGTGCATCAACCGGCGGTTTCTCACCCGCACGCACACGCTCCAAGCGTTCGCGTACAGCGGCTAGGCCTGGCAGCGCTCGGATGCCCGCTGACAAGTTCTCTTGACGGCCATGCACGAGCAACTTGGCATTCTCTAGCCACCATTGGTACGCAGGTTGGCTTAGAGTGGCGATGATCTCCACGGTGCGCGCCGCGCTACGGAAGCGCTGCAAGTCATCTTGCAGACCGCGCAGTTTCACCTCGTCCTCAAGTTTCAAGGCTCGCAAGGCTTCATCACGCAAGCGCAGCGCTTCAGCTGCGTGTTGATCGGCACTCTGGCGCGACTCGTCGAGCTCTCGGTTGCGTACCTTGAGCTCGGCGTTCGCGAGCGTGGCTCTATGTGCAAGGTGTGTGGCTACGATGGCGCCCACCGCCAGCGACAACACCACGCCACTGATCGCGGTAGAAAGTCCGCGATTGCGCGCAATCCACTTGCGCGCCTCGGCCCAAGCGCCCGTTTCATAGGCGCGCACCACACGACCCTCGAGCCATGCGCGCAAGTCGTTGCTGAGTTCGTGCATGTTGCTGTACCGCGCCGCTGGATCGCGTTGCATAGCCTTGTCGGCGATGGCGATCAGTTCGGCAGGGGCTTGCGGCGCGAGTTCGTGCAGCGGCTTGGGAGGGCCAGCACGCACAGCCTCCAGCACTTGGCGCAAAGGAACGCGCGCACCCGGCTCCAAGTACGGAATGCGCCCCGAGAGTAGCTGGTACAGCATGGCGCCGACCGCATACACATCGCTCTGCGGGCCGATGGCCGTAGGCTCACCGCGTGCTTGTTCCGGCGACATGTAGGCAGGTGTACCCACCACATCGCCTTGAACCGTGATCAGAGGTGATTCCGGGTGGAGCTCACGCAAGTCCTTGCCGTCGGTCTGCACATCGGGAGTGCCTTGGGATGCGTCGCCAGCGCCGTACACGCGAGCCAGGCCCCAATCCATGACATAGACCTCACCGTAGGCTCCAACCATCACATTGGTGGGCTTGAGATCGCGGTGCACAACACCCTTGTCATGGGCGTAGGTCACTGCATCACAGACTTTGAGCAACACATGCAACGCACGGGTGGTCGTCCACTCGTGCGTTTGGTCTTGCACATGCTTGAAGATCGTGTGCAAGTCTTCACCATTGACGAGTCGCATAGTGAAGTACACGCGACCAGATCCATCGAGACCCAATTCGTGCACAGGGACGATGCCCGGGTGCTCAAGTTGGGCTGTGATTTGCGCCTCTTCTAAGAAGCGACCTAAGGTCCGCCGATCTACGGCTGGCGTGTCACTTTCTTTTGACGCATCTTCACGCCCAAGAATGACCTTCATAGCCAAGGTGCGGCGCAAGTCGTCGTCGCGCACCCGCACCACGGCACCCATTCCGCCACGCCCTATTTCACCCAGCAAGGTGTAGCGTGGTGCTGTTCCGGTGCGCTGCTTCAAGCGTTGCAGCAACGCTGATCCGGGCAATTGGCCCTCGGTTTCCTCGTGCAGCCCTTCCTGCAGTCGCTGCACGGCCATCGAGAGTGAACCGCTGCCAGCCAACTGTTGAAAGACAGAGTTCCACTGCTTCCACTCTTGGTCCAAGTGTCGAAAGGCAGCAGCGTGTTGTGGATGAGCCGTACACAGCGCCTCGAACTCTTGAGGAGTGCCTCGCTCGGCTACATGGCGTGCATACAAGGCTTGTGCTTCGGCAACTATGTGTGAGTCGTCACTCATGCCTGCATGGTATCGAATGGGGGCCCAAGGAGGCAGCCAACAGGTCACGCCTGCGTGGCAATCCTGGGGCATAGTTGTCGTATGACTGAGTCCCAACCCTCGCAAGCGTCAACCCTCACGCGTGCCCAGCGCAAAGATCTAGACCTGCAGTCTTCGGTGCTGATGGCACCTACGGATGCAGCTTTGGGCGAGACCGTGACGCTGCTAGGTAAGGCACGATCAGGTGATGCCTACGCGCGCAATGAGCTCGCCCTGCGCTACGCCGATCGCCTGCAGACCTTTGTGCGGTTGAAGATGCATGGCCGTACTCTTGGCAAGGAAGCGGAGGACATCGTCAATGACAGCTACCTGCAGCTCTTTCGGCGCTTAGATCAGTTCGAGTACCGCGGCAAGGACAGTGTGTATGCCTACCTTGTGCGCATCGCCATGAACTACTTGCAGACTCCTGCCCATCGCACCGCGGTTGCTCGTGGGGGCGACGACAACGAGCAGTTTCTTGCGCAAGTGCTTGGTGGGGAAGCAACTCCTTCCCAAGTGCAGTCACAAGTAGAGCTACGCGAGATTCTTGAAGACACACTGCGTGAGTTGCCCGATGACATGCGCCAAGCGATCGAGTATCGCCACATCCTAGGTGTGCCCTCGAAGCTGGCCGCGTATTGGATGCAGATTGACGATCCGGCCAAGTTTGATCACCTGGTGAATCGTGCCAAGATGCGCTGGTTGAAGCTTGCAGAGCCGCGCTTGGCCGAGTGGCGTCAGCGCGACTGAATGCCGGGGTGCAGAACCTAGCTCTGCACTCGTTGGAAGAGGTAGGTCGTGAACTTCAGGCTGTCGCCTTTGGCCAGTTGAGCCGTTTCGATCCGCAGGGAGAGGCGTCCACCGCGTTTGCCTTTGCAGCCGACGACGGGATAGGCGTCTAGATCTTGGTCGGCATACAGCACGCCTTTCGTGGTGCTCAGGATGGCATCGATGTCGACCATCGAATCCGGAACCGTGATCAAGAGGAACTCCCCATCGGCCGGCAGGGTGTAGTCCTGATCGGCATGTGCGGTCAGCGCCTCTCCGTCATGCTTGAGTTGACCTTGTAGCGACTTGCTCAAAGTCAATTTGCAGCTTGTCTCGACTTGGATCTGATCGACTAACGCTTGGAGAGTACGGCCCGAGCCCAGAGCGGCAACCTTGTCCAGTTGCTCGTTCCAGTAGACCTCACGGTTCTTCGTGCGCTCTTCCGCATCGCCGGCCAAGAGTTCACGCACCATGGTGGCGCTTTGGCCGTAGTTGACGCCTCCTACCGGAATGCGCGGCACAGAGCTGGCCTCATTCGGATCCATGGCCGCCAACAGAGACGGCGGCAACATGAAGTTGTTCCCTGCACTGAGCACAGCGATGATCTTGCCGCTGTCGTCGAAGACAGGGCTGCCGCTCGCACCGCCAGCTGCGGGCATGCTGAAGTGCACGAGCAGAGACTCTTCTTTCGGTGCTTCTTCCAGCAAGAAGCCCGTGACGGCCGTGACGATGCCCTGCTGTGCTGTGGGCACAGGTGCTAGCAGCGAAACGCCGCCGTACACGAAGCCTTCGGTTGGGTGACCTACAAAACCTAGGGGAGTTCCCGCTTTCAGGCTTTGGATGTGTTGATCATCAGCGAGTTCAAGGGCCGCGCCCAGCAGCGCTGCATCCGCTTCGACCACATCCATGATGGCGACATCGCAAGCGAGAATAGTCTGGCCACTCATAAGGGCTCCAGCTTCGGCTGGATTGGCTACACGCCCTTGTTCGATGAGCTCTGGGAAGCGCGTATAGCCCGGGTGTAGCGTCACATTCTTGATGCGCAACTCGCGCGCACCAAGGCGACTGTTGCGTAACACCAGACTCTGACCTTCTGTCAAATTGGCTTGCATGTCGGCGACATGGCCGTTGGTGGCTACCTTGCCCGGGGCTACGGTCCACGCGGTTGCTACTGCATCGACCGCGCCGGCAGCGTTGTTGCTGTGGCGCAGGACGACAAGGAAGACCGAGTCGCGCACCTTGTGCATCACCGGCTGTAAACTATTCTTGGCACTACGCTGCGTCTCTACGACTTGCTGACCGAGGGCTGCGAGCCGCTCCTCATGCGCATCGATGCCGCGTTGTGAATGCCAATAGCCCAGCCCCGAGCCTGCACCGAGCACGACCACGGCTGCCGCTACTTTGCGCAGTCGAGCCCCGAGGTTCGAGACGCGCTTGCCCGTTTCGCGCAGCTCTTTGCGGGTGGTAGTCATGTCGGCTGCCGTGCGCTCGACCACATCTACCAGCGCCTTGTCAGGTGCCCCGCGGCTGGCTTCGGTCGCCCCTAGGTCTTGGTTCTTAGGCAGAGAGATCTCTAGCACTTCGATCGTGGGGCCGCCGTCGCCGAAGGTGAGGCGTTGCCCAGCCTTGATGCGTGCGCCCTCCAGCACTGGCTTGCCATTGAGGAGCATTTTTCGCTCTAGATTGCGGCGCAGCTCGTACCCATCCAAGGTCCGGCGCAGTTCACAATGCACACGGCTCACCTTGGTCTCATCCGGACCGAAGACAACTTGGCACTGCTCTGGGTCGCGACCAAACCGAATCCCTTGGTCGACATCGTCCACACTCAGTTGCGTGTCGGCGCGCGCGCCATCTACGAAGCGGATAGTGATAGCCATAGGTGCGGAAGACTATCCCTGCCGTGCGTGTCAAGCGGATCGGACAGCGCTTGGGATGTCTAACTTGCCCTAAGGGGCCCTTTCCGGTGGTCAAGAGAGCCATCCTCCCGCATTCCATGGGATAGGGTTGCTCGAAGGAAAGGTACAGTTGGCTTCCCCCGACCCCAATCACGACGCAGAGTCTCTATTTCTAGAGCACTTGGAACGCCAGAAGCGCGGGGAGTCTGTCGATTGGGAGGCCTTGTATGCCCAACATCCGCAGCTTGCAGAGGAGCTGCGCGAACAGAAGCGGCTGTGGGATGCCTATGGAGGTCTCGTCAGCGAGGCACCTACCGAGGGTGCGCTGGCAACCGGCCGGGTGATCGCGGGCAAGTATGAACTGGTCCGCAAGCTAGGTGGCGGCGGCTTCGGTCAAGTGTGGCTCGCAAAGCAGCTGCCCTCCGGTCAGAAGGTCGCGCTCAAGCTCGCGCACACCGATGAGCTTGATCCGGACCGCGCGGCTGAACTGCGGCGTCGCTTGTTCAATGATGCGGTGGCGATGGGACGCTCCAAGCACCCTGGCATCGTGGTGTTGTTGGACTCAGGTACGGATGGTCAGACCGCTTGGATGGCGATGGAGTATGTCGACGGTAGCGACCTCAGAAAGGGGCTACAGGAGACGATTGCGCTGCACGAACGCGGCGAGTTGCCGAGCGATTACGACAAAGGTGTCGCGACCCTGATCGCCAAGGTTTGCGATGCCATGCAGGCGGCACACAACGAAAAGGTCATCCACCGCGACCTCAAGCCTGACAACATCATGGTTGCCGATGCAGAGCCGAAGGTCACTGACTTCGGCCTAGCACGCATGGAGGATCTGTCGCTCTCGCGCACGGGCAGCATCGCTGGCACCTACTACTACATGTCGCCCGAGCAGTTGAAGCAGGTGTTGAGCAACAACATCGACTCACGCACGGACATCTTCAGCCTAGGCGCGGTCCTCTATGAGTTGGTAGCGTTGCGCAAGCCATTTCAAGGCGACACACGCGAACAGCTATCGGTCCAGATTCTCAGTCACGATGCAGTCGATCCGCGCACACTGCGCTCGAAAGCCGCGCCGGAGCTGTGCATCATCGCTGCGAAAGCGATGGAGAAGGATCGCGAGCATCGATACCAAACGATGAGTGAGTTCGGCGATGACTTGCGTCGCTTTGTGGCCGACGAACCGATTCACGCTCAGCCACCGACGCCTGTACAGCGCTTGCGCAAGTGGATGCGCCGGCATCCAGTCGCTGCCTCTGTCATTGGTGTAGCGTCCGTCGCAGCGCTTGCGATCAGCACACTGGCCGTGTTCCTGTACTACGCGGAACGCAGGTCAGAGGAGCGGCGAGCGCGACTGGCCACGACCTACGGCGCGGCCGAGCTGCAACTGCTACAGCAAGAGGCCTTGACGCTTGGGGCTGGTGTGCCTGAGAACATCCCGCAGCTCGAAGGTTGGATCCAGCGCGCTGAACGCTTGATGGCAGGCGAGGTGACGGCAGATGGTGCCGGTGATTCGCTGGCCTTCACAGAGCAGCAAGCACAGTTAGGTGCACTGCGGCGTGCTGCGGATGAGACCTTAGTCGTCGATCCGGAGACTGACGAAGACTTGCAGAGTGCGCTCACCTGGCGTGTGGTGTTAGAAGCGGAGCTGACGTGGACGCGACGCATGGCTGGTGTGGAGTCGTTTCCCACTGCCGACGCTTCCCTTGCACGCTTGCGTCAAGAAGGCACCTTGACGGATCGCATCTGGGCTAGTGATCGCGGGCTATTGGACTTGATTGATGGCTTGGCGCCCGTAGGTCCACCGAACCTGAATGAGAGCCCCAAGGGCGAGGAGACAGCTGCACTTGCACTGCTGGAGCGCGCAGACGAGTTGGCGCGCGAGCGCAATGACTCTGCGCTGCTCCTAGAGTTGGCCATCCGTCGTTGTTGGCTACTCGTGCAAGTGGGGCAGTTGGACAAGGTGCCCGCAGCCGTGGAGAGTTCTCTTGCACTTCTCGCCTTGGCTTCCACCAAGACACCAGAGGAACGCTGGTCGTACGAGCTCTTCGTGCAGCAGGCCTTGTTGGAAGCGCGGGTGTGGAGAGAACGGATGCCATTGCTCTCTGCCCGTATTGGGCAACTCGAGCAGGACTTGGCTGAGCTTGACAAGGAAGTTCAGGTGCGTGCGCAGAACTCGCGCTTCCTTGCCTCGCCCGAGACGCAAGAGTGGCATGATGCACTGCGTGCGTGGATCGCTGACATGCACCGGTTCCGTACGGGATTTGCCGAAGGCAAGTCGGGTCCAGGTGTGGATCTATACGGTGTACCGAATGTGTCCGAGCGCCTAGCCCAAGCACGCGCGATCGACGCGCGCATTGCTAGCCCCGAAGGTGTCGCGGTCTGGAGCGCGGCTACTGAAGCCATCAAGGTCAGTCCGCTGTACGCCAATGCTCGTTGGCCTGGTCGCCGCGGTTTTGTAGTCCAGCGTGGGCTCTGGCCGCTTGGTGCCGATCCTATCTCTGGTCTGCACGAGTTCGCACATCTCGGCAGCGGCACTGTGCCCACGCGCGCGACCGATGGACAACTAAAATTGACAGCCGATTCGGCCATCGTGCTAGTGCTGCTTCCGGGAGGAGCGGTCGCTGCAACTTACGACGAGCCCTTGGGGGATATGAGTCCGAAGGAAGAGGGTGAGCAGACCACCTTCGATCTAGCTCCGTTCTTTCTAGGCAAGCATGAGGTGACGCAAGGTCAGTGGCGTCGTATCCGCTATACGGATCTCAGCTCTTTGCGACCGGACATGTATGCTCCGCCTAGCTCCATGACTGCAGATGTAGCGCTGCAATTGCCCTTGGATTCGGTGTCTTGGACCGCTGCATCCGACGGGCTAGGCGCGGCCGCTCTTTCCTTGCCCTCGGAGATTCAATGGCACTATGGCTCCTTCGGTGCAGCGCAGTCGAAGTTCCCTTGGGGTGAGGAGGAAGCTGTGCTGGAAGGCAAAGCCAACATCTCCGACCAGGCCCGGAGGAACGATCCGGGCGAGAACCTTGAGAAGGACGAATCCCACGCGCGGTGGAACGATGGTTGGGCGAGGACGGCGCCCGTTGGGCGGTTCGCCCCCAATGGTTTTGGCTTGCATGATGTTGCGGGCAATCTTGCGGAATGGTGCAGCGATGGCCGAACCGCTCCGGACCCCAGCGGGTCGGTAGCCCCGTACTGGGATCCCAACACAGGAGCTCGCTCGGGAGGTGTGCTAAAGAATCCAGCGGTGAAGGGTGGGCATTACGCCGCTAGCTCTGACCAATGCCGGCGAGGGGATCCGCAATACGCACACCCGGGCAGCTCGGAACCCACGAATGGAGTGCGCGCGGCTCGGAAGGTGTTTCCTTAGGTAAGGGGAAATTGGTCGACGCGGGCCCATAAGGGCAAGGGCCTAGGGCCATGAATGGGGCGATACTGCGTTAGGAAATTCTATTTATGAGGCTGTCGGGGGAGAGCTTGCTCAACCACGCCAGCTCAGTCCCCCCATGAAGCCTTGGATCCACACCACCGCGGCCGCCCTTGCATTGGGTGCGATGCTCACCTCCGGTGCGCGCGCGGAGGACCGTCAGCCGCGACCAGTGTTAGCTAGTCCTGTGGGATTGCAGGTTCAGGACCTGCGCCCCAATCAGCTTGTAGCAGGCGGCAATAGCGTGCGCCTCAGCTGGGTGGACACGAACTCCGCCGAGACGGGGCACGAAGTCCAAACCTCGACGGATGGTGTGGCTTGGGTTGTGCACTCCAGCGCTCCCGCCAACACGACAAGTGTCACATTGTCCGGCCTTACCCTGCCGAGCACGCCTGCCGAGCAATGGCATGTGCGGGTGCGGGCGACGGAGCCTGCTTTCCCGGCCAGGGCGCCCGGCCAGCCTGGTATCCACCCAGGTCAGGGAGTCTCGGCATCCCTGAGCCTCTCGCACGGGGCGCAGTTTGCTCCTACTGGCGTTGCGGTTGCGGCGATCGGCGCTACAGGTGTGCGTCTGCAGTGGCGTGACACCAACGTCTACGAGTCTGGGTATGAGGTTCAGGTCTCGCAGGATGGGGGATCGGTGTGGACGGTGGCGGCGCAGGCCCCATTGGCCGCGGCGTTGCTGCAATCGACTGAGGTCGTTGGGCTTAATCCCGCCGCTGCGGTTGCCGGATCGCTGCGCTTGCGCGTGCGTCCGCGTGGCCTGGGTGAACAGCCGACTGCGGTTGGCCAAGCAGGCTCCGCCCTGCATGTATCAGGGTCGGTGGCGTTGCCTAGCGATGTCCTGCGACCTGTAGAGGGCCTAGCGCTGTCTGGTGTGAGGTCGCAGTCGCTGGCGATCACTTGGGTGGACACTAACTGCTTTGAAGCAGGACATGAGGCTCACCTCTCGTACGACGGAGTCAGCTGGGTAGTCGCAGGCACTATGCCCGGCGCCGCTGGTCCGCAGCCGTCGATGACGGTGACGGGTATCCAACCTCCCGTCGGAAGTACGGTCGTGCGAGTGCGCGTGCGGCCGAAGCCGTTCGGTGAAGTGGACCATGCGTTTGGCAGTCCAGCTGTAGCAGACCATGTGAGTGTACCGTTGGCGCTGAGTGATAGCGATGCGGACGGCACGGTGGATGTGGGAGATGGTTGCCCGAATGACGCGCTCAAGACGCAGCCGGGCACCTGCGGCTGCGGAGTGGCCGACACGGACACCGATGGCGACGGTACTGCGGACTGCAACGACCAGTGTCCGAACGACGCTGCGAAGACTGCGCCGGGCGTCTGTGGTTGCGGCACAGCAGATCTCGACAGCGACAACGACGGCGCGCTGGATTGCAATGACGGCTGCCCGAATGACGCGCTGAAGACTCAGCCTGGAACCTGCGGTTGCGGTGTTGCTGATACAGACACAGATGGCGACGGCACAGCGGACTGCAACGACCAGTGTCCGAACGATGCTGCGAAGACAGCACCGGGCGTGTGCGGTTGCGGCACAGCAGATCTCGACAGCGACAACGATGGCACGCTCGACTGCAACGATGGTTGCCCGAGTGACGCGCTGAAGACGCAGCCCGGTACATGTGGCTGCGGCGTTGCCGACACAGACACGGATGGCGATGGCACAGCGGATTGCAACGACCAGTGCCCGAACGACGCCGCGAAGACTGCACCGGGCGTGTGCGGTTGCGGCACTGCCGATGTAGACAGCGACAACGATGGAACACTCGACTGCAACGATGGTTGCCCGAGTGACGCGCTCAAGACGCAGCCGGGCACCTGCGGTTGTGGCGTTGCTGAGACGGACACCGATGGCGACGGTACAGCGGACTGCAACGACCAGTGCCCGAACGATGCCGCTAAGACGGCACCGGGCGTGTGCGGCTGCGGCACGGCTGATATCGACAGCGACAACGACGGCACGCTGGATTGCAATGACGGTTGCCCGAATGACGCGCTCAAGACTCAGCCGGGCACCTGCGGTTGCGGAGTGGCCGACACGGATACCGACGGCGATGGCACGGCGGACTGCACTGACCAGTGCCCGAAC
>Ga0208788_1001333_pt1 | contig 11968 bp, 5 predicted proteins | sample Wag4_2014_7_11_3_FD_187363 | JGI IMG/M metagenome (GOLD analysis project Ga0208788, IMG submission 187363) | Fresh water mixed with fracking chemicals microbial communities from Ohio, USA - Utica-2 Time Series FC 2014_7_11 (SPAdes) (version 2) ... | reverse complement strand
GTGTCTGCTCGGGCGGGGGGTGGAACGACTTTTACGCCGCGTTGGGTTAAAGATGCGGTGTTTTATCAGATTTTCCCGGAGCGTTTTGAGAATGGTGATCGTGGCAATGATCCGCCCAAGGCGTTGCCGTGGGGTGGCAAGCCTGAGAACTTCAATTATTTCGGTGGTGATTTGGCGGGTGTGATGCGGCGTTTGCCGTATTTGCGTTCGCTTGGGGTGAATGCGATTTATTTAAATCCGATTTTCAAGGCGTCTTCCAACCACAAGTATAATACGGCGGATTACATGCAGATCGATCCAGCCTTCGGAACGAACCAGTTGTTCCGGGAGTTGTTGTCAAAGGCGCACGGGATGGGCATTCGGGTCATTTTGGATGGGGTGTTCAATCATACGGGGGATGATCACCTGTTTTTCCAGGATGCGGTGCAAAAAGGTGACAAGAGTCCCTATTGGGATTTTTACACCATTTGGGGTTATCCGGTGGTGACGGAGCCGCGTCCGAATTATAACGCCTGGTGGGGCTTTGGCACGTTGCCACAGTTGCGTGCCGCAAGCAACCGCAAGGTCCAGGAGTATTTGTTTGATGTCACGGAGTACTGGACGCGTCAAGGAATTGATGGTTGGCGGCTGGATGTTCCGAATGAGATCGACAACCGGGATTTTTGGCGTGAGTGGCGCAAGCGGGTGCGTGCGATCAATCCCCAGGCTTATATTGTCGGTGAGATTTGGGACGATGGGTCATCCTGGTTGCAAGGCGACCAATTTGACGCGGTGATGAACTACATTTATCGGGAGATTTTGTTGGACTTTTTCGCGAAGCAGTCGATCAGCGTCGATGACTTCGATGCCCGTTTGACGGCGCTACGTAACCGTTACGGCCAGGAAGTGACCGAGGCGGGGTTCAACATCCTGGGCAGCCATGATGTCCCGCGTTTGCGGACCGAGGCCCGTGGCAGCGCTGAAAAGGCCCGCGAAGCCATGTTCTTCCAGTTCATTTCACCCGGCGCGCCACTCATTTACTACGGCGATGAGCTTGGCATGGAAGGGGCCAAAGACCCGGACAACCGGCGAACGATGCCTTGGGAAGTGCTGGCGCGTGGTGGCGTGGCATCAGCTGAAGCACAACTGTCCTACGTGCAGCAGTTGATTGCTATTCGTCGGGCGCACCCGGCACTCCGTGCCTTTAACACCCGGACCTTGATGCGTCACAATCACCATCGGCTCTACGCCTCCATCCGGCAAGCCACGGATGAAAAACTCATTGTGGGCTTCAACAGCGGCGATGAGGACCGCGACGTGACCTTCTCCGTCCTCAACGAATTCCCCGACAATACAAGCTTCATCGATGCCTTCTCCAAGCGGCGCGTCACGGTTCAAGGCGGCACGCTCACCTTGCCCAAACAAGCTGCTCACACAGGCTTCATCCTCATTCCCCAAAAAGCGGGTCGCAGCCGCTAACGCACCAATCACGCCCCGGGCGCCAGGCTACACGAGGCGTCATACCCCAAGGCCGAAAACCCAACGGTCCTGCCGTCACGCCCCGCCCCTCGCTGTTGATGCAAGGGGCGGGGCGTGCGATTGCAGCCCTGTGCGGGAACAAGCACCCGCCTGCACCATCACGCCGTCATCGCTTGACGCAACGCTTCGCGTTCAAAACGTGTGCGGCAAATTCAAAAACCTCAGGCGCGGTCGTGCTGTTGTTCAACAACAGCTGAACAGTGAACACGAATCAATCATGTTTTGTCACGCCGGTCGGCAGCCCTGCCGACTGATATGCCAGCCCCTATGATCCGTTTATGATTAGAGTTTGTACAATTTGTATACAGAATTGTACAGGTATGATACAGTAGCGCTCACGGTAAAGGTTGCCTGTTTGGTCGATGCTGGTAGGTCGTTTTGGGCACGACTTGCAGTTTTCTTCTTGGTCGCAGGACTCCTTGGAACGCAATGCAGCGGCGCAGTGACGTGCGCGGAAAGGACGGACCGAAGTGGCGGAGGGAGCAAGAATGTCGATCGGTGTGATGGCACGGAGGGAGGAGGCGAGGTCTTTTTCCCGGAGTCCGTCGATTGATCTTTTGATGCAAAGTTTGAAGGCGGCGGAGGTGAGTCGTCGGGCTTTTGTGAATGAAACCGGGTTGAGTTACGAGTATGTATCGCGCATTTTCAACAACAAGGTGAAGTTTCCGGCGGTGCGTGAGACTTTGGAGAAGTTTGCCGAGGTGGCGCGTATTGATCCCATGCAATTTGTGGAGTACCGGCAATTGGTCAGTGTATTGCCGGCATCCACGCGGAAATTGTGGGCGCAGTTACAGCAGCTGGGGATGTCGCGTCAGGTTTTCAGTGCCAAGGTTGGCATCAGTCGCACGTATATGTATGAAATTTTGCGCGGTGATGTACCGTTTCCGCGCAATCCGGAGGTGATTGAAAAGATTGCGCAGGCGGCGCAGTTGGATCCGGAAGTGTTTGGGGAATATCTGGCGCCGGTTCAGGACTGGGCTGAGCGCAACCCTGCGGCGATCGAGCAGGTGTTTATGGACCTGCTGGTGTCGAAGATGCTGTTGTCGCGCGGATATGGCGATTTCAAGTCGCCGGCGTCGGCCTTGTCGGATGACTTGTTGAGCATTTTCCCGCCGGATGAGCGATTTGACCCCACTGTGAGTGCGTTGATGCGCGTGATGGGGCGTGAGCGCCTGTCGGTTCGGGATGTCTGTGACAAAGCGCAGGTAAATGATCGGGATGTGCGCCTCTTGTTGATGGGGCAGGTTCATCCTGAGGACTTGAGCGATACCTTCGCCCGGTTGACGCAAGTCTTTCAATTGAAGCCGTGAACGTCAAGTCAGCCTCAGCTTATGTTCGCTGGGTGAGTGCGTGGGGTTTGAGCGGTGTTCAGTGAGAACGGTGTACAGGTTGCGGGTGTCGCGCTTCCGGTCCGGAGGACTTGAGGCGTGGCATCTGTTTTGTTGGCTGAGGATAACCCGGATACCGTTGATTTTTTGTCAAGACGCTTGAGCGAGGCGGGTTTTGATGTGTTGGTGGCGCGCAACGGGGCGGATGCGTTCGCTTTGGCGTTGCGGGAAAAGCCGGATGCGATCGTTATCGATGTCAACCTGCCGCGGGTGGCGGGGGATGAGGTGATTCGCCGGTTGCGTGCCGAGGCTGCGCTGGGTGTCACGCCGGTCATTTTCGTGACGGCGGATTACACGACTCGCGTGGCCCAGAGTTTGGTGCCGGGGCAGGTGTTGTGCATGGAGAAAGCGATTCGCGCGCGCGCGTTAATTGAAAACCTGCAGGGCTTGCTGGCGTCGCAAGGGCGTGGTGGCGCGCGTCCCGGCTGAGTGATTCATGATACGATGGACGCGCTGTGCTGGATTGGGAGCGGAGTCGCGTGACGATCATTTCTTCCTCGGATGGCTCGGAGGTACCGCGGCCGCCGGTGCGATCGCCCGTTGCGGTTCAGGCCTCCGAGCGCGTGGTCGCTCCCGAAGCGGCCGTGGAGGACCAAGTCGGAGAGCCTGGTCTGCGGCCGCGACGTTTGGCGGATTATATGGGCCAAACCGCTTTAAAGACGGTGATGCAGGTGGCGATTGATGCCGCTTTGCAACGCAATGAAGCGTTGGATCACGTGTTGTTGTATGGGCCACCCGGACTTGGCAAGACCACGATGGCCCAGGTCATTGGTGCCGAGTTGGGTGTGACTGTGCGCATCACCTCGGCTCCCGCGCTTGAGCGGCCCCGTGACATTGCGGGTTTGCTTGCGAGTCTTGCGCCGTCGGAGGTGTTGTTCATTGATGAGATCCATCGGCTGAACCGCCTGGCGGAGGAGATATTATACCCGGCGATGGAGGATTTTTCGCTGGATATCACAATTGGAAAAGGGACGACGGCGCGGGTGCGACGGGTGCCGCTGCCCCGCTTTACGCTGATTGGGGCAACGACGCGGGCGGGGGCATTGTCGTCGCCGTTGCGTGACCGCTTCGGGTTGATTCAGCGTCTGAATTACTATGAGCCGGAGGTACTGCAAGCAATTGTTCTGCGCTCGGCGGAGTTGATGGGTATTGTGGTGGAGGCGGAGGGTGCTGCGGTGATCGCCCGGCGCGCCCGGGGGACGCCTCGTATTGCAAACCGTTTGTTGCGACGGGTTCGGGATTGGGCGCAGTTGCACCATGAGGGCCGTGTATCGGCTGAGGCTGCCAATGAGGCATTGGATGGGTTGGGGGTGGATCCGCTGGGTCTCGATGCCACCGACCGTGAACTGTTGCGCGTGATGATCACGCAGTACCATGGTGGCCCGGTCGGTATCGAAACACTGGCAGCCGCTATCAGTGAGGATGTCACGACCATCGAGGATCTGTACGAACCCTTTTTGCTGCAATCCGGGCTTTTGGCGCGGACGCCGCGTGGGCGGGTGGCGACGCCGCGCGCGGGCGTGCACTTGGGCTTGACGCTTGATTCCGGCCCTGGTGCGCATCAGTTGTCTTTGCCGGGGCAGTTTGGAAACCCGCCCACGTAACGGAATTTACGTGATTTCGCTCACAAGATGCTAACAACGTGCTCGCTTGGGTATAACAGGCTGGTAACGTGCCGACATTACGAAGATGAATCCCGCTAGGGTTAGGATTGAAGATAGGTCACGATGGCAGAAGCGTTAAGAGAAATCAGTAATCGCTATCGCACCCTGGCCACCCTGGGAGAGGGCGGAATGGGTGTTGTCTATCTCGTTGAGGATACGACTACGCAGCGTCAGGTTGCCTTGAAGGTTTTGTCGAGCCAGCTTGCGCGTGACGAGCGGGTGTTGCAGGGGTTCAAGCAAGAGTTTCGTATGATGTCGAAACTGAAGCATCCCAATAATTGCGAAGCATATGACTATGGCGCGATGCCGGATGGCACCCCTTATTTCACGATGGAAGTGGTTCCGGGACAGGGTCTGGATGAAGCGTTGCCGCTCGGCACCGAGGTGATGAACAGTGTTTTGAGCCAGGTTTGTTTGACGCTGGCATTTATTCATCAGCAGGGCTTTGTGCACTGTGATCTCAAGCCCGAAAACATTCGCATCAAGCCGGATGGCACGGTCAAATTGATGGATTTCGGGCTGATGGAGGTGAGCGGTCAGTCCGGTGGCGCGATCAAAGGCACCTTGGCGTATTTGGCGCCGGAAGTGGCCAAACGCGATCGCATCGACCAACGCTCCGACATCTACTCGCTGGGCGCCGTGGCCTATCAGTTGTTGACCGGACAAACGCCGTTTCGCGGTTCGACGCCGGTTGAGGTGTTGCGCGCGCACCTGAATGAAACGCCGCGTCCTTTGCGTCAGATTGACAAGGCGATACCGGTTGCGATGGAGCAGGTTGTCCTGAAGATGCTGGCCAAGGAGCCAATCGCCCGCTATCAGTCGTGCTATGACGTCTTGTCGTCCTTGGGCATTGAAGTCGATGATCGTGGCGCAGCCATGTTGTTGGCACCGGCCTTTGTGGGCCGGCATCCGGAAATGGCCCGGTTGGGTTCGGCGCTGGAACGGTTGAAAGACCCTTCGTCATCGGATTCACGCGGTGGTGCTTTGTGGATCGCTGGTCCCGGCGGCGTGGGCAAGACACGCTTGCTGGGTGAATTTCGTTTTGCGGCACAATTGGCGGAAGTTCCGTTTTATTTGGGGACCTGTTCGGCACAGCGGGCACCCTATGAACCGTTCGTGGAGGTTTTGCGGCAGTTGTTGCCGGTGATGCGCGAGCGTTGTCAGACATTGTTGACGGAACATGCGGGGCTTTTGGGTAAACTGTTGCCCGAACTCGGTGATGGGTCGCTGGCGCCGTTGCTGGAACCGGATCAAGAAAAAGTGCTGTTACAGTCGTTGGTGACCAATCTGGTGATACGGGCCACGGAAGCGACGGGCGCGGTGCTGGTGTTGGAAGCGTGGGACCTGGCGGACAGCTTGAGTCAAGAGATGTTGACCTACCTGATGCGTAACGCCGAGAGTGCGCCGTTGTTGCTTGTTGTCAGTTCCCGCGATGCGTCGCTTGCGAAGGCGCCAGTTGTCTTGACTTTGTCCGCGTTGGACCAGGCGGAGACGTCTGCTGTGGTTGCCAGTATGTTGGGTCTGGAGCGTATTGATGATGCGCTGGCGCAGCAGGTGTTTGAGTTGAGTGCGGGCAACGGGCAGTTGATCGGGGATTTGCTGGATCATTTGTTGCGGGTGGGGGCCTTTGAACGTGCGCAGGGGCGCTGGACGCTGCCCCGCGTGATTGATGCTGCTCATATACCAAAGGACTTGAAGGCGACGTGGGTTGAACGACTTTCGACGCTGCCGGAACGTGCGCAGCGGGTTGCCGAGTTTGCGGCGGTTTTCGGAGAGCCATTTGGGCTGGGCCTGGCAGCCGCTGTGCTGTCTTTGGGTGATGATGCCTTGTTTGATGCGTTGGAAGCGCTCATGCGGGCAAACGTGCTGGATGGTTCGGATGGTCTGTATGCGTTTGCCAATCAGGATCTTGGGGCGACGTTGTATGAAACGCTCGAAGAGGTGCTCAAGCGTTCGTTGCACGATGCCGTGACGGATTATCTGGCAGGTTTGACGCCGGATGACGAACGCACCGTGACAGAGTGGACGCGCTTGGCGCGGCAGGCTTTGCGGGGTTCTGATGCGGATCGCGCGATTCGGTTGGCGCTCAAGGCGGGAGAACTGAACCGTAGCTTCGTGGCCACCGCCGCGGCGCAGATGCTGCTCAATGAGGGTTATGCCTTGTTGATGGCCAAGCAACGCGCGGGTGTGGATATGCGTCCATGGCTGCAAACGTGGTGTGAGTATACCAACCACCTGGCGGGCGTGGCGATTTATACGCACAACCTGGATGAGTGTGCGGAATACCTGGAAAAAGGCCTTGCGTTGGCGGGCGAGTTGGGAGATAAGAATCTTGAGGCGCAGTTGCTGGCGACGAAGGCGCGTTTGCGCGATTCGTCGTTTACCTCCGAAGGAATGGAAGAGGCGGCACTGATCAGCCAACGGGTCATTGAACTGGCGACCGAAACCGGCAATATCCGCTTGCAAACCCGTACCTTGGTCAATTTGGCACGACAGATGTTTTTCCGCGGGCTGAACACGCAGGCACAGGACTTGTTCCAACAGGCTGTCGATATTGCAAAAGCGCATGACGTCACATTCTATTATGCGCGGGCATTGTGCTTTTTGGGTTTCCTCAAGTTCTCGGCGGGCGGTGCAACCCGGGACGAGGGTTATCGAGATCTGTTTCAGGCAATTGATCTTCAATTGCGGATCGGCGACAAATACGGCGAGGGCTATTCGTATATGTTGTTGAACAATGTGCAGCAACAGACCGGTCGTTTCACGGAGGCCGTTGAATCCACTAATCGTTATTACGAGATTGTGACCGAGTTGGGTGTCAACGATGACCGGGCCGTAGCGTTACTCAACCGCTTGTTTGCATACTTTGAAATGGGTCAGTTCGAGCGTGTCATTGAATTGGCACAGGGCTGTCACGACTTTGGTGTGGAAGTGTCGCATGGGCAAGTTGTGCCGGTGAGCTTGACGGTGTGGGCGTGTGCCGCCTACTACACCGGCCAGTCGACGCTCGGCGATACGCTCCTGGCTCGCGGAGAGGAGTTGGCCAGGCAAAGCAGCAGCTACACCTTGTCGTATGTGGTGCCTTACCTCATTGAGGCGCGGCTTCACGCCGGGCGTTTGCAAGAGGCTTTGATAGCCGCCCAGGAAGCGCGCGATCTCGTGGCTTCTCAAGGCAACACGGAGATTGAGTCCAAACTGTGGGTGTATCTCGGTGAAATTCACACACGGCAGGGTGAGTATCCGGCGGCGCGCAGTTACTTCCAGCGTAGCCGCGAGCACGCGCTGCGGGCGGATGAGCCGCATCACGAAGCGCGGGCCTCCAAAGGCCTTGGCGTGATTGATTTGCTTGATGGGCAATTTGACAGTGCCGAAGCGCATTTGAATCGGGCGCTGTCACTGAGTAAACGTTTGTCGATGGCTTGTTTGACGGCGGATGTGCTGTATCAGTTGGGGCGATTGTCCTTGGCGCGTCAGGACAAACCGCAGGCGCGGGGCTATTTCGACGAGGCCTTGGACCAGGCCGTAGAACTGCGGGTCCCGGCGCTTGAAGCGGTGGTGCTGCATGGTTTGTCTCAGGCGGTATCCAAAAAAGAGGAACAAAAGCGCTTTGCCGAGTCGGCACGGGCCAGGTTGAATGCGCTTTTGACGGATATGACTGAAGAGCTAAAAACCGCCTTTTTGTCATTCACCGAACGGGCACAGATCATGCGTGAGGATGTCGTTGAAGTGGCGACGTTTGGCACGACTTTGACCGCTGTTGTGCCGGAACAGCCCTCATTGTCGGAAGATGCGTCGGTTGACGAGCGCGTGGCGTGGTTGCGGCAGGAAATGGCGCTGACTGCGCAGGTCGCGGCGCAGGCCGCGGCGCGGGCGGCTGCGGTGACAAGGGAGTATGAGGCGCTGACCGAGCGGGTTGCGATCGACCACCCCCGTGTGCGAGAACTTGAGCTGGCAAATCGGCGTATGGAACAATTGATCAAGTTTTCGACGGCGCTGAGCAAAATTCAGGATCTTGGACGCATTCTTGAAGATGCCGTGGATATGATTGTCGAGCTGACCGGTGCTGAGCGAGGTTTCTTGCTGTTCCTGGAAAATGGTCAGATCCGCTCGCAAGTGAGCCGTGTGAACGTGGATCGCCACAGCCCGATGGACTGGCAGTTTTCGAAGTCGATTGCCGATCAGGTTCTAAGCACCGGCGAAGTGGTCTGCGTCTTTGATGCACTGGCCGACCATCAGTTCAATCAGGCGCAATCCGTGGTTGACCTCAACTTGCGCACCGTGATTTGTGTGCCCATGAAAGTGAACGGGCGCTTGGTTGGGGCAATCTACGTCGACCGTCAGTCAGTCACGGACAGTTTCACGCCAAACGACCTCGAAATGGTGTTGAGCCTGGCCGCTCAAGCCGCGGGCGCCATCGAAAACGCACGCCTGCATCAGGAGTGGGTGGACAAGAGCAAGCGCCTCGAAATGCTCAACAATTTGTCCAAGACGATTTCGGGCTCCCTTGAGATGGAAGAGGTGCTCGATCTCATCGTTAAAATGACCCTTGAAGTCTCGCGGGCGGAACGCGGCTTTTTGTTCCTGCTCGGTGACGATCAAAGCGGGTTGATCTGCCGGGCGGCTCGCGACACATCCGGCAGTTTGCCACTGGATGCTGATCACGAGATTGCGCAATCGATCTGCACCAAGGTCCTGACAACCGGCGAACCCGAAAACGTCGCCGACGCCCTGAATGATGAGGAGTTCCAGTTCCAGCAGTCGATCATGGCCCTGAACCTCAGAATGGTCATGTGCGTACCCATCACCAACAAGGGGACCGTCATTGGCTTGCTTTACGTCGATTCACAGGCCGTCGTCAATGCCTTCGGTGACAAAGACCTCGAGTTGCTGCTATCTATCGCCGGTCACGCCGCCGTGGCGATCGACAACGCCAAATTGCACGCCAAAACAGCCCGCCTCGCTGACGACCTCCAAAAAATGTTCTACAGCTTCGTGCAGGCACTCGGCACCTCGATTGACGCCAAGCACCCGCTAACATCCGGTCACTCGTGGCGCGTCACCGAATACAGCGTGCGCCTCGCGCGACGTATCGGCCTGCCACCATCGGAGGTCGAGAATATCCGGATTGCCGGCCTGTTGCACGACGTCGGCAAGATTGGCACGCCTGACCACATCTTGATGAAGCCGGGCTCATTCACCAACGAGGAATACGAGACCATGAAACGACATGTGGTCCACACCAAGGAAATCCTCGACACCATTTACTTCCCTGAAAGCCAACGACACATCCCGGCCGTGGCTGGCGCCCACCACGAGAAGTGGGACGGCAAAGGCTATCCCAACCGACAGGCCGGCGAGGAAATTCCCTTGGGCGGTCGCATTTTGGCCCTCGGCGACGTTTTCGATGCGATCACCTCGAAACGTGATTACCGCGAAGCCATGCCGCTGTCGCAAGCCCTGAACATCATCCGCCAAGGCATCGGCACCCATTTCGACCCGGCTTTGGGGCCCGTGTTCATTGAGATGATCGAAGAAGAAGGCATTGTCTATCACGAGAACGACCTTGAAACTGGCGCGCCAAAGCCCCAGTCCTCGGATGCGATCGCCTGACACGCCCTACCATCTGCGATAACCTGGCGCGCCCACAACGGCGCGCCATTTCCTTTGCCGGCGCAGCATGACCTGGTACAGCACTTGCCCGTGCGATGATTAAAGCCCATAATCATCGCATGATTTGCGATGATTACCGGTATATTTGGGAGGCTGATGACTGGCCGCACTGGCGTTATGATCTCGCAGGGTTGGCTGGTGCCTTGGCTGAGCTCAGCCGGATGCAAGGGGTGTTATCAGGGCGCCTCGCCGACGTGGGAATGGGCGTGCGCGACGCTGCCTGCCTCACTGCCTTGACCGAAGAGGTGTTGCAAACCAGCGCGATTGAAGGCGAAACCCTCAGTGTTACATCGGTCCGTTCAAGCATTGCCCGCCGTTTAGGCGTTGACATTGGCGCGCTGGCCCCGGTGGATCGCCACGTTGAAGGCGTCGTTGACATGGTGCTGGACGCGACAACAAACCTTGCAACGCCGCTGTCTGAGGCACGCCTTTTTGGGTGGCACGCGGCCTTGTTCCCGACAGGTTATTCCAGCTTCACAAAGCTTCGGGTCGGCGCATGGCGTGACGATGCCACTGGCCCGATGCAGGTGGTGTCAGGGCTCCTCGGTCGTCAGCGGGTGCATTATGAGGCACCGCCAGCCGAACGCCTGGTTGTTGAGGTGCGACGCTTTTTGGATTGGGTCAACCAGCCCGGACCCGAGCCACCTTTGATCAAGGCTGCGTTGGGACATTTGTGGTTTGTCACCTTGCACCCTTTCGATGACGGCAACGGTCGCATTGCCCGGGCCATCGGCGATTGGTTGCTTGCGCGGGCGGATGGCAGTTCTGAGCGATTTTACAGCGTTTCTGCCCAGATTCAGCGTGATCGCACCCGCTATTACACGATTCTGGAACGCACCCAACAAGGCACCTTGGATATCACAGCTTGGCTATCCTGGTTTATTGACACCATGCGACAAGCCGTTGAGTCCGCGCTGCGAACACACGACGCGGTGCTCACCAAGGCACGCCTGTGGCAGCAATGGCGCGCACTGCCGCTCAACTCCCGGCAGATCAAGGTGTTGAACAAACTGCTCGACGGATTTGAAGGAAAACTGACTGCCAGAAAGTGGGCAGCGCTCGCTCGCTGCTCACACGATACCGCCTGGCGTGACCTCAGTGAATTGCTAAGCCTCGGTGTACTGCGCAAATCCGCATCGGGCGGGCGCAGCACCCATTACGAATTGGGCTCGTGAGCTGCACTTGCCTGCACGCCCCGGCTGAACTCCGGGGCTACGACACCGGTCTCTCGATACAGCGGTTCAGCAAGCCGGGAAGCATGCAACTGTACAATGCCCAACGGTCTTCAATCGCCTGCTCCACGGTAGCATTATCGACGGCTTAAAACGCAGGAAGACCATTGGTTCGGGCATTCACTCCAGGAGCATGCCTTGGTTGAGCGCCTCGGTGAGATCCGCCAACTGCAGGTTCTGCGCGCCGAGTTCTGTGTGGATGGCGCCAAGATCGACCTCAATGCGACGAATGGCCTGCTCCATATGGCTGATGCGCTGCAACAAGCCCGGCCGCTGCAGTTCCGTGGCAGAACCCAGCATCGCCTTCAAGCGATTCAACAACACCCGTAACTGCTTCACTTGAATGTTCTTGCGCCACGCTTCGACTTCCAACAGCTTGATCGCCTTGCGCTTCGTCGCAATCTTGCGCTTAAGCTTGAGGATCTCATCCGTACTCAAGCGTGGCTTGCGCTGCCGCGGCCTCGGCTCGGTTTCAGGCACCACCGCACTGTTATAC
>Ga0208788_1001332_pt1 | contig 11969 bp, 17 predicted proteins | sample Wag4_2014_7_11_3_FD_187363 | JGI IMG/M metagenome (GOLD analysis project Ga0208788, IMG submission 187363) | Fresh water mixed with fracking chemicals microbial communities from Ohio, USA - Utica-2 Time Series FC 2014_7_11 (SPAdes) (version 2) ... | reverse complement strand
CCCTGCGGGGCGTGGACATCAGCACCACCGAGAACTCGATCACGGTCAACGGCAAGACCATCAAGGTCTTCTATGACCGCAATCCCGCCAACCTGCCCTGGAAGGAGTGGGGCGTCGATCTGGTGATCGAGTCCACCGGCGTCTTCAACGATGACGTCGGCGCCAGCAAGCACTTCGAGGCAGGCGCCAAGAAGGTGATCCTCACCGCCCCTGGCAAGGGCGCCAAGGTGGGCACCTTCGTGGTGGGCGTCAACGCCGATCAGTACCGCCACGAAGACTGGGACATCCTCAGCAACGCGAGCTGCACCACCAACTGCATGGCCCCGATCGTCAAGACGATCGATCAGGCCTTCGGCATCGTCAAGGGCACGATGACCACCACCCACAGCTACACCGGTGACCAGCGGATCCTCGACGCCGCCCACCGCGACCTGCGCCGCGCCCGCGCCGCCGCCGTCAACATCGTGCCCACCAGCACCGGTGCCGCCAAGGCCGTGGCCCTGGTCTATCCCGAGGTCAAGGGCAAGCTGAGCGGCATCGCCCTGCGCGTTCCCACCCCCAACGTGTCGGTCTGCGACATGGTGTTCGAGGTGGGCCGTGACACCAGCGCCGAAGAGGTCAATGCCGTGCTCAAGGCAGCCTCTGAGAACGGCATGAAGGGCATCATCAAGTACTGCGACCTGCCCCTGGTCTCCAGCGACCATGCCGGGACTGACGAGAGCACCATCGTCGACGCCGACCTCACCCTGGTGATGGGCGGCAACATGGTCAAGATCGTCTGCTGGTACGACAACGAGTGGGGCTACAGCCAGCGCGTCGTCGACCTGGCCGAGATCGTCGCCAAGAACTGGAAGTGAGCCCGCTGTCCTGCGTCAGGGCGGGCTGACCGCCCCTTGCCTGAACCGTCCCAACCGCCCGCAAGGGCGGTTTTTTGCTGGTTGCGGTGCGGTGATTCGGTGTGGTGACTTGTTGCGGTGCCACGGTGAGCGCCTGCGTGCCCGCTCAACCGGCAGGTCCAGGGACCATTGGAGTCCTGCCGTGCTCAACGTCTGGTGACGTCTGAGTTGTTGGAGCGGGACCGCTGCCGCCGTCCATGGCACTGTTGACCATGGTCATGTCCATGGTCACTTGACGAAGGCCGCCAGGACCCGTCCTGGAGCCGGGTCAGATCGGCTGATTGGCCTGGATCTCCCCAGCCCGACCGATTCAGGCGTGTGCCTTGAGGTTTTCGCTGCCGGCGATCACCGTCGCTTTGACGATGGTGTCGTCAACCCCCAGTTCCTCGAGCACGTCCATGCCGTCGACCACATAGCCGAAGGCCGCGTAACGCCCGTCGACCAGGTTCAGGCCGGCAGGGGTGAGCTCCGGTTCGTAAAGGAAGAAGAAGAACTGGGACGAGCCATCATCGAGATGCTCGTCCGAATGGGCCCAGCCCAGGGTTCCGTAGGTCGCGAAGGGCAGGACCGCCTCGGCCTTGAAGCGACCCACATCCTCAAACGTTTCGTTGTAGATCGGGGCGGCATCCCCGGTGATGCGGATCTCCAGAGGCACGGTCCGTTCCCGCTTGCTGGTCGGATCGATGAACCCTTCGTCGGCGCCCTTGGGATCGCCGGTCTGCAGCACATAGAAGTCTTCGGCGCGGATGAACGGCAGCCCGTCGTAGAAGCCGCGGCGCACCAGATCGACGAAGGCGCCACCGGTGATCGGGGCGTTGTAGCCGTCGATCACGGCCGTAAGCATGCCCTTGTTGGTCTCGATCGCCACGGTGGCGCGTCCCAGCAGACGCGGCAGGGCATCGAATTCGTCCGGTATGGCAAACGGAAAGTCCTGCACCTGCAGCTCCTCCAGGGCACCGATCGTTTCCAGGGAGGCGCGTCGGGCGTCGAGGAACGGATCGCGCTGTTCGGCCTGGCTGGCCTCGACCAGCGCATCGAGCTCGGGCTTCAGTTGATCGAGCAGGGTCTCGGCCTGCAGGCGCTTGTCAGCCGGGACCGCCGCGAGCATGGCGTCGTGTCTGCTGCTGAGCAAGGCTTGACTGCGCTTGGCTGTGCTGGCCAGAGCGCTCCAGCGCTTGGCCCGCAGGTCATCGCTGGTGCTCTCGAGGCGCCGTTGCAGGTTCTGCAGATCGGGGGCCTCGATCGGCAGGGCGTTGCGCAGAATGGCGCTGGGATCCTTGACCGCATTGCCCTGGGGCAGGGCTGCCCAGGCCTGATCGACCGGCCTCAGCCCAGCGATCAGGGCCAGGCACAGCAACGGCGTCAGCAGCAGGGCAAGGCTGCGCTCAGCACACCGCCGCAGCAGCTGTCGGCCGCTGCCCTCGCCCCTGCCTTGAGCCATCTTTTTTGCAGTCGCTGAGCGGACTTTGGCACAGCCGAACCGCAGGCGGACCGCCTGGCTGCAGGGCAGCTCCGGTAGCCAGCCGTACAATCCGGCCGATCCGATCCGCCGGAATGATCTCCAGCAACGACTTTCGTACCGGGACTTCGATCGAGCTGGATGGCCAGGTCTGGCGCGTCGTTGAGTTCCTGCATGTCAAGCCCGGCAAGGGCTCGGCCTTCGTGCGCACCAAGCTCAAGGCCGTTCAGAGCGGCAACGTGGTGGAGAAGACCTTCCGGGCCGGCGAGACGGTGCCCCAGGCGGTGCTCGAGAAGAGCACCCTGCAGCACACTTACATGGAAGGTGACGACTACGTCTTCATGGACATGGGCTCCTACGAGGAGACCCGCCTCACCGCCAAGCAGATCGGCGACAGCCGCAAGTACCTCAAGGAAGGCATGGAGGTGAGCGTGGTCGCCTGGAACGGCAAGCCGCTCGAGGTGGAGCTTCCCAACTCGGTGGTGCTCGAGATCACCCAGACCGATCCGGGGGTCAAGGGTGACACCGCCACCGGCGGGACCAAGCCGGCGATCGTCGAGACCGGGGCCCAGGTGATGGTGCCCCTGTTCCTGTCGATCGGCGAAAAGATCAAGATCGACACCCGGACCGACAGCTATCTCGGCAGGGAGAACTGAGCGCCATGCAGCTCGATCACGATCAGCTTCATAAGCTGCTGGCCCTCCTGGGCGACAGCGACATCCAGGAGCTCAAGCTTGAGGGCGACGACTTCCGCCTGGAGGTCAGACGCAATCTGCCCGGTCTCGCGACCCAGGTGATTCAGGCGCCATTGGCGGCGCCGATGCCGCTTGCGCCGACGGCGATGGCCCCCGCTGCTGCGGCCCCATCGGCCCCGCCCCCGGCGGCGCCTGCGGTGCGCAGTGACCTGCTTGAGATCACCGCACCGATGGTGGCCACGTTCTATCGCTCCCCGGCACCGGGTGAAGATCCCTTCGTCGAGCTGGGGACCCGCATCAGCTCAGGCCAGACGGTCTGCATCCTCGAGGCGATGAAGCTGATGAACGAACTCGAATCCGAGGTCAGCGGCGAGGTGGTGGAGATCCTGGTGGAGAACGGCACACCGGTCGAGTTCGGCCAGGTGCTGATGCGGGTCAAGCCGGTCTGAATCCACCCCGGAGCCTGGGTTCAGCCCAGCTCCAGGGCGGTCTCCAGGGCTGCAGCCATGCTGGCGGCCCTGGCCAACCCCTGGCCGGCGATGTCAAATCCTGTGCCGTGATCGGGTGAGGTGCGCAGAAACGGCAGGCCCAGGGTGGTGTTCACTGCGGCGTCAAAGGCCAGCAGCTTGACGGGGATCAGGCCCTGATCGTGATACAGGGCCAGATAGCCATCGGGTCCCCGGTCCTGACCCTTCCAGGCCGCCGCAGCCCCCAGCCAGCAGGTGTCGGGGGGCATCGGGCCATCCAGCCGCACCTGGGGATGGCGTCGCTGCCATTGCTGCAGGCAGCTGGTCAGCCAGTCCTGTTCCTGGCTGCCCAGCCGTCCGCCCTCGCCCGCATGGGGATTGAGGCCGGCCACCACCAGGTGCGGTGCGTTGTTGAAGCGTCTGCAGAAGGCCAGCAGGGTGTCCAGTCTGCTGCTGATCAGCGTCCCATTCAGGGCTGCCGGCACCGCCTCCAGGGGGATGTGGGTGGTGGCCAGCAACGTGTTGAACCGCCAGCTCCCCTGCGGTGAACGGGCGGTGAACAGCATCGCCGCCTGCTCCACCCCGCCCAGTTCGGCCAGCCGCTCGGTCTGGCCCGGGTAGTGATGCCCGGCGGCGTGCCAGCAGGTTTTGGCGATCGGGGCTGTCACCAGAGCCCGGCACTGACCGCTCTGCACCAGCTGGCAGGCCCGGGTCAGCCAGGCAAACGAGGCCGCTCCGCTGCCGGGCCCGCCCACTCCCGGCTTGATCGGTTCGTCCAGGGGCAGGTCCTCGATCGCGAGCGTGGCCGGGTCACGCAGCGGGCTGTCGCTGCAGCTCCTCAGCTGCTGGTAGCTCTGCTCGAGCCAGCGGCGGCAGCCCACCAGCACGGGCTGCCGGTCGGCCTGGGACCAATGGGCGCTGGCCAGGGCCTTGAGCGTCACCTCGGCGCCGATCCCGGCCGGATCCCCCAGGGCGATGGCCAGCGGACCGCTCCTGGGGTTGGATGGGGCCTGGCTGTCGTTGGCAGTGGCCATGCTGCGTTGGTTGTTGCTGCTGGGAATCGGGTTCAGCCTCGTGACCGGAGTCAGCAAGGGATGGATCGAACTGCGCTGGGGTCGGCTGCTGCAGGACCTGGGCGTCCCCTATGTCACCGATCCTGAACCCTCGGCGCCGCGGTGCGGTTCCGGCAGCACAGCCGTGCCGTCCTCTTCGGCCAACGCGGCGCGCAATCCTTCCCGGTAGGTCGGGTAGCGCAGGTGGTAGCCCAGCTGACGGGTCAGCAGGTCATTGCGCACCCTGCGGCTCTCGCTCCAGAAGCTGCGGGCCATCGGGCTCAACTCGGCTGCGGCCGCCTCATACCGTTGCAGAGGCGGCAGTTTGCAGTCGAGCAGGTGGGCTGCGTAGCCCAGCACCTCGCTGGCCGGGCAGGGGAGGTCATCGCTGATGTTGACCAGCGGCGGGCGCTGTTGGTCCGCCAGGGCCAGGCAGTGCAACAGGGCGCCGCCGATGTCGTCGACATGGATCCGGCAGAAGACCTGGCCCGGGCGATGCAGCAGTCGGCTGCTGCCGCTGCGCAGGGCTGCAAACGGGCTGCGGCCGGGCCCGTAGATCCCCGGCAGTCTGAAGATCTGCACCGGCAGGTCGCTGGTCAGCCAGGCCTGCTCACAGGTCAGGCGGTTGGCGCTGCGACCCGCTCGGGGCTGGCAGGGACTGTGCTCGTCAACCCAGGCGCCACCGCTGTCGCCGTAGACGCCGGTGGTCGACAGATACCCCAGCCAGTGCGGCCGCAGCGTCTGCAGCAGATCCCCCAGCTGGCTCAGCACCGGATCGTTGCCCTCCCGATCCGGGGCGATGGTGCTGATCACGTGGGTGATGTCCGTCAGGGCAGCCGGGTCCGGTCGCAGCCCGCTGCTGCTGTCAAACCCGACCTTGTGCCAGCCCGCCGGCGCTGTGGCGGCGGCGTTGGGATCGCGATGGCTGATGACGCCGGTGATCCCGGCGCGGGCCGCCTGGACGGCCAGGCGGCGGCCGCTGTAGCCACCCCCCAGGATCAGCAGCTTGACCGGCCGGCCCTGGTTGAGTACGCTTGTACTATTCACGGATCCGATCATGGTTGCCTCTTCACCACTGGTCTCCTCTTCTCTGGTCTCCTCTCCGCTGGTCGCCCCCGCATGGGGCCAGCTTCGCCCGGACGTGCGGGTAATGGCGTCCAGGCCTTTGCCTGCCGCCCTTGCTGGGGCGGGTCGATCCAGGTTCGAGCCGATCGTGGCACCCCTGGTGCTGGTGCTCGTGTTGTTCGGGGCCGCTGTCCTGGTGGCGCCGGAACACCCCCAGAATCAGGCGGCCATCTGCCAGCGCCACAACGGTGTCGAGGCCTGCCGGGTCTGGTGACCCCCCGGGGCTGGGCGTTCGGCCGTTCGCGGCTCGGCCCATTGCAGCAGGCGCATGGCCAGTTTCAGGTCCCCATCCATCCAGGCTTTGATGGCCATCGCCCGGCGGGGGTCGTAGAAGCTCTGGCGTCGGTACCAACCGAACGCATCGGCGTCGCCTTTGTGGCCGTTGCAGGCCAGGCAGGCCGGAACGCAGTTTTCGGTCACGCTCAGGCCGCCCCGGCTCTGGGGCAGCACATGGTCGATTGATTCAGACGGATTGCCGCAGTAGATGCAGCAGTGGTTGGTGAAGCGGTGGATGTTCTGGCGCCAGCGGCGCACGCGCAGTTTGGGGCAGAGTTCCTCGAGAAAAACCGCATCCCTGGCCTGCATGCCTGCGTCTCGGTTGCGGGCAGTCTGACGCTGGTGCCAGGGGTGTCAATGTGTCGGTGACTGCACTTTCGCCAACTGACCGGTGTCCGACCGCTGCGTTCTGCGTCTGGCCGCCACCGGGGCGATCGAGGTGTTCAGTCCTTACGACGCCGTCACCCAGGCCCAGCTGCGGCGGGTGCGGCCCCGTGGGCTCTGGCGTTCGCAGCGAGGCTGCTGGGAGTTTCCCCTTGAGGCCGCCAACACCCTGCGCTCCGTGCTGGGGACGCGTTTTGCGATCGAACCTGAGCTGAACCGTTGGTTGCAATGGCTCGACAGTCCGTTGCCGCCGCTGCCCCCCCATCGGGAGCTGGTGGCCGCCGCTGAGCTCGAGCGCCCGTTGCCCGATGGGCGGTGCCTGTTCGCCCATCAGCGTTCGGCGGCCCGCTGGTTGCTGGCCCGCCGTGGTGCGGTCCTGGCCGATGCCATGGGTCTGGGCAAGACCCTCACCGCCCTGGCGGCTGCCCGCGCCCTGGTGCGCCGGGCTGACTGCCGCATCGTCGTGCTGGCACCGGTGGGGCTCCATGCCCATTGGCAGCGCGAGGCCGCTGCCCTGCAGTTGCAGCTGACCCTGCACAGCTGGGCCGCCGTGCCCCAGGAGCTGCCCCTCGCCGGGTGTGTGCTGCTGGTCGATGAAGCCCATTTCGCCCAGAACGGGCACACCCAGCGGTCGGCGGCCCTGTTGCGCCTGGCGCGCCACCCACGCCTGCGGGCCTGCTGGCTGTTGACCGGCACGCCGATGAAGAATGGGCGCCCTGCCCAGCTGTTTCCCCTGCTGGCGGCGATCGGCCACCCCCTGGCCCGGGATCAGCGGGCCTTTGAGTTGCGCTACTGCGCCGGGCACTGGCAGGAGCAGGGGGGCCGCCGCGTCTGGCAGGCCGGCGGCGCCAGCCAGCTCGAGGAGCTGCAACGGCTGGTGCGTCCCCTGTTGCTGCACCGTCGCAAACGGGATTGCCTCGATCTGCCGCCCAAGCAGCGCCGGTTCCATCCGGTGCGGCTCTGCCCTGAGCTGGCCGAGCGGTTCGATCTGGAACTGGATGCCCGGCTGCAGGACTACCGCAACCGGGCCCATCGGGGTCTGGTGCGGCGGGATGCCGAAGCCCTCGCGGCCTTGACGGCGGTGCGCCAACTGGGATCCCGCTACAAGTTGCCTGCGGCTCAGAGCCTGATTGCCGATCTGCTGAAGCAGGGTGAACCGGTGGTGGTGTTCACCGCGTTTCTGGATTCAGCCAGGTCCCTGCACCGACAACTGGCCCCAGCGGGGGCTGCGGCATTGCTGATCGGAGCCCTGCCGCCGGGCGAGCGCCAGCGGCAGGTCGATGCCTTTCAGCAGGGGGACGTGCCCTTGCTGGTGGCGACCTATGGCACCGGTGGTCTGGGTTTCACCCTGCACCGCGCCCGCCATGTGGTCCTGCTCGAGCGGCCCTGGACCCCGGGGGACGCCGAGCAGGCCGAGGATCGCTGCCACCGCATCGGCATGGCCGGCACGTTGCAGACCCATTGGCTGCAGCTGGGGGTGGCGGACCAGCTGGTGGACAGCCTGATTGAAAGCAAAGCCGAGCGCATCGAGCTGGTGCTGCAGGGCCGGACCCAGCAGCTGCGCCGAGCGCGGCTGGCCGCCATGGTCGATCAGCTGTTCAGCGGTCGCCCAGACAGCTCTGGCGGCGCATCCTGAGCTCTGAGACCAGCAACGGTTCCACGCTGCCGGCTCTGGCCTGGCGTGCCAGGGCGTGGGCGGCTTCGATCTCGCGGCAGGCGGCCCGGTCCTGGCCGTTCAGGCTCAGCAACAGGGCCCTCTCGTTGCGGGGGGCCGGATCCCGGGGGTATCGGGCCACCACCTGGTCGCAGCGCTTCAGGGCCTGTGGCAGCTGCTCCAGTTGCACGTCCCGCAGGCAGTCATCGGGTTGAACGCTGCGCTGGGGAAGATCCGCCTCGCTGCAGGCCTGCAGCAGCACGCCAGCCATGAGCGCCAACAGGACAGATCTGGCTTGACGGGTCAGCCGCCGCTCATTTGACGAAGAGGTCGCCAAGGAATTTGCCGCAGTCGGGATAGGCGCTGGGGTTGTTGACCACCGCCTCGGTGATCATCACCGCCGCGTGTTCGGGCGAGGTCTTGAACAATGACGAATTCTGCCGCTTGATCAGGGCATAGGCCGCTTCCCAGCTGACTTTGTGGGTATTGCCGGCGTTGCGCATGTAGCAGTAGATCCTGGCTCCCTTGGCGCCGGCCACGCTGTCAGGGTTCGCGACCTGGCTCGCTGCAGCTGCCTCGTTGCTGGCCTGCGCCCGGACAGGAGCGTCCAGTGCGAGCGGAGCGCTCAGCAGCGCAGCCAGCAGAGCTGTGCCGGCAGCGGCGGGCAGGGGGGAGACCACGGCGACGAAGAACCCAATCGATCGAGGTCAAACCTATCGATCCAGGCTGATCTGTCGAGACCTCCGACCGGTTGCGTGGCGACTCAGGTCCGGGGCAGCAGTTTCACCACCAGCGGCAACACCAGCAACACGGTGATCAGGCGCACGGCATGCAGCGCGGCCACCGCAGCCCCGACACCGAATTCGGCGCCCACCAGGCTCATGCCGCTGATGCCACCCGGGGCTGCTCCCAGCAGGGCCACCACGGGATCGATGCCCAGCAGGCGCCCGCACCACAGGCCCACGACAATGCCGGTCAGCACCAGGGTGAGCGTGATCAGCAGGGCCGGTTTCCACAGCTGTTGCAGCTCCAGCAGAGCCGGGGCGGTCAAGGAGGTGCCGATCACGGTGCCGATGGCGATCTCCAGAGCGGTGCGCGTGCCCGGTGGCCAGCTGGCGATCTCGAGTCGGCCGCTCAGGCTCACCAGGGCTGCTCCCAGCAGGGCCCCGGCCAGGGGGGCAGCCGGGATGCCGGTGCGCAGCGCCAGCAGGCCGCCACTGAGCCCCGCCAGGGCGTAGAGCAGCAGCTGCAACAGGTGACTTGAGCCGGCTTGCGGCATGTGTTGTCATCGGTCCATCCATGGACACTGTCTCACCCATGTCGCAGGAATCGGTCTCCTTTCGCATCACGCGCAGCACCGAGGATCTGGCCCAGACCATCCATGCCCTTTCCCATCGGTTGGTGCGGCTCGAGCAGCGGTTTGCGGCCCTTGAGCTGTCCGTCCAGGGGCTTGAGGTCCAGCCGACAGTCAGTGACGAAGAGCGCACCAGCCTCAGTCACGTCGAACGGTTGCTCCAGGACTGCCGCAGCCTGCTGGCCCTCGATGGCGACCTGACCTCGGAATCGCCCGACTCCCCGGTGCGTCTGGACGACGACCAACCCCTGGCGGCCTGATCCGGTCGGCCCCTGGCCAGCGGTGGCAGAATGGGAAGAAAGCCAACCATGGCCTACCCCCAATCCCTGCATCAGTTTCCAGGATCTGACGCAGCTGTTCACACAGCGGCGGCTGGCCGCCCGCCCCAGTGCCGGCCCAGCGCCGTGGTGCAATGCGGTGGCACACCGGGGGAACATCAGCTTGAGAAGCTTGAGTTCGCCCTGGCCGTTGCCCTCACCCGCGGTGATCAGACCCGCTCGAGCGAGCTGCGGCGTCAGATTGATGACCTCGGTGGCAACCACGAAGAACCTGGAACCTGACCATCGTTGATGGCTCTCTCGGGTGTGAGCATTCGCTCGCCGAGTGCAGCATTGTGACGCTCATGCCACAGTCTTTGCTCAATCGATCGCTAACCTGCCAAGGCAGACTGTCTGCACCATGAATCTGGTCAGCATCCTCGATCTTTCCAGCGGCATGACACCGGCCTTGCATCTTGTTTTGGCCAGCAACAGGGTTTTGAACGACACTTTGGTTTCGGCGCAATGACGGCTTTCAGCCCCTTGATGGTGCCGACACAGAAACGATCTGCCTCAGTTCCATCCCGTGATGCGGCTGCTGGTGACGAAGGAGAGCGGCTTGAACAGGAGCAGGCTCAGTTGGATCGCCGTGCGCGGGCAGCAGCTGAAGCCGGAGACATTGCCGAATCGGCACGCTTGATCCTGAAGGCCCTGGATTGCGAGCGCCGCCTGGCGAGCCGTGGCCCCCAGATCTTGCAACTGATCAAACCCAGGGGTTGAGCCCAGGTGCTTCGGCAAGTGATTGCACCGGGTGCAGCATCTCTGATCCAGAGACGATGCTGTTCTGGGTGATTGCGCTCAGCCGTTGGTTGATGCCCGTCAGCATCAACGACTCGCGTCCTCTGGCTGAGGAGCTTTTGCCTGACTGCTGATGACCTCCAAGCCCACAGCAACCATTGGTGAGTCGGTCTCTCAGGCCCTGATCGTGGCTTGCAACGAAGAGATTCGACCTTTGCGAGCGGCGCTTGCTGCTCAGGGATTTGCTGTTGAGGTAATCCGCCGCAACTACAGCCCGGATGAGTTGTTGATGCCCAGGGCGATGCGGGCGCTGCTCAATCATTCTCAGGCTTGGCAGCAGGTTGTCGACAGCGAGCAGCCGGCGTTGGTTGTGGAGGCCGATTTTGTGCCGTGTCAGCAGCTGGGCAGTTTGGCCATGCCCTATGCCAGTCAGGTTGCTGAGCCCAAGCTGGCTTTCTTGTATGCAGCGGGACCGGTCATCTATCACGCCGATCAACATGGTGGTTATTACGGTCATGCCTGCGCAACGGTTGCCTATCTTTTGGAGCCTGAGGCGGCGCGCCGATGGCTGGATCTGCTTGCTGAACATCGGCAGCAGCGAGGTTTTTACCTCTACTACCCATGGGAGGTCGAAATGTTCGTTGATTTGCGACACCGTAAGGGTGTTCGCCTCTATCTGACAGAGAAGAGCTACGGCGAACATGGTGGTGAGCCGAATCCCGAGCACAACCACCAGGGGTTCAGGGGCTGGCATCAGGCTGATGCCTTGGCTGCTCCGTTGGAATTTTTACCCAGCTATGCCAGGGGCAGCCAGGTCCGGTATGTCCTGATTCGTGCACGTTCGCGGTTGCGCTATGCCTATAAATTTGCGCGCGGTAAGTATTTCGATGCCTGGTCGAATTTCTTGAGCCTGAGGCCCAACCGCAGGGGCAAACTTGCTTTTGCGTTCCGACGTGCTTTCTTCTGATCTCTTTGCTTGGGGTCGAGAAGAGGCGGCACGCCCTAGAAAGGAATCAACGTTATTTCACGATTAAACTTTTGATTGCTTTGGCAAAGAAGGATTTGCCGAGATCAACTAAAAGCGGGTGACCGGGCTCGAACCGGCGACGTTCAGCTTGGGAAGCTGACATTCTACCACTGAATTACACCCGCAAAGAATAAGAAACAGTGGTTTTTCTGTTTCTTATTGCTGTCAGTTTAGCCGGCCAGGGCGGTGGCGGCGGCGGCGACTCCGGCGCCTGCCGTGCCCTTGTGCAACCCCAGCTCCTGCAGGGTCGCTTCGATGGCGGCGACGGCTGTCAGCACGTCGCGGTCGCAGACGAAGCCCAGGTGGCCGATGCGGAACACGTGTCCCTTGAGATGGTCCTGGCCGCCCGCCAGCAGGATGTCAAAGCGCTCCTTGACCTTCTTGCGCAGGGTCTCGGCGTCGATGCCCTCGGGCGCCACAGCGGTGATGGCCGGGCTGCCATGGCCTTCAGCGGCGTACAGGGGCAGGCCGATCGCCTTCATGCCGGCCTGGGCGGCGGCACGGTGACGTGCGTGACGGGCAAAG
>Ga0208788_1001328_pt1 | contig 11987 bp, 8 predicted proteins | sample Wag4_2014_7_11_3_FD_187363 | JGI IMG/M metagenome (GOLD analysis project Ga0208788, IMG submission 187363) | Fresh water mixed with fracking chemicals microbial communities from Ohio, USA - Utica-2 Time Series FC 2014_7_11 (SPAdes) (version 2) ... | reverse complement strand
AAATGATTTCGAAGCGGGAAAATTGAAAAGTAAACAATTGCTTTGTGACCGTTTTGGTATGTCTGCTGATAAACCTCTTTTTGTCTTCATAGGCAGGTTGGTTGGCGAAAAGGGAGCCGATCTTTTGGCACAAGTCATTAGCGATAGTTTTGACTATATTGGAAGGAAAATGAACTTCCTGATTTTGGGAAGTGGTGAGCCTGATACCGAAGCTCAATTAAAGGGGTTACAATCGATTTCGCAGGGTGATTATGCAACTTATATTGGGTACAATGAAGCATTGAGTCATTTGATGTATGCTGGAGCTGATTTCTTGCTTATGCCTTCAAGAGTTGAACCTTGCGGACTGAATCAACTTTATGCTATGCGTTATGGCACAATACCTCTGGTAAGAAGAACAGGTGGTTTATTGGATACCGTTATTGATATGGGCGATCCTGGAGGATATGGCATTGTATTCAATCATGCTGCAGTTGGAGACATTACCCAAGCTATATACAGGGCAACTGAATTGTATGTCCAAAAAACAACTTTTAATAGTTTAAGAGAAAAGATCATTTCATTGGATTTTAGCTGGGAGAAAAGTGCTGAGGAATATCTTTCACTTTACAAAAGTTTTGCCTAAATTACCAATAATCTAAGTGTATGAATAAGAATGTAATTGCGATCATATTGGGAGGTGGAGCCGGAACAAGGTTGTCACCTTTGACTTCAACCAGAAGTAAACCAGCAGTACCTATTGCAGGTAAATACCGATTGGTTGATATCCCTATTTCCAACTGTTTGAATTCAAATATTGGGAGAATGTATGTGCTTACGCAATTCAATTCAGCATCTTTAAACAAGCACATCAAAAATACCTATCATTTTAGTGCATTCAGCTCGGCATTTGTTGACATCATTGCAGCAGAACAAACACCTGATAACCCAGCTTGGTTTCAAGGAACAGCAGATGCAGTAAGGCAATCACTCCGTCATATTTCACAGCAAGATTTTTCTCATGTATTGATCTTATCTGGTGATCAACTCTATCAAATGGATTTCCAGGAAATGATAGATAACCACATCAATGGGAAAGCAGATATTTCCATCGCCACTATTCCTGTAGATGCAAAGGAAGCAACTGAGTTTGGCATCTTGAAAAAAGGACCTTCCAATGTAATTGAATCTTTCATTGAAAAACCAAAGAAAGATGTTTTGGACCAATGGGTGAGTGATACTGGTGAAGCCATGCAGAAACAAAAGCGTAATTACCTGGCTAGCATGGGTATTTATATTTTTTCAAGAAGAGTACTCTACGACTTACTTCAAGAAGAAGCAAAAGATGCAACCGACTTCGGTAAGGAAATCATTCCTTATTCTATTAGTAAATATAATGTCACGAGTTTTCAGTACGAAGGATATTGGACAGACATTGGAAACATTCATTCTTTCTTTGAAGCAAATCTCGCTCTTACCCAAGATATTCCTGAGTTTAACTTATTTGACAATTCTAAAGCCATTTATACAAGAGCAAGGATGCTTCCTCCAGCTAAGATAAGTGGAACCACACTAGAAAAAACTATCATTGCCGAAGGATGTATCATCAATGCTTCACGTGTTGAAAATTCTGTGATTGGTATTAGAACCAGAATCGGTTATGGTACTACTGTAGTGAGTTGTTATATCATGGGGACTGACTTCTATGAAACATTAGAAGAAATGAATACTTCTACCAGCAACGGACTACCAAAACTTGGAATAGGTGAGCGTTGTTATATCAAGAATGCTATCATCGATAAAAATTGTCGTATAGGTAATGATGTACGCATTAATGGTGGTAAACATTTAGAGAATGCTGATCATGCCCTTTATACCATAAAAGAAGGCATTGTGGTAGTTAAAAAAGGCGCTGTTATACCTGATGGATTCGTAATCTAAGCTACTTCCAAAAATCCTGCAACAAAGTATTCCATTTGGAAGATTGTGTATATATTACACTATAACAAATAGCGATTACATGTCAATTGAGAATGCCTCCTCCAACTCATCATTTAGTTTCAGAGAAAAGCCTCGTTTAAGTATAGCGCAGATTTTCCTGATGAGTTTTGGATTTCTTGGTATACAATTTGGTTTTGCCTTGCAAAATGGTAATACCAGTAGGATATTACGATCATTTGGCGCAGACGTTGAGCAACTTCCACTATTTTGGATTGTAGCTCCTTTAGTGGGTATGATTGTGCAACCCATTATTGGTCATTATAGTGATAAAACATGGAATAGAGTAGGCAGACGAAAGCCTTACTTTCTAGTTGGAGCTTTGCTTTCTAGTATTGCATTGATTTTCTTACCCAATTCAGGGTTCTTTACTATGATACTTCCTGCCTTATGGATTGGCGCAGGTATTGTAATGGTCATGGATGCGTCTTTCAATGTTGCCATGGAACCATTTAGAGCATTGGTAGCAGATAATTTGCCGAATTCGCAAAGCACCATTGGTTTTAGTGTTCAAACATTTTTAATTGGACTTGGAGCTGTTATTGGTTCGGCATTGCCAGAGCTACTTGCTGAAAATGGAGTTAGCATGGAAGCTGGTCCGGATGGTATTGCAGACAATATTCGTTACTCTTTTTACATTGGTGCGGCAGTTTTTATGGGTGCTATTCTTGTTACTTTATTTTTCTCCAAAGAATATCCACCACATGAGTATAAAGCCTATCATGGCGAATCTGTTGAATCAACTGGCGGTCTGCTAGATATATTTACAGATTTCAGAAATATGCCCAAGACCATGAAACAATTGGGATTGGTTCAATTCTTCAGTTGGTTTGCTTTGTTCAGTATGTGGGTATTTACCACTGATGCTGTTGCAACACATATTTATGGTCTTAGCGGAGATTACACAGAATCAGTTCAATACAATGAGGCAGGAAATAAAGTGAGTTCTGCCTTTGGGGTGTATAGTCTTGTTTCTATGTTTTATGCACTTTGCCTGCCTTTTATTGCAAAAAAAATTGGTAAAAAAATGACCCATGCTGTTTCATTAGTGGCAGGTGGTGTGGGACTTATTTCAATTTATTTTATCAAGGATCCTGAAATGCTGAATTATGCCATGATAGGTGTGGGACTCGCATGGGCTTCAATTCTGGCTATGCCATATGTCCTATTAGCGGGTTCAATACCTGCTGGTAAATTGGGTATTTACATGGGTATCTTTAATTTTTTTATTACCCTGCCACAAATCATCAATGGTTTTGTTGGAGGTTCAATTGTGAAACATATTTATGGTGGTCAACCGATATATGCTATCTTAATGGCAGGTGTATTTTTTATTTTAGCGGCAATCAGCGTTGTAAAAGTCTATGATCCTACAGCAAATAAATAATTAGAAATAACAGGTATGAAGAAGTTCTTTATCGTTTTATTCTTGCTTTCAAGTGTTGTGTCATCAGCATTATATGCACAAATCAAAGCCTATCCATCTCATTGGTGGGTGGGTATGAAACACAATAGTTTGCAAGTGATGTTGCAATCAACAACTGATCTATCTAAAACTGTTAAACTAAAATATCCGGGTGTTGTTGTTACCAAAGTACATCAGCCAGAAAACAAACATTATTTATTCGTTGATTTGCTTTTATTACCAACTGTCAAACCCGGTAAACTTAATTTTATTTTTGAAGATGGTACACAATTCACCTACGAATTAAAGTCTAGAGAAAAATCTCAAACTGCTAAGGTGCATCAGGGCGTAAGATCAAACGACCTCATCTACCTCATCATGCCAGATCGTTTTGTAAATGCTGATCCATCTAATGATCAATTTACAGAGCTTAGAGATAAGGTAGCTGATCGAAATGATCCGTACAGCAGACATGGTGGTGATCTTGCAGGGGTTACGCAAAAATTAGATTACCTAAAAGATTTAGGTATTACTTCTATTTGGATGACTCCTGTTTTAGAAAATAACATGCCTAAAATGCAAGAAGGTCCTTGGTTGATGAGTGGCTATCATGGATATTGGATTACCGATCATTATCAAGTAGATAAAAGATTTGGTGGAAATGATGCCTACAAACAATTGGTTGATGCTGCTCATGAAAAGGGACTAAAAGTAATTCAAGATGCAGTTTATAATCATGTTGGGTCTCATCATCATACTGTACTTGATTTACCCATGAAAGATTGGCTCAATCAATGGCCTACTTATACCGGAGCAAATCATAGAGAGGAATTGTTTACAGACCCTTATGCCTCTATCGAAGAAAAGAAGATCATGATTGGTGGATGGTTTGTTCCTCATTTACCCGATCTTAATCTTGCTAATCCTTATTGTGCAAAGTTTGTTATTCAAAGTAATATTTGGTCGACAGAAGAGTTTGGTATTGATGGATGGAGGGTAGACACCTATAAATACTGTGATGAAAAATTTCTCAATGACATCAATCATGCTTTGCTGAGAGAATTTCCTACTCTGACTGTTTTTGGTGAAGCATGGACGAACACTGTTCCGGCAAGTGCGTATTTCACAGAGAACAATATCGATGCCCCTTTCAAACACAAGATCAAAGGTGTGACCGATTTCCCCTTAAACTCCGCTTTGTACAATGCCTTGAATGATAATTTTGGATGGACAGACGGAGTAACTAAATTATACATGACATTATCGCAAGACTTCCTCTATAAAGATCCTTATACCAATTGTATTTTCTTGGATAACCATGACATGAACAGGTTCTATTCTATGGTTGGAGAGAACCTTTCTAAATACAAAATGGGTCTGGGTTTACTCATGACCTTAAGAGGAATACCTCAGATCTATTATGGTACTGAAGTGTTGATGAAGAATTACAAGGATCCCAATGATGCTGCAGTTCGTAAAGATTTTCCTGGAGGATGGAAATCTGATAGCATAAACAAGTTTGACCCAAGCACTTTGACTGCTAATGAAAAAGAAGCATATAGCTATTTTAAAAAATTAGCCAACTATAGAAAGAATAGTCCTGTTTTAGCCACCGGTTCTCTCAAGCAATTTATACCTCAAAATGGGGTGTATGTTTATTTCCGTAAGTTGGGTGATCAAACCATCATGTGTGTTGCAAATACCAACAAAGACAAGTCAACCATTAAAACTGAAAGATTTAAAGAAGCCATTGCAGACTACAATACAATGCTGGAGGTAATGAGTGAAAAAGGGGAGAGAATACCAGTAGAATTGTCACTTCCTGCTCTATCATTCATGATTTACGAACTCAAAAAATAGATGCTAAAATCAACACCTCATCAAAGCGATTTAGTAAATCAACCTTACGAGGAAGTACATTTTATTGATGCCACAAAGCAAGTTTGGAATTACTCTTTGTTTACAGAAGAAGTAATCAATAATTTTCAACAAGGCACGCTTTATAACGCTTACCACTACTTCGGAAACAAGCAGCTCAATGTTTTAGGAAAGACTGGTACTTATTTCGCTGTATGGGCCCCCAATGCCACGGCAGTAAGTGTTGTGGGTAATTTTAATGATTGGAAAGCTGGTGAACATCCCTTGTTTGTGAGGTTAGACAAGAGTGGTATTTGGGAAGGATTTATACCAGACTGTGAAAGAGGGGAGGTCTACAAATATGCAATTGAGGGCTTTGAAGGTAAGTTGATACAAAAAGGAGATCCCTATGCACATTATTGGGAAAAGAAACCCCTAACAGCATCTATAACTTGGAATTTTGAATACAAGTGGAAGGATGCAATGTGGATCACCAACAGGGATAAACATAATTCTCTTTCATCTCCATATTCTATCTATGAAGTGCATTTGGCAAGTTGGATGAGGCCTGATCCTTTCAACGAAGAATCTTATTTCAGTTATTGGGAAATAGCTCAGCGATTAGTGCCTTACCTAAAAGAAATGGGATTTACACATGTGGAGATCATGCCAGTAATGGAATATCCTTTTGATGGTAGTTGGGGGTATCAAGGTACGGGATATTTTGCCCCCACATCTAGATTTGGACATCCTGAAGAGTTTATGGCGATGGTTGATGAATTCCATGATGCTGGTATTGGTGTGATTTTGGATTGGGTACCTTCTCATTTTCCCTATGACAGTCATGGGTTATTCATGTTTGATGGCACACATACTTATGAATATGCAGATATGCGTAAAGGGTATCACCCAGATTGGAACAGTTATATTTTCAATTATAAACGGGGTGAAGTAAAATCTTTTTTAATCAGTAATGCTCGTTTTTGGTTTGATATGTTTCATGTAGACGGATTTCGTGTAGATGCAGTCTCTTCTATGTTGAAGTTGGATTATTCAAGAAATGAAGGAGAGTGGGAACCCAATGAATTTGGTGGTAATGGTAATCTTGAAGCAATAGCGTTCTTAAAAGACATGAACCAGATGGTGTATAGAGATTTTGAAGGCGTCCAAACAATTGCAGAAGAAGCAACCAATTGGCCAGGTGTTTCAAGGCCGACTTATGCTGATGGATTAGGTTTTGGAATGAAGTGGATGATGGGATGGATGCATGATACCTTGAGGTATTTCAAACAAGATCCAGTCTTCCGTCAGTTTCAACAAGATCAGTTGTCGTTCAGTATGATGTATTATTACGACGAAAATTTTGTCCTTCCTTTGAGTCACGATGAAGTGGTTCATGGTAAATCACCCATGATTTTTAAAATGCCGGGAGATGAATGGCAGAAATTTGCTAACCTTCGTCTCTTGTATACTTACATGTTTACCCATCCAGGTGCCAAGTTGTTGTTCATGGGTAACGAATTCGGTCAAACAGATGAATGGAATTATAAAACAGCCTTGAGGTGGGATCTGATGCAATATGATTGTCACAAGGGTATGAAATCTTGTGTCAGTTCACTCGCACACTTGCTTAGAAAAGAACCTGCACTTTATGTTCATCAATTTAAAGTAGAAGGGTTTGAGTGGCTGAATTTGAATCACCGAAAAGAGTCTGTGATTTCTTACAAACGCAAGTCGACAAAACTCGAGGAAGAACTGATTGTGATTTTGAATATGACTCCAGTTGAGAGAAAAGATTGGAAGGTTCAAGTTCCGGATAATAAGAAGTGGAAAGAAATTTTCAACAGTGATCAAATAGAGTTCTGGGGCACAGGTGATTATTTGAATACAATTGTGTTAACTCCTTTTGAGAACAAAAGTGAATCTACTTTCGAGATTTCTTTGAACCTACCTCCACTGGGTGGAATAGTACTCAAACGAGTAGAATAATTGTTTACAAGCAATTAAACCCTGACAGACATGCTTACATTTTTTCTGGTACCTTGATGCCCAGTAAAGACATCCCAGAAGCAATGATGGTGGCAACCCATGATGATGTTCTTAATCTTAATTGCTTTTTCTCTTCAGATTCCGCATTATTAATGCTTAAAGCTGCATAAAAAGAATTGAAGGTTTGTGCCAACTGAAAAAGATAAATGGCAATAGTCGATGGGTCAAAAGCATCTGCAGCCTGCTTCAATATTTGTTCATATTGCTCTGCCAAAAGCAATAGTTCTTTTTCTGCAGGCAAAAGTGGTTCATTGAATTGCGTGAAAGCTGTATCTATCGATGATTTTCTTAAGACAGACTTAATTCTTGCATGGGTGTATTGAATGAAGGGGCCAGTGAATCCATGAAAATCAATAGACTCCTCTGGATTGAATATCATTTTTTTCTTTGGATCTACTCTCAAGAGAAAAAATTTCAAAGCACCAATACCAATGGTATCGTAAAGTGATTTTAATTCCTCATCATTAAAGTCCTTTACTTTTCCAAGACTTTGGGTGTGAGAAGAGGAAATAGCGATCATTTCATCAATAAGATCATCTGCATCTACCACTGTACCTTCTCTGCTTTTCATTTTACCAGTTGGCAGTTCTACCATCCCATAGGATAAATGATGAATGCCATTGGCATAGGGGAGTCCGAGTTTCTGACAAATCAGTTGTAGGACTTTCAAATGATAGTTTTGTTCGTCGCCTACCACATAGATACTTTGATCCATGCCGTACTCCTCATATTTTTTCTGTGCAAGACCAATGTCTTGCGTGATATAAACTGAAGTGCCATCTTTTCTTAATACCAATTTTTCATCTAGACCATCTTGTGTTAGATTTATCCATACACTGCCATCATCTTTTTTGTAAAATATATTTTTTTGTAGACCTAACTCGACTGTATCCTTCCCCAATAAATAGGTATCACTTTCATAATAAGTCTTTGCAAAATCAGAACCTATTCTTTTATAGGTGACATCAAATCCAGCATATACCCAGCTATTCATTTCACGCCATAAGTTCATTACAGACGGTTCACCTTTTTCCCAGTCGATTAACATTTGCTGGGTTTCTTTCATGATAGGGGCTTCTTTTTCAGCTTGTGCTTTGTCCATTCCTGCAGCGACTAAATCTTCTACCTCTTTTTTGTAGGCATCGTTGAATTTTACATAATACTCTCCAACAAAATGGTCGCCTTTTGTATTTGTAGAAGTTGGCGTTGCTCCATGGGCGTATCGCTGCCAGGCAATCATGCTTTTACAAATATGAATGCCTCTATCGTTAACAATACAGCTTTTAATTACTTCATATCCGTTGGCCTTTAATATTTCTGAAATACTCCAGCCTAAAAAATTATTCCTAAGGTGACCTAAGTGAAGTGGTTTATTGGTATTGGGTGAAGAGTATTCTACCATCACCTTTTTGCCACTCATAGGGGCCTTGCCATAACAACTGTCGTGGTAGTATTTATTGAGTAAATTTACCAACACTGTAGAATTTACTTCTAGGTTTAAAAAACCTTTGATGATATTGTAGCTGGTAAAAAGTTCGGGTTGCTTTTCAATTAGGTATTGTCCTAGTTGGTTGCCCAAAGCATCGGGACTCAACTTAAGTGGTTTGACCAATGAAAAAAGAACAATAGTATAGTCTCCTGTAAATTCAGGTTTAGTAGTATTGACCTGAAAGTCTTTTTCAGTAAATGTAGTTTGGTACAATGCCCCTAGTGCCTCTATTGCCTTTTCTTTGATAATGTTATTCAGCATAACCTTTTTAGATTGTGGCAAATGTACGATTCCCCTTAATTTTATACCATGTCAACAGCTATTAAACTTATACTAACCAGCTTAATTTCTATGATTTTTCTCCCAAATCTTCATGCGCAGTCAGCTAAAATTGATCTACAAGGGCATAGAGGTAGCAGGGGATTGATGCCTGAAAATTCAATTGAGGCCATGTTGGAAGCGATCAGGTGGGGGGTAACCACTTTGGAAATGGATGTGGTTATTACCAAGGACAAACAGGTTGTGTTATCACATGAACCGTTTATGAACATAGAAATTGCAACTCTTCCTGTGGGAGTGAACAACAATGAAAATTCAAAAGCATTCAATATTTTTCAAATGACTTACGAGGAAGTGAAAACTTGGGATGTAGGAAGCAAATTCAATCCAAGATTTCCTGATCAGAGAAAGATGAAGGTGCATAAGCCTCTTTTGAAAGAATTGATTGAGGCAGTAGAATCTTATACTAAAGCCAATAAGTTGCCTCAGGTAGCATATAATATTGAAACCAAAATGAGTCCGGATACAGATGAACTATTTCATCCTGGTCCAGTAGAATTTGTCGACTTACTATCAAAAGTGATCATTGATGCTGGAATTGCTAATCGTACAACCATTCAATCATTTGATCCTAGATCTTTAATTGAATTGCATAAGCGTAAGGCTCCTTTTCAATTGTCCTATCTCATAGAAGCCACTTCAAAAACAACTTCAGCGCAAGTTCTAGCTAGATTGGGTTTCAAGCCTGACATAATTAGTCCGGAATATTCAATGGTAGATGCTTCATTTGTGCAAGATTTTCATCAGCAAAAGATGAAGATTATTGTGTGGACGGTCAACCAGGAAGCGGATATCAAGAAAATGGCAGCTTTAGGGGTAGATGGAATAATTTCTGATTATCCCAATCGATTTGCTGTTTTGAAACAGTAGTATTCATATTCATGTTCATTCGCCTCAAAATGGTATTTTTGCCCATATTCTAAGGCAATGAAGACAATTGAAGTAGCTGATAAATGGTCGATTGATCAATTCTTACAACTTCCCTTTACAATATACAAGGGTGACCCTAATTGGGTTTGTCCACTTTTCAATGACATTGAATCTGTTTTTGATCCGAAGCGGAATAACTTTTTCAGTTTTGGAAAATGCACCAGATGGATCTTGGTTGATGATCAAGGCAATACAATTGGAAGGATAGCCGCTTTCATCAACAACAAAAAAGCCTACAATGAATCTGTGCCTACAGGGGGCTGTGGTTTTTATGAATGTATTGATGATTTAACTGCGTCTAAACTTTTATTTGATCAGGCTAAGTCGTGGTTGAAGCAAGAAGGTATGCAGGCCATGAATGGACCCATTAATTTTGGCGAAAATGACATGTGGTGGGGTTTGTTGGTCGATGGATTTACAAGTCCTTTTTATGGTATGAATTATAACCCATCTTATTACAAAGCACATTTTGAGCAATACGGGTTTAAGGTTAAGTATGAGCAAATCTCCAATAAAGTTAATGTGCGTGTTGGCATGCCCGAAAAAGTGCAAAAAATTTCCCAATGGGTTATCAATAAACGTGGGTTTACCTTCAAGGCTTTTTCCTATAAAGAATTAACCAGATTTTCAAACGACTTCAAAGAGATTTACAATGATGCTTGGAAGGACTTTGAAAACTTTACGGAAGTAACAGATTTAACCATACAAGAAACGTTACAAAAAATTAAACCAATCATGGATCCTAACTTGATTTGGTTTGCGTATTCTTCCTCAGGTGAGCCTTTGGCATTTGTGATGATTCTTCCAGATGCGAATGAATTATTTAAAAACCTCAATGGTAAGTTGGATCTGATTGGTAAACTCAAGTTCTTATGGAATAAGATGACCATCAAGCATACCCGTATGCGTGCAGTGATCATGGGTACAAAAGAGAAATACAGAAACCAAGGTTTAGAATCTTGTCTGTTTATGAAACTCCAAGAATATACACGTCCACTTGTTCATTACAAAGAACTGGAATTGTCTTGGGTAGGAGATTTTAATGATAAAATGCTTGCTTTGCATGAAGCAATTGGAGGTGTTTTTGCTAAAAAGCACACTACCTATATTCATAAGTTTAACGAAAATCAAATTTGATTAAGTGGTAGAAAGCATACACAGTATATTGGATTTTTTCTATCCATTGTTCAAAAGATTTTTTGATAAAACCACTTATTATTATGCTGCTTGTGGTGGTTTGAATACACTATTTGATTTGTTTCTATTCTTCATCAGTTACAATTATGTACTAAATAAACAAATAGTGGAATTGCCATTTATAGCAGTGAGTCCGCATATTGCTGCCTTTATAATCGCATTTTTCTTCAGCTTCCCTACAGGCTTCTTGTTGATGCGTTACGTAGTTTTCAAATCCTCATATTTAAGAGGAAGGGTCCAATTGTTCAGGTATTTTCTTTCAGTTTGTATCAGCTTGCTTTTGAATTATGTTTTTCTGAAATTATTTGTTGACCGACTTCATTTTTATCCAACAATTTCTAAGCTCATTATAACCTTCATTGTTGTTGGCTTTAGTTATATGGCACAAAAATATTTTTCTTTTAAATCCGATAAAAAACCTGAGGATGTCCAATTGCAATCATGATTATGATGTCTTGATCATTGGTGCTGGTCCAATCGGATTGGCCTGTGGAATTGCATGTACAGAAGCAGGGCTATCTTATTTGATTGTTGATAAAGGGCCCTTGGTTAATTCTTTGTACAACTATCCATTGAACATGACCTTTTTCTCTACCTCTGATCGATTGGAAATTGGTAATGTTCCTTTCATATCACATTCACCAAAGCCAACTCGTTCAGAGGCTTTAGAATATTACAGAAGGGTAGCCCTGCATTGGAAATTGAATCTTTCGCTCTATGAGACCATCCTACATGTTGAAAAGG
>Ga0208788_1001327_pt1 | contig 11992 bp, 7 predicted proteins | sample Wag4_2014_7_11_3_FD_187363 | JGI IMG/M metagenome (GOLD analysis project Ga0208788, IMG submission 187363) | Fresh water mixed with fracking chemicals microbial communities from Ohio, USA - Utica-2 Time Series FC 2014_7_11 (SPAdes) (version 2) ... | reverse complement strand
TCCGAAGAAGAAAAAGCCATGAAAACACTGGCTCGTTACGGCTTGCGAAACAACGCCCGCCAGAAATTCGAAACGCTTTCGGGTGGTCAAAAAGCACGACTCGAAATCTTGCGTCTGGAAATTGAAGGCCACAACGTGTTGTTGCTCGACGAACCAACCGACAACTTAGACATTGAGTCCTCTGAAGCATTAGAAAAAGCTCTTGATGGATTTGAGGGAACCGTGGTTGCAGTAAGTCACGACCGCACTTTCCTTGCGCAATTCGATCGCTACATCATGATCACCGATGACGGCGAGGTATACGCACTCCCCGACTTTGACATTGCGATGGCAGGGCTAAGCGAGCCCGACAAATTAGCCAGCTTGCGCTTAGCTAAACCTCTCACTCGCGACTAGAGCACACCCTCTGGCACGAATCCATCTCCGAATGCTTCACGCATTTCGGCAACGAGTGCATCGTTGGTCCATAAATCGATTGCTGTCATCGCCATGATTTTTGCACCATCAAGAATTGCGCGGGTTGCGTCTTCGTTTGTGGCGTAGTCAGCAAACTCTGGGGTGTGCAGAGATACACCTTCTGGAGCAACTGCGATCATGGGGTGAATGGATGGGGTCAGATAACTGATGTTGCCCATATCCGTTGAACCTCCACCAGTTCCCGCCATGTACTCAGTAGTCAACATGCGACCAAACTTTGCCGAGTTCTCAACATAAGCAGCAAGCAGTGGAATGTTGTCAACAATGTCGGCAAATGGGTTTGGTTGCCACTCCAATTCAACATGGCAACCTGCAGCATGTGCCCCACCATGCAAACAACCTGAAACACGTTCCTTTAACGGTTGCAATGTCTCAATGGTGTTCGACCGAACATACCAATCCATTTCTGCTTCACGCGGAACAATGTTTGGCTTCTCGCCACCCTTCAAAAAGATTCCGTGAATGCGCTCTGTCGGCATGATGTGCTGACGTAGTGCCGCAATATTCATGTACCCGAGCACTGCTGCGTCGAGTGCGTTCCTTCCAAGGTGTGGTGAAACCGCAGCGTGCGCTGCTTCCCCGGTGTACTTCACCAAGCAGTGCTGAATGGCAATGGCATTCATCCGTGCAAGTTCGCGGTCAGCGGGGTGAATCATCATGGCTGCATCTACAGAAGTAAAGGCACCTTTGCGTGCCATTTCAATTTTTCCGCCGCCACCCTCTTCGGCTGGCGTACCCATCAGGCGCAAACGTCCACCTGCTTCTTCGGCCAAACCAGCAAGTGCAAGTCCAGCACCTAGCCCAGCTGCAGCGATGATGTTGTGTCCACACGCATGGCCGATTCCTGGCAATGCGTCATACTCACATAAAACCGCAACAGTTGTGCCCCTTGAACCAACTGCTACATCGAATGCCGTATCAATGTCGTATGCCTTGCGGGTGACATTCAACTTGTTGTCACCAATTGCATCGGTAAGACGCTTGTGGGCGAAGTGCTCTTCAAAGTTCTCTTCTGGGTGAGCGTGAATGTCGTGACTTATTCCGACAAGGTCATTTTTTAGTTTGTCAATTGATTCACATGCTCGTTGCTTCAAGGACTCACGAAGTTGCGTTGTAGACATGACCTAATGGTAGCCACCGTCTATCTACGAGTAGACAGCCCTAGAATTTCATGTTGTGATCGTGATAGATGCCCAGAAACTTTCGGCATCCCGCCCCAACCGTCCGCTGTTTACCGATATTTCCCTCACCCTTTCCGAAGGTGATCGTGTGGGCATTGTGGGTCTCAATGGCTGTGGCAAAAGCACGCTCTTGCGCATTTTAAGCGGTGAGTACTCACCCGACAATGGTGTCGTGCATCGCGGACGTGGTGCACGAATTGGAATCCTTGCTCAACAACCTGTGCTACCCGCTGGAACAGTGCGCGATGCGGTTGGCGAAGACTGGCGCGGAGAAGCCATGCTCGACAAATTAGGAATGTCTGGGTTGCTCGACGCGCAAACAGATGAACTCTCCGGCGGGCAACAAAAACGTGTTGCACTTGCACAGCTGTTAGTGAATGAATGGGACGCACTCATTTTGGATGAGCCAACCAACCACCTCGACCTTGACGCCATCTCTTATTTAGAAGAGTGGTTAGCGCAATACCGAGGCGGACTACTGCTTGTTACTCACGACCGACACGTACTTGACCGTGTAACCAACAAAGTACTGGAGATTGATCGCGGTTCTGCATACATGCACGTGCCTACTAGCAAAACCGCAGGTTCTGGATATGCCGCGTATCTTGCAGGACGAATTGAACGAGAAGAGCGCGCAGCAACAGCCGAACAGGTGCGCAAAAACTTGGCACGCACCGAACTTGCATGGTTGCGCCGTGGCGCACCGGCGCGAACCACAAAGCCAAAAGCGCGTATGGACGCAGCAAAAGAATTGGTGTCGCGAAAAGCAGATGCTCCTGCTCGTCAAGGTGAACTTGGTCTGTCGCTTGGCAGCCAACGCCTTGGATCAAAAGGCATCGAGTTACAAGGAGTTGCATTTTCGTGGCCGGCTACTGATAAATCTGCCGAGCACGAAGTACTCCATGCTTTTGATTACTCACTTGAACCTGGTGATCGTTTGGGAATTGTTGGACCGAACGGTGCAGGAAAAAGCACCTTGCTCGATCTCATCGCAGGTCGCCTAAAGCCAACAGGTGGCCATATTGAAGTTGGTAGCACAGTCAAAATTGGCTACTACGACCAACTGGGTCGCGAACTCAACTTGTCACAAACCGTGCGCGAAGCCGTTATGGGCGACAAAGGAAACCCATCGGTTGAAGACATCAATTTAATGAAACGATTTTGGTTCGATGGCGATTCACAGTTCGCTCCTCTTTCAACACTTTCTGGTGGTGAGCGTCGTCGCTTGCAATTGCTTCTCACCCTCATTGAACAGCCAAACGTGTTGATGCTGGACGAACCAACGAACGATCTTGACCTTGACACATTGCGCGCACTCGAGGAATACCTTGACGACTGGCCAGGAATTGTGGTGGTAGTCAGTCACGACCGCGTGTTCCTAGACCGCACGGTTATTGACGTTTTGGCACTCGACGGCGAAGGCGGAACACGCCAAGTAGTCGGCGGAATTGCTGGCTGGCTCCAACAGCGTGGCAAGCAAGGCACGAACCAAACCGCACCAAAATTGAAGTCTGCTCCTGTAATTGATTCAGTGCAACCAACTAAGGTGAAGCCTGCAAAAAGCCCGAGCACATTGCGGCGCTTATTAGGACAAACCGAGAAGACGCTCGCACAAGCGACAGAAAAGTTACAGAAACTTGAGCGCGAATTGTCGACAGTTGGTAGTGACCATGTTGAACTCGCGCGAGTCAGCGCAGAGCTTGCACTCGCCCAACAATCTGTCGATGCAGCTGAAGAGCATTGGCTCACCATCGCGGCAGAAGCAGAGTCCCAAGGAATAACGTCTTCTCAGTAATGACTGCAATAGATTTTCAACTCCGCAACGCCAACCAATCAGATCTTGAAGCAATTGCACATTTACTCTCTGAAGGATTCTCTTTTGATGGTCATGTAATTGTGCAAACAGCCGAAGAACTCGCTGAAGAGTTTGACGGCACCTACTGCTCTCTTGAGCACGATGTACTTGTTGCAGAGCATGCTTCTCAGATCATCGGTGTTGGATACACCATCTATTTGCCCTCAGAGACCAAAGAAGAACGCTGCTACATATTTGGAACCACCAAACCCGAGTTTCGAGGAAATGGTGTAGGAACTGCAGTCATGCAGTGGGCTGCAAAGCACGGTGAATCGTTACTTCGTTCCTCCACCGCAACAATTCCGAGATATTTGCGGAGCGATATGAGCGCAACAAATACAACTGCAGGAGAACTTTTCCAAAGTTTCAATATGAACGCAGTCCGCTGGAATGAAGACCTCATCATTGATCTCAACAACTCGCCTGATGTTTTTGTCTCTCCCGGCTACTCGGTTACTCCGTGGGATTCAGCCCGAGACGAAGAAGCACGAACCGTAAAAAACCTGGCATTTATGGATCACTGGGGATCCACTCCTACAAATAAAGAGGGCTGGAAACATCTTGTTCATGGCTCCACAGCAAGTCTTGATCAGTCATTCTTTGTACTTGACCAGAGCGGAGGAATTATCGGCCTCCTTCTCTCACACCGTTACGAAGCCGACGATGAAACATTGGGAAAACGCATCGGCTGGATTGACAAATTGGCAACTCTTACTGAACACCGTGGAAAGGCTGTAGCCAAATCGCTCATCACACACGCACTTGCTGCCTACCGACGCGACGGCTTAACTCATGCAGCCCTCGACGTAGACACAGAAAATCCCACTGGTGCGTACGGTTTGTACACCTCAGTGGGATTTACACCGTTTCGTGGCAGTATTACCTACGAAAGACAGATTCTGTAATTACTTAGCTTTTGGCACACACATCAAACCTGTGGCTTTTTTGTCCAGCTTTCGATAGTTGAGGTTATATACCTCGTTTTTCACTGCAGCTTTTGACTTTCCGCGTGAGTACCAATCCACTGCAACACCATTTGGGTAGTCCTTACGGAGTGCCGCACATGATGAATAGGTTTTTGGCGGAATCTGCTTTGCAGATGCCGAAGTAATTGGTGCAACTGAAAGCACCAAGCTGGAAAGGAACAGGGAGGTAATGATTTTTCTCATGTAATTAACTTAGTAATCAATTAACAAGGAGAGCGAGTTGTAGTGGTCTCTATGACCAATGGCACATGTAATCACAAGAGCACGTTGTAATCATGCAACAACGATTATTGGGTGCTGATGCTCGCTTTAAATTCACCTTCACGCATTTTCTGTTTTGTTGCTGCGCTCGGTTCATTCAGTCGTTCAATCGTCACGCCAACAATGTCTGCAGTGCATGTGAATAAGTGCGGGTAATCACCTACCGGCGAACCAGTATCTACCCCAATGTCAAACGTTTCTCCGCTCATCGAATACACGAGTGGAACGGTTTTGTCGATGCGCACATTTCCTGCTTCACGACTGTCGACATACAACGTTGCAACTCCTCCAGCACCAAAGCCACCGTCGTAAGCAAAGTCCACGACGATCTCGTGTTGTCCCGGTTTGAGCGCCTGGGTATCTCTCACGATTGAATGCACATGGCCAAACCAGTTGTAGTGATACGTAGGTTTCCCTGACTCATCTATATACAGCGACCATCCCGCCATGTTTCCGCCTTGGCAGGCAATTACTCCTTGAGCGCCACCTTCCGGAACCACAATTTGTGCGGTCATATTCCACGAGCAGTTCTTCACATTAAGTACTGAACTCTCGGGCATTCGCACATGCGCTCGCGTATATGTCACTTTGTTTATTCCGTCCAGTGAATGCGGCACTGCAAACTCACCGTTACGTGGCGAACCCGCATCACGCAATGGATAGATGTCGTACTGAATTGCGTTCTGGTGAAAGAGCTCTTGCAATTCGGCAAGTTTTTCTGGGAACTGGTCTGCAAGATTGACTGCCTGCGAAAAGTCTTCGCTGATGTTGTACAACTCCCACACCTCTTGAGGTCCATCAAAATCAAGACCCTGCAAACGGATCCAAGGCAAACGTCCGTGGAAACATGAGGCCATCCAGCCCTCGTGATAAATGGCGCGATTGCCCAGAATCTCAAAGTATTGAGTGGTGTGAGCGCTTGGGGCACTTGCATTGTCAAACGAATATGCCATTGACGTTCCATGAATTGGCATTTGTTCAATACCGTTTACATGTGTCGGGGCTTCAATTCCAACCAATTCATAAATCGTTGGAACAAGGTCAATCACATGATGAAACTGCTGGCGCAAACCGCCGGCATCACGAATTTTCTCTGGCCAACTGAGCGCCATTGCATTACGCGTTCCACCAAAGTGTGAAGCAACTTGTTTCATCCACTGAAACGGCGAGTCAAGTGCCCAAGCCCAACCCACATTGAAATGGTTCTCGCACTTTGCCGTGCCGAAGTCGTCAATATGTTCAAGCAACCACTCAGGATCTTCTGGCACTCCGTTTTGGAAGGATGGCGCACTCCAAGCTCCGTGAATTGTTCCTTCAGCAGAAGCACCGTTGTCACCCGTGATGTACACCACAAGTGTGTTGTCCATAATGTTCAGGCGTTCAAGCGCATCAACTACCCGACCAACTTGAGCGTCGGTATGCGCAAGAAACCCTGCAAAGGTTTCCATCAGTCGCGAAGCAACAGGTCGATACCTCTCTGGGTAATCGCTCCATGCAGGAACTTGTTCCGGACGTTTTGTTAAGGCTGTATTTGGTGGAATGACTCCGAGTTTCAGTTGGCGCTCGTAAATTTCTTCACGCAATACATCCCAGCCACCATCAAACTGTCCCTTGAACTTGTCTATCCATTCGCGCGCAACATGATGCGGCGCATGCAATGCAGGAGTTGAGAAGTAGGTAAAGAACGGTTGGTTTGGACGCGAGGCTTGTTGCCGCTCAATCCATGCAATCGTTTGATCCGCCAAGTCTTCAGTCAGGTGGTAATCGGGGTTTCCGACATGCGGAGAAATTGGTGTGGTCTGGTCGTATACCGGCGGCTCCCACTGTGAAGATTCCGCACCAATAATTCCGTAGAACTTGTCAAAGCCAAGGCCTGACGGCCAGCGATCAAATGGACCAGCAGGGCTTTGCTCCCACGAAGGCGCAAGATGCCACTTGCCAAACACCGACGTTGCATAACCCGACATGCGCAACACCTGCGCCATGGTTGCCGCTTCTGGTGGAATCGCGCTGTCGTATCCAGGAAACGAGTTTGCAATTTCTGTAATTCCACCCATGTGCACAGCGTGATGGTTTCGACCGGTCAGCATCGCCGCCCGTGTTGGTGAACACAACGCGGTGGTGTGGAATTGGTTGTAGCGAAGACCAATCTTGGCAATGCGATCGAGGGTTGGTGTTGGCACTGGACCACCAAATGTTCCAAACGAACCAAACCCCACATCGTCGAGCAAAATTATCACGATGTTTGGCGCGCCTTCTGGGGCGTTACTGCGAATCAACTTGCTTGGTGTGGACTGCGTGATTAAACGTTCTGCCTTACCCTCAAACCTCGGAGTTGCTAGCGGCAGTTTCTTCGCCATTACCCAACAAGGCCCTTAACATCGAAGCCGCGGAGCGCGCTAACTGCCGCATCTGCATTTCCAGCAATGGCTATAGAGCCATCTGCAAGTGCTGCGCTCAACGTAGCTGCGCCAGAAAGCACGTTGGTCCATGCATCGAGCGAGCAGGTAATAGTTGCGTCGGCATTGTCTCCCGAATACGGAACAGCCACGTAGTTGCGAATGTGTAAGCCCGTGAATTTTCCATCGAGTTCGAACCTCAAGCGAACATTGGTTTCGCCAACAAGTTCAGGAATAAGGAGAACACGCAAAATGTGGACTGCCTTTTCATAACCAGCACTGAGCAACGTGGGCTTACGCAAATGCACATTTTTTAAACGTGCAACATTTGCAGTTCCATCCAGCACGCGCGCTCGTGTAATGCACCAGTTGCGAATATTTGCTGCACTCGTTCGCTGCGCAACCATACGAAGCGCTCGGGCCAACAATGCGCGATCTTCGTCTTGCGCACCTTCACTTCGCACCAACCACGATCCAAGCTCAAGAGCCCATCGCACATCTTCTTGAGCAAGGGCGTCCGAAACCTGTTTACGAACCGCTTCCCTGCCACCGAATCCGGCAATGAGTTTGGCGGCACGTTGGCGTGGTGGGGTTGGAAACAAGTTGGCTTCATCGCCATCAAAGAATCCAAAAAGACCGGTGCGTATTTGGCGAACGTGATGCTCCACCACTCCGTACAACTCTGAGGTCAAATAATCGCCGTCAAATGTTTCTGGCAGGTCTACTGCTTCGGCAATTTCGGTGCTTGTCATTCCTGCGTTTGTGGCACGAACTGTTTGATCCCACATGAACTGAATGGAATCGCGATACTTCGTCACTCGAGTTGCAATTTCTTTTGCTCCAGAAATGTGTGGTCCGTGTGCTGCAACCAAGTGCTGCGCATTGAGCGAAAGCAAGTGATCGATTCCCTTAAGCAAAATGCGTGGGTCTCGGTATTCTTCACCGCGAATGGCGAACACATTAAACAGCACTGGCCACACCAAGTTGTTTACCGCTACTCCCAGGGATGGAATCCAGTACGTCACCGAATCATCGGCATCTGATGGAGCGTGGGTCACTTCAATGTCCAAGCCAGCAACATTGATTGATGCAGTTGCGCCAAACGTATGAGTTGGCTCGATGAACCCTGGGGTAAACGGCGCATGTTTTGGGTTGCGGTAAAAGTGACCCAAGCCAACGTTGACTCGACCATCTTCGCCGTCTTCTGGAAGCTGCATGGCAAATTGCTCAACCAAGCCACGTCCGTATGCCGGAGCAATTTCGCTCGCTGTGCGACGACGGTTTTCTGCGATTTTTTCGTGTCCCCAAATAGGCACCGATTTGCCGCCGTTCTCCGCAACAACTGCCTTGGTGCCATCAACGTAATGGAAGTGCGTGTACATCACAGCCACAATCGGCCGCTTTGATACGTTTCGCAGTTCGGAAATTGCCTCGTTCATTTCTTCAATAGATTCGCCCGTATCGATTGCAATGATTCCCTCTGGGGCATCAATAAACGATTGGTTAGACAACCCGTTACCGACAAAGCACCACACGCCAGGGCGCACTTCGCTAAATGTTCGGGCTAATCGATGCGATTGCTCAACATGCAATTCGTGAGCAATTTGCCCACCCGGAAGAGTTACCGACTTTGACGCATTTGGTTCGAAACTTCGTGACCGACGCGCCATGTCCAACTCGTAATCTGCGCTTATGCGCCTAGTTTGCGGAAGAAATCTGGTGGCGCAACTACGTCGTCGCGAGTGAGTTGGTTTACATGCGACTTGCCTAGACCTAGCAATGCAGAATCAATTCCCCCGCGAATTACGTCAAGCACGTTTTCAACGCCAGCTTGACCGTTTGCTGCGAGTCCCCACAGATACGCACGACCAATCATGACCGCACGCGCGCCAAGCGCCATTGCTTTGACTACATCGCTTCCGCGACGTACCCCACCATCGAGCAGTACATCAATCTGCGAACCAACCGCTTCAGCAACTGCAGGAAGCGCACGAATTGGCGCAGGAGTTCCGTCCAAGTTGTTTCCACCATGATTTGAAACCGATAACGCAGTCGCACCCAAATCAACTACCCGCTTTGCATCGTCAATACGGCTTACGCCCTTTACCATGAACGGTCCGCCCCACTGCTGACGCAACCATGCAATGTCTTCCCACGAAGGAAGTGGCGTCTGCATCCATTCGTAATACGCACCAAAAAAAGTCGGTGCATCTTGGCCAGGTTTTTGCATGTTTGGAGCGGTGAGGTCTGGAATGCGACCAGTCTTTGCAAATGACCACAACCACTCGGGCTTCACCAAAACCTCTGGCGCAAGTTTGAGCATCGCCTTCAGATTTATCTTTTCAGGAATCCAAGGACTCCCCCAGTCGCGACCGTTTGAAAACGACCAGTCAAGAGTGACAATGAGTCCTGTTGCACCGGCTGCACGTGCACGCTCCATGCGTTGCACCAAGGTGTCTTTGTCGCCACACCAATACATCTGAAACAACGTCTGCGTGTTTACTGCTGCAACTTCTTCAACCGACTTGCTGGCAAACGAACTCAGACCCATTGGAATACCGCGGTTTTGCGCAGCTCGTGCAATGGCAACCTCACCCTCAGGGTGAACTGCTTGAACTCCAGTTGGCGAAATAATCACAGGCATTGACAACTGCTGACCCATGACGCTGACATTCATGTCGCGTTGGGTTGACAAACCCGCAACGTGCGGTGCAAAGCCAAGTTGGTCGAATGACTCGAGATTGTCGCGAGATGAAAGGCCCTTTTCCGAGCCTGCGATAAGCGCGCCATACACCGATTTGGGCAAGCGCTTCTGCGCACGACGCTGGGCCTCAGCGACTGTCTCAAACCATGCATTTGCCATGCAGGCATCCTATTTGACGATGCCGAGGCGAACCTCAGCGAAACCGCCTTACTAGGCGATAATCAGGTTTGGATTCACCATCTTTTCGCGTGGCAAGCGAATGTCTAAGTAAGAACGAATGTTGGCGTCCATTGACTCCGAGATGTGGCTTGGGTAATGGTTCTCCAAGATTTCGCGAACCTTCTTGTGAGCAACATCGTTAATCTCTGGCTTGCCCACTTCCTTCCACTCTTTTGAACTGAGGCGGTCGCCAATTGCTGGGTACAAGTATTCACTCTGCATAATGCGCAGAGTCTGCTCGGCACCCAAGTAGTGGCCAGGTCCATCTATGCACTGTGCGCGCATGGTTTCAATGGACAACGACTCGTCGGTGACTTCGATTCCCTTGATGGTGCGTTGCACCGAACCAATGGTGTCGTTATCGAGAATGATTCCCTCGTACGAGTAGCCCAACAAACTTCCGTGCATACCTGCTGCCTCGTAAATGAGGTTCATGCCAGCGTTGCCGACAAGCGCGTGGTTAATGCCCTTTTCTGAACCAGACTGCGCGTCCGGGAACTTCGCATCGGAGATTCCTGACGAAGTACCACCCGTGAGGTTGTAGAAGTGTGCCATCTGAGCACTGGCTGCCGAGAGCAACACTTGCTCAGGGCTTCCACCCGACATTGCACCTGAGCGCAAGTCCGAAACGAAACACCACAATCCGAAAATCGCTGGAGCACCCGGCTTGATTGCGTTGACGTAGGCAAGGCCAGCGAGGCACTCAGCAACTTGCTGCACCAATGCGCCTGCAATTGCTGCAGGAGCAGTTGCACCAGCCTGACCAGCTGACAACAACAACACTGGCATGCCAGCGTGCACCGCAACTTCAAGGCACTTACATGCATCACTTGCAAACTTCAGTGGTGGAACAACGAAACAGTTGGACTGGCTCACGAAAGGACGCGCACGCCACTTGTCTTCGCCACCTGCAATTTCGTGCAACATCTTGAGCGATGCTTCAAGGTGATCTGGGTGCACCCATGAAGTACCGACATGCTTGGTAGTTCCGCTCACGCTGAGGTAACACGTGTTGATATCCATTGCCGAGGCTTCTGGAATATCGCGTGGCACAACTGCTCGTTGGTAGAAGTGCAAGTGCTCCATTTTGTCGACAATGCGAGCAATGTCGTAAGCATCTTGCGAAACCGATTCGCGATATTCACCAGTCTCATAATCAGCGACGTACACAGCAGCGCCTGCTGTTCCGAAATATGTATTGGTGCCCCACGGCTCCATGTCGTATTGCGGGTCTTGCGCATACAGCGGGAAGTTCCGGCCAGCAATTTCAAGAGTGTGCTCAATGAGTGAACGTGGGAAGAGCAAACGGCCGTTTGCGTCCAGCTTGCAACCCTTTGGCAACAGGTATTCAAGAGTTGAAGGAATGGCATCGGCAATACCGATGTTTTCCAAAACGTTTATTGCAGCCTCGTGAATCTTCAGCACTTCAGAGTCGGTCAGAGGCTTGTAACGGCCGGCCGGCATACCTGGGCGGACTGGCTTGATGTCATCGGTTAGCGGTGCTGCACGCAATGCGTTACGAGCAGCACGACCTCCACGTCGAGCATTCGTTGATTCAGTCATGTTCTTTCTCCTTTATGCCTTTACGCGTTCACTCTTTGGATCATAAAACGGATCGAGTTGCGCCTCTGCCGCAAAACGCTCGCCCGCAACTTCAATTTCGTATGTTCCATCCATAACAAAGGCCTTGTCGACCAAGCCATGATGATTTTCAACATAACCCATACCGATGGACTTGCCGATGGCGTGCCCGAACATTCCCGAGGTGATGTGGCCAACGATTTCTCCGTTACGCCAAATTGGTTCGTTGTGATACAGGTTCTTCATTGGGTCCTTCATTGCAAACTGCACAAGGCGCTTCTTCACGCCCGATTCCTTTTGCTTCAGCAGTGCTTCACGACCGATAAACC
>Ga0208788_1001325_pt1 | contig 12000 bp, 14 predicted proteins | sample Wag4_2014_7_11_3_FD_187363 | JGI IMG/M metagenome (GOLD analysis project Ga0208788, IMG submission 187363) | Fresh water mixed with fracking chemicals microbial communities from Ohio, USA - Utica-2 Time Series FC 2014_7_11 (SPAdes) (version 2) ... | reverse complement strand
CTCATGAACGTCCCGTCGAACCAAAGCCACCGGTACCGCGACCAGAACCTGGCAGCTCCTGAACTTCAACAAACTCTGCTCGTTCTACCTTTTGAATAACAAGCTGAGCGATTCGATCCCCTTTTTTGAAGGTGATTGACTCAAGTGGATCATGATTAATCATGATGCATTGAAGCTCGCCTCTAAATCCTGCATCTACTGTTCCTGGTGCGTTCACCATAGTTACGCCATGTTTTATCGCTAAACCAGAGCGAGGATGTACAAAGGCGGCGTAACCATCTGGCAATGCAATTGAAATCCCAGTAGGAACTAGCGCTCTCTCCCCCGGCTTTAAGGTGATATCTACGCGAGAAACAATATCGGCACCCGCATCGCCACCCTTTGCATAGGTTGGTAGCGGAATCGATTCATCGAGACGAGTGATTAGTACCTGAAGATTTTTCATACCTACGGATTAACCTCAAAGGTTGGATCGACAAAGGCCATGAGCTCTGGAGATTTTGCGATCTGCTCCAAATACTCCTTAGGAGCGTTATTCATGAAGTGATCCATAGGAACAACAATATAAAGCGCTGCCGCCTTTACCGCGATTTCTCCATCAGGTGAGTTCAGTCGGCCAACGGCAGATGTGTAAACCTTACGATTTACTTGCCCAGTTATCTCTGCGGTGATGTGCAGAGTTGATCCCATCGGAACTGGTTTAATAAAATCTGTTTCTAAGCGTCCAGTAACAGCAGGTGCGCGAAGTAACCACATCAACTTTCCTAGCGCTTCATCAAATGCTAAAGATAAAAGTCCTCCGTGCGCCAAACCTGGTGCACCTTGATGATTTTCAGTAACAGTGAAATCAGCGGTTATCTCTAGACCAGCACCTGCATAAGCAACTAAGTGCAAACCTGTTGGATGTAGATCACCACAGCCAAAGCAGTGGCCAAAATGAGATGGGATTTTGCTTCCGGCAACTGGAGCTAAAGGATGGCGCTCCGGAATCGGTGCCCCCTCAGGTGCGGTCGTACTTGGAATACGTGCCATACCTCAACTTTACTCCTTGGATATCCGATACGGTAATCCCATGCCAAAAAAAGGTGTGAGATACAAAGAAGTGATTCGTGCACCCTTGTGGCTCATCGCCTTTGTGTACTTTTTGATTCTCTCTTTAGTGATGTCGATTTGGGCCGCCCTCGGAAATACGCCAGCTCTTGTGAGTTTAGGCATACTTAGTGTCTGGGTAGTTGGTGTGTACTTTAAAACCGGATTGACCATTGAAGTTGATGAAAGAGAGTTGCGTGTTGGTTCGGCACGAATCGAACACGCCTATATTGGCGATGCGATTGCTTTGACACCGATTGAAATGAAATCTATTAGAACTCGAGATGCTGACCCATCTGCATACTTAGCGATTCGTTTTTGGTCCAGCAAAGGGCTGACAGTAAAGATTTCAGATCCAAGAGACCCAACGCCTTACTGGCTCATTACAAGTAATAAAGCTACAGATTTAGTGAAAGCTCTTAAAGCTTAATTACACTCTTTGCAGACAGCTTTAGCGCCCTCACCCTTAGCTAACTGGGTGATGTGGTGAACCAAGAAGCATCGTGAACATGTGAACTCATCAACCTGCTTTGGAACAACACGCACTGCAAGCTCTTCACCTGAAAGATCTGCACCTGGAAGTTCAAGGTTTTCTGCAGCTTCAGCTTCATCAACATCGATTTGTCCGGATTGAGCATCAACACGCTTGGCCTTGAGTTCTTCTAGAGACTCCTCATGAAGTTCCTCATCAGTTTTTCTGGGTGTGTCGTAATCTGTTGCCATTGCTCTCACCGCCTTTTAGTCTCTCGACTTTAACTCTTCAAATTGTGCTTGCGGGCGCATCATGGCGCACTTCAAGCCTTCCATGCTCTATAACACTCGGCGTGTCGGGGTTATTCCCCACTCATTACTGAGATTTTTCGATTCCTAGGGCCTTTTCAATTCTTTGCGACAAGCCCCCATCTACACGGGCGTGAATTGAGGTTCCCTCTGCGATGTACTGCTCAGAGAATATCTCACCTCGTTCATGAATCGCGTGGACTAAATCTCCTCTGTCATAAGGGATCACAAAATTTATTTCTACAGATGGTCGCGGTAAAGAGTTTTCAATCGCATGCAATAAGCCATCAATTCCAAATCCTGTTCTCACCGAAAAGGCGTAGCTATTTGGTTCTTTCCGTAAAATCTCCATAATGACGTGGGGATCTGCAATATCAACCTTATTGATAGCGATGATTTCTGGAATATCTTTGCCACCAATTTCATCAATGACTAAACGCACAGCTCGAATCTGTTCAAAAGGATCTGGATGAGAGCCATCTACTACATGCACAATCAAATCTGATTCAGAAACCTCTTCAAGTGTTGACTTAAAAGCATCGATTAACTGGTGAGGTAAGTGCCGCACAAAACCTACAGTGTCGCTGAGTGTATAAATTCTTCCATCGCTGGTCTGCGTCTTTCGTACCGTTGGATCCAAGGTTGCAAAGAGTGCGTTTTCTACTAAAACTCCTGCGTCAGTTAACTTATTGAGCAGTGAAGACTTTCCGGCATTTGTGTATCCAGCGATTGCTACAGATGGAATATTGAATCTGCGTCTTTCCTGACGTTTGGTGTCACGAGAAACCTTCATCTCGGCGATTTCGCGGCGAAGTTTTGCCATCTTGTCTCTAATGCGACGGCGATCGGTTTCAATCTTTGTTTCACCTGGACCTCGTCCACCAATACCTGCACCACCTGCTGCACGACCACCAACCTGACGTGATAAGGAATCACCCCAACCACGAAGACGCGGAAGTAAGTATGCAATTTGAGCTAACTCAACCTGCGCCTTGCCTTCTTTGCTCTTTGCATGCTGAGCAAAGATATCCAAAATCAACGCGGTTCGATCAACAACCTTTACCTTTAATTTATCTTCTAGTTGGCGAAGTTGCGACGGTGATAACTCGCCATCGCACACAACTGTGTCAGCTCCGGTCGACATTACAACCTGCTTGAGTTCGATGACCTTTCCAGAACCAATGTATGTTGCTGGATCTGGTTTATCTCGACGCTGGATCAATCCTTCTAGAACTTCAGAGCCTGCGGTTTCTGCCAGCGCTTTGAGCTCTGCTAAAGAGTTTTCCGCATCTTTGATTGTGCCTTCGGTCCAAACGCCAACGAGCACAACTCGCTCTAGTTGAAGCTGGCGGTACTCAGCCTCGGAAATATCTTGAAGTTCGGTAGAAAAACCCTGGACGCGACGAAGGGCATGACGTTCTGATAACTCCTGAGATTGATCAATCTGCTGATCTTCTTCGCTAGCATCAAACTCTGCTGCAACTCGAGCACTTTCCTTGAGTAATCTTTCAAACTCTAAATCAAAATCCTTACTCAAGAAGAAACCTCGAGATATCAACATCTCTAATCAGTACAGCAGGTCCAGTTAAGGTCGCATTTGAGTGTCCATCTATTGAAACTTCAAGACGACCTCCTGGCGGATTGATAATCCATGTCGCCGGAAGTTTTCCCTTGGTATGTAGAGTTGCAGCAAGTGCAACAGCGCATGTTCCTGTTCCGCAGGAACGGGTTTCGCCCGAACCTCGTTCAAAAACCCGCATCTGAATTGAATTGCCCTCAGTTATCTTCACAAACTCTACGTTGACACCTTCTGGGTATGAATCACGTGGGCGAACTACAGGCGGTTCGCTGAGCGCACCAATTTCAGACATCTCTTCAACAAATACAACTGCATGGGGATTTCCAACGCTGATGTTGTACCCATTCCAGATATGTCCATTGGTGCCTGCGGTAATTGCTTCACCCTCATCGGTAACTTGTCCCATATTTACTGAGATGTCATCTGTTAGAGGAACTCGCAGGTGCTTAATACCATCTCGCGTATTGATCGCGAAAATTCCTTCTGGTTGATGACCACGTTCGACAAGATAACGTGCCATAACGCGAATTCCATTACCGCACATTTCAGCTAAAGAACCATCCGCGTTTCGGTAATCCATAAACCATTTGCCATCTCGCTTGATCATGCGGATCAAACCATCGGCACCAATACCTGATTCTCTATCGCAAATGGCTGCGGTCTGAGCCGTTGTAATCGAATGCTCATCATTAGGATCGAAAACAAGAACAAAATCGTTTTCGGTACCGTGGCCATAGGTTGCGATCATTATTACTAGTTTATCGATTCGAGGATGCGCTCGAGGGCGTTTTGTGTTGGTGAGATCCAGGTAATGCGCTCATCACGAGAGAACCAGGTTTCTTGACGACGGGCATATTGGCGAGTTGCACGTTTGGTCTCTTCCTGCGCCTCTTCCTGAGAAACCTTTCCTTCAATCTGTGCGATTACCTGCGCATACCCCAAAGCTCGTTGAGCTGTTGTTCCGCGCATGATTCCAGCGGTTAATAATTTTTCAGCCTCTTGCACTAACCCCTTTTCCCACATGTGTTCAACACGTACAGAGATTCGCTCGGACAAGGTGTCCCGATCCATAACTAATCCAAACTGCTTGGCATCTGGATACCTAGAACTCTCTTCACGTGGAAGATTTGCCGTAAATGGTTTACCCGTTATTTTGATAACTTCTAGTGCACGGATTACACGTCGAGAGTTAGCTTTATCAATTGCAAGAGCGGCAGCGGGGTCTAACTTCTCAAGTCTTTCAAATAAAGGCGCTATCCCCTTCGTTGCAAACTCGAGCTCTAACTCGGCTCGCACTACAGGGTCTGTGTCAGGGAAGTTGAGTTCATCCAATATCGCTTTGATATACAACCCTGTTCCACCAACGATGATGGCATCTTTTTCTCGGGCATGAATATCTGAGATCACCGCACGGGCATGTTCCTGATACCAGGCAACGTTGGCATCTTCCGTAACATCAAGTAAATCCATCATGTGGTGCGGAATGCCTTGGCGTTCTTCAATACTTGCCTTAGCGGTACCGATATCCATGCCTCTATACAGCTGCATCGAATCAGCATTGATAATTTCAGCGCCAATCTCTTTAGCAAGTTGAACCGCAAGATCACTTTTTCCAGTTGCGGTTGCACCACAAATGACGATTAACCTCATCGCTTGACCGTTGGAATACCCAGCATTGTTGCTGCAGGACCCGGAGTTTCAACTCGTACCTGATGAGCTTGTGCTCCCCTAGTTTGGCGAACAGAAAGCGGCTCACCAATCAAATAATGTGCAGAGGCTTCAAAGATTTTTACCTCGACTTCATTACCGGGGCGGGCGACAAATTTATTGTCGAAGTGAACTAACCTGAAATCTTCACTGCGACCGGTTAATCGTTCCTGTGCTTCATCGCGGCGACCTTCGTAATCGCCAACTAAAACTTTGTGTGTTGTACCAATCGCCTCTTGGTTTACAGACAAAGAGATCGCCTGTTGATGATTGTGTAAGCGTGTATAACGCTCACCTACAACATCTGCTGGAACTTGATCTGGCATAGTTGCAGCTGGGGTACCAGGTCGTTTTGAGTATTGATATGTGTAAGCGGCGGTAAAACGTGCCGTGGTACACAGATCTAAGGTTGCCTGGAAATCCTCTTCTGTTTCGCCCGGAAAGCCAACGATGATGTCTGTTGTAATTGCCGCGTGTGGAATAGCGGTGCGCACACGATCCAAAATCCCTAAATATCTATCTGTGCGATAGGAACGGCGCATCTGCTGCAGAATTCGATCAGAACCTGATTGCAACGGCATGTGTAGATGTGGCATCACATTATGAGTCTGCGCCATCGCTTCAATCACATCATCCGTGAAATCTCGTGGGTGAGGTGACATAAAGCGAACTCGTTCAAGTCCATCAATCTCGCCACATTTGCGAAGCAGTTTGGCAAAAGCCTGACGATCTCCAAAATCAACACCGTAGGCATTTACATTTTGCCCCAGCAAGGTAATCTCGATAACACCTTGATCAACAAGGGCTTTAACCTCAGACAAAATATCGGCTTCATTGCGATCTTTTTCGATTCCACGTAGTGCTGGGACGATGCAAAAAGTACATGTGTTATTGCAACCAACTGAAACAGAAACCCATGAAGAAAAGGCCGATAAACGACGGGCTGGCAGGGTGGAAGGGAAATGCTCAAGCGCTTCAAGGATTTCGATCTGTGACTCTTCTTCTACCCGCGCACGTTCTAGTAGTACCGGCAGAGATCCAACGTTGTGAGTGCCGAAAACGACATCCACGTACGGTGCTTTCTTTAAAATTGTCGCCTGATCTTTTTGTGCAAGACAGCCACCAACGGCGATCTGCATATTGGGATTTGCCTTCTTGATTGGTGCTAGAAAACTTAGATTTCCATACAACTTGTTATCTGCATTTTCACGAACTGCGCAGGTATTGAAAACAACAATATCTGCTTGTTCCCCAGCGACAACGGGCGTGAATCCAGCTTCATCCAACAAGCCAGCGATTCTTTCAGAGTCATGAACATTCATCTGGCAGCCGTATGTCTCGACTGTGTAAGTACGACTCATAGAGGCTGTATTGAATACTCTAAAGTTGAACGATCCACTATGAGCATCTGATGATTATCTAGATGGTTCCAATCTCCATTGCCCCAACCAGTTGATGCAACAACGATGTCATTGCCTCGCTTGGTAAAGCGAAGCTCATAATGATCCTCTGAGCTCCATTCAGATTTATTGGCATCATTAAACTCGCAGACAGCGATTAAAGTTTCGGGGGTTTGAACCATAATGTTGAGGGCTGTGTAATCAGCAATGGCTCGAATTGAATTAACTGTGGTGCGAACACCTTCAACTAAGCCATGCTTATCAATCGCCGATAAAACAGCGTAGAAGTAACGCTCACTATCTGTTGTGCCCTGAATAAATCCCTTGTACTTCTCATCAATGAACTGTTCGGCGGTGTTTCCTGGGCGAATTGTTCCGTTGTGCATAAATGTTGTCGTGCCGTGAGTGAAGGGATGATTATTATCAATATTGATAGTAATTCCCTTAGAGGCAAGGCGAAGGTGAAGAAGTGCTCCATCTGTCATCACAGATGAGGCGGATTGATTGAGCTCTGGGCTATCTATCGCAGCTTTAAGATCCTTGAGAATATTGCCATCGTGGGCCATTCCCCAACCATCTTTGTGTTCGGCAGAGAGAGCTACAAATTTATCGAAATCAGCGCCAACGACATCGTAAAAACTCTTACGTTCAAGGGATGTAAAGGCTAGCAATCTGCACATGGTGTAACTCTACTTGATGCCTAGAGATTCTTCTTTGCACGCTCTGCGGCTTGGGCGGCACGCCACTTAGCGATTTCGCCATGATTTCCGCTGAGCAAAATGGCGGGCACTTCGAGTTCTCGCCATACAGATGGTTTAGTGAAGTTTGGATACTCAAGATATCCCTCTTCATTATGTGATTCCTCTGCCAAAGATTCAGGGTTTCCTAAAACACCTGGGATTAATCGTGTAATCGCTTCAATCATGGCAAGAGATGCAACTTCTCCCCCGCCCAAGACATAATCTCCGATTGAAACCTCGTGGACTCTAAAACTCTTTGACTCGTAATGTTGGCGCACACGATCATCAATACCCTCGTACCGTCCACACGCAAAAACAAGATGCTGTGACTCAGCAAAACGTGCTGCCATTGGTTGATCAAATCTCTTACCAGCTGGGGTCAAAATAATGAGATCTGTTTGTGGGGTCATTATTGGATCCAACGCTTTGCCCCACACCTCTGGAAGCATCACCATTCCAGCACCGCCACCATAAGGAGTGTCATCTACTGTGTTGTGGTTATCTGTTGAAAATGCGCGCAAATCATGAATACCAAACTCAACTAACCCTTGTTCCTGAGCTTTGCCGAGTAATGACAACTTCAAGGGTGCAAAGTAATCAGGAAAGATTGTTACCGCATCAATTCTCATTGCATAACCCCCGTGATTGCAGGTGGAATAACAACTAACCTCTTATTTGTAATATCTACCGTTGGAACTAATTGATGTACAAATGGAATTAGCTGCTCGCCATGTGCTGTCTTGATCGCCAATAGATCTTGGCCTGGCAGATTAATGACATCACTTACTTCGCCAAATACATCGCCATTTTCTAGAACAGCTTGACACCCAATTAACTGAAGTACGTGATACTCATCTTCAACATCACTTGGCTCATTAATATCGACATCTGCGTACAACATCGTGTTTCGCAGCTTTTCGATGCCATTTCGATCTGTAATTCCATCAAAGCCGAGTAACAAAATTCCATTGTGAACACGTCCAGAGATAATCTTTAGATCTCCATGGGTATCTGTCTGAACAGTTGCACCAATGGCAAAGCGACGATCAGGTTCATCTGTACGAACCTCTATCGTCGCCTCACCAAGTATTCCGTGAGCGCGACCAATTCGCCCCACGAGCAAACGCATTGTTAGCGAACTTCGTCGGTCTCGATGAGATCGACGCGGACTGTGCGTCCTGCGAGCGCACTTACAACTGTGCGAAGTGCCTTTGCAGTACGACCATTACGACCAATGACCTTGCCGATATCTTCAGGGTTAACACGCACCTCTAAAGTTGTCCCGCGACGTCCACTCTTTTCAGCGACAACGACATCATCAGGGTTATCGACGATTCCCTTGACCAAATGCTCTAGGGCTTCATCCATCATTGTTACTCTGCAGCCGCTTCTTCAGTTGGAGTGTCAGCAGGAGTTTCAACAACCGCTTCAGCTGGAGTTTCTAAAACAGCTTCTACTGCTGGAGCTTCCTCAGCCGCTGGAGTTTCAACTACAGCCTCTTCAACAACAGGGTTTGCCTTAGCTGCAAGCTTCTCCTGTGCCTTCTTCTTCAATGTTGTTGCGCCTTCTGCAGGTTCTGCAGCGGCTGCCTTCATCGCTGCTTCATAAGCAACAATCTTTCCTGGCTTAACAGCTGCAACCTTAAGAGTTCCTTCAGTTCCAGGAAGACCCTTGAACTTCTGCCAATCGCCAGTCACCTTTAGCAAAGCCTCTACAGCTTCAGATGGTTGTGCACCAACGCCGAGCCAGTACAGAGCGCGCTCTGAGTTGATCTCGATAAGTGATGGCTCTTGTCCTGGTACGTAGCGACCAATCTCTTCGATTGATAGACCATTACGTGCCTTACGTGAGTCTGTAACCACAACGCGGAAAAATGGTGTGCGGATTTTGCCCATGCGCATTAAACGAATTTTTGTAGCCAAGAAAGTTGTACTCCTGTAAATGTGTGTCATGCGTATCAACCGCAGCGGGGTGCGCGATCAATTCATATGACTATCGAATTGTGGATGTTGCTGGGGGTAGAGGGCCCCGTCAACAGGTTCCCAATTCTGCCATTTAAGCCCCCAGATGCGAAATCGAGGGCTACTGCCCCTCTTCCTGGGCTCGCTTGGCGGGGTTTCCAGATTTGGATTTCTTCTTCTTATTGACCGGCGCATTGAGCTTTGGCATGGCTGGCATTCCCATTCCGGGTGGCATTCCAGCTGGCATCCCACCATTGCGCACCTGCTTCATCATCTTTTGCGCCGCGGTGAATCGATCCACCAAATTATTAACATCGGAAACCTTGCGTCCTGAACCCAATGCAATGCGTGCTCGTCGAGAGCCATTGAGAACCTTAGGATCGCGACGCTCTGTTGGAGTCATCGATTGAACGATCGCCTTTGTACGAACAATCTCGCCTTCATCAAAGTTTTCAATCTGCTTCTTCATTTGTCCCGCGCCAGGAAGCATTCCTAGCAGCTTAGACATATTGCCCATCTTGGACATCGCCTGAAGTTGTTCCAAGAAGTCTTCCAAAGTGAAATCTTCACCGCTAGCAAACTTTGCTTCAAGTTTTGCAGAGGTATCGGTATCAAAGGCTTTCTTAGCTTGTTCGGCAAGTGTTGCAACATCGCCAAGACCCAAGATGCGAGATGCCATGCGCTCTGGATAGAAGATGTCAAACTCATGAAGTTTTTCACCAGTTGAAGCAAACATGATTGGACGCTTGGTCATCGAAGCGATTGATAGCGCCGCGCCACCACGTGCATCACCATCTAGCTTTGTTAGTACAACGCCATCAAAGCCCACGCCATCCAAAAAGGCTTGCGATGTTCTGACGGCATCTTGACCGATCATCGCATCGACGACAAATAAAATCTCATCTGGATTAATAGCATCACGGATATCAGATGCTTGCTTCATTAAATCTTCATCAACACCTAAGCGACCTGCAGTATCGACGATAACCATGTTGTACAACTTTGATTTTGCAAACTCGATACCGTCTTTAGCAACCTTTACCGGATTACCGCCATATGATCCTTCTTGATTGGCATTACCTGGGTCAGGTGCAAACACGGGAACATTGACTGATTCACCAACTACCTGCAGTTGGGTTACCGCATTAGGGCGTTGTAAATCAGATGCAACTAATAATGGTGTGTTCCCTTGATCGGCGTAAAACTTCGCAAGCTTTCCGGCCAAGGTTGTCTTACCAGCACCTTGCAAACCTGCCAGCATGATCACCGTTGGAGGATTTTTAGCAAAACGAACTCTGCGCGCCTGTCCCCCAAGAATTTCAATCAGACTTGCATTAACGATCTCAAAAATTGCGTTAGCTTGATTGGTTCCAGATTGCAGGGTTGGAAGCGCATCAAGAGATTTCTGACGAATATCGGCGATGAAATCTTCTACAACGGCAAGTGCTACATCGGATTCAAGTAGTGCCTGACGAATCTCTTGGCAGGTTGATTCAATATCAGAGGTAGATATCTTGCCCTTAGAGCGTAGCGAGGAGAAAGCCCCACTAAATCGCGAGGTAAGTGATTCAAACATAAGGAGGGAAGACTACTTCAAGGCCTGCTTAAGATGCGAAGCGACCTCATTGGCACGCTCGGTTGAAAGTGGTCCACCCGTTAATTCTGTGACATACAAGGTATCAATCGCCTCAGCACCAAGGGTAGTAACAATGGCTGATCGAATATCAATCTTTGATTGTGTGATTGCCGCACCAATTCTAAAGAGCAGTCCAGGTCTGTCATGACTGCGGACTTCGATCACTGTTGCATCGGTGGCAGCATCGGTAAAGATTTCTACCTCAGGGTCTGGAACTGGAATTGTAGGAATTGATGCGTAAGCAGCTGCCCGTGCAAAGAGTTTTTCCTCAACATCTTTCGAGTCAACAAGGGCTGCAGCGATCAATTCATGCAGCTTTGTATCGGTGATCTCTGGTGCATGTGGCTCAGGTGTCACAATCCAATACATCACCGCTGAATTTCCAAGAGTTTTAGTACGAGCGGATTTAACATCCAAGCGAGATATATTGAATACACCAGCAACAATTGATAATAAGCCGGGCTTATCAGGAGAAATAACTTCGACGGCGTACCCACTGGAATGTTCCTCCAAGGTAACCCGCAAGACGCCTTTTTCAGCTTGTGCGATCTGTTCTTGGCTCACTTCTGGTTGTTGAGCAACTTCAGCACCAGCCATAGCCCGCTTAACTCTTTGAACTAAATCATTAACCAGGGTTGCTTTCCATTCGCTCCATCCGGCACTTCCTGTTGCTTCGCCATCGGCGATACTTAAAGCGTGAAGAAGTTCTAAGGTATTGACATCGGGAATCACTGAAACAACAGATGCAATTGTGGCTGGATCATCAAGATCGCGTCGAGTTGCAGTCGATGACAACAAAAGGTGATGCAGCACTAAATTCTTCAGAACTTCAATATCTTTTGCATCAAATCCAATGCGTTGGGCGATGGGTTCGATCAAGCGAACTCCACGCTCTGAGTGATCCTCTTGGGTACCTTTGCCGATATCGTGAAAGAGTGCGGCAAACAACAGTAAGTCGGGGCGCTGAACCTTTCGCGTTAGGGCAGCGGCATGAACTGCGGTTTCGACCATATGTCGATCAACGGTGTGACGGTGTAGCGCATTGCGCTGTGGCAGAGATCTAACGCTCATCCATTCGGGGATCCAATGAAAGATGATCTCCTCTTGA
>Ga0208788_1001324_pt1 | contig 12011 bp, 11 predicted proteins | sample Wag4_2014_7_11_3_FD_187363 | JGI IMG/M metagenome (GOLD analysis project Ga0208788, IMG submission 187363) | Fresh water mixed with fracking chemicals microbial communities from Ohio, USA - Utica-2 Time Series FC 2014_7_11 (SPAdes) (version 2) ... | reverse complement strand
GTTCCTGCGGGAAGTTCACCACATAAGCGAGTGCGCTGCCAAACATCTGCATAATTAAGTGAGAGTAACTTTGAGAGTGTTCGCAGAACTGCCTCTCCCTTGTCGTCCTGCTTATCAATCTTTGTGCGATCAACAGTAATGGCTAGGCCAACTTTGTTAAGTGCCAGTGGCACTCCGGATGAATCAACAATCAATCCACGAGTTGCGGGTGTTACGACATCACGGCTTTGAATACTGAGCGCGGCATCTCTATAGGTAGGACCTGCCGCAACTTGGAGATAGAAAAGGCGCCCTAAAAGAGCGACGAGTAGCGATGCGATAAATATCTGAATAAAGGTCATGCTCAAACGGGAACGTTGATTCATATACGTGATGCCGTTCCAAATACTGCAGCATGAAGCCTAGAAACAATAGGAAGAATCAAAGGAGTCACAATTGCACTCCAAAAAGCTGTTCCAAGGCAGATGAAGAGAATTCGGTTGAAGCTTCCTAAATTCTCGCCGAGTAAGAAACCGATGATTACGTAACCAATCTGCGAAGCAACTACACCGATGATTACCAGAAAAACGATGTTGAGAGGATTGGCGCGCACATGATCATCGCCGTATGAGAGAAATGAGATAAGAAATCCGGCAAGAATCATGATGAGTGTCCAATGACCCATCGGCCCTGATGTTGTCTGCGAAAGATCCATCAATAGCCCCGCACCAAAACCTGTAAGTGCGCCAATTTCGGGAGTGCTCATCGATGCCCAGATGAGTGTCGAGATTAAGAGCAATGAGAAACCTGCAAATGGCAGGCGCAACTGAACAACAAGCGCCTCTTGTGCGATGTAGAAGAGGATGAATATCGGAAAGGCGAAGAAGAAGCGACGCGAAATCATCTGCGAGATCACTCCTGCGCAGCGGCTGTTGGGCTCGGAGTTACCGTAACCGTCACGGTTGGAAGTGGAGTTGGCATTGGCTTTGCCGGAACAAGGGCATCTCGTGGATCAATCTCAGATGACCTAAGGACAACAGAGACAACCGCTAAGGTCGAAAAGTTGACGTAGAACTTCACATCAGCGGTTTGTGTGACAGCACTAGCAGAGTTATCGACCGCAGTTACTTCACCAATCGGCACACCCGGAACAAATGGACGCCCGCCAGTGCTACCTCTCGCCAAAATAACATCTCCGACCTTTACTGTCGTTGTGTTATCGAGAAGTTGTAGCAGAGCTTTTCGTGAACCCTGGCCGCTGAGAATTCCGATTTGCTGTGAACCAGCAATGCGCGCGCCTACTTTAAATGAAGGATCTGAAGCGAGCTCAATTAGCGCACTATTGGAGTACACAACTTTAACCAACCCAACTAATCCAAATCCTGAAATAACTGTCATGTTAGGTCGGATTCCGGATTTGCTTCCGGCGTCGATCGTGATGGTGTTAGTAAATGAAGTACTTGATCCTTGTGAGATGACTTTGGCGCTCACGATTCTGTATTCGGCGGTTCCGGCTAGATCAAGAACACTCTTTAATTGAGCGAGTTCAGCATCGGCATTCTTACGATTTTGCAGTGCTAAGCGCAGTCGATTGTTTTCAGCAGTGAGTTTCTCGATTTTGTTGCGGGTGCGACCTAGATTTGTAACATCTGAGAAGAAGTTACGGAATGGTGAGATGGCCCATGAGCCGGCTTTTTGAAATGGAGAGAGCGCGCTCTGGGTTGTATTGCGAACACCGTTAATGACGGATACGCCTCGCAAATCGAGGGTAATAAGAAAGAGTGCGGTAACAATCAAACCGATGAGCAGAAGCCGCCCACGATTATCGCCACCGTAACGCAATTGAAGGCGCCTTTAGCGACGTGGCTCTGAAATCAAAACCTTTTCAAGGGCTTCGAATTCTTCAATGCACTTACCTGAACCCTCAACAACTGCATCGAGCGGACGGTCTGCAATATGGATAGGCATTCCTGTTTCGCGACGAAGACGCTCATCAAGACCCTTAAGAAGCGCACCTCCACCGGTTAGGACGATTCCGCGATCCATTAAATCGGATGAAAGCTCTGGAGGACACTTATCAAGTGTTCCCTTTACTGCATTAACGATTGCAGTGACTGGGCCTTCAAGTGCTTTGCGAATCTCTGCAGCTGTCACTGTGATTGTCTTTGGAAGTCCTGTTGCAAGATCGCGGCCGCGAATCTCTGCATCGTATTCGTTAGGTAATTGATAGGCAGATCCAATAGCCATCTTGATCTCTTCTGCAGTGCGCTCTCCGAGAAGCAATGAATATTCGCGCTTTACCCAGTCAATAATCGCATGATCGAGCTCATCTCCACCTGTGCGGATTGAAAGGGCAGTCACGATTCCTCCGAGTGAGATAACAGCAACTTCTGTTGTTCCTCCTCCGATATCAACAACCATGTTTCCGGTTGGTTCGTGAATTGGAAGTCCCGCTCCGATAGCTGCAGCCATTGGCTCTTCGATGATGTAAACCTTACGAGCACCTGCTGCATATCCCGCATCCTTAACAGCGCGCTGCTCGACACCAGTGATACCTGATGGAACACAGATGACGATACGTGGCTTCGCTAGATAGCTACGCTTATGAACTTTCTGAATAAAGTAACGAAGCATTCGCTCTGTTGTATCAAAGTCCGCGATTACGCCATCTTTGAGTGGGCGGATTGCAACAATGTTTCCAGGCGTGCGACCAATCATCTTCTTGGCTTCGATACCGACAGCGAGGATTCCCCCAGTATCTTGGTTGACAGCCACAACTGAAGGCTCGTTAAGAACGATTCCGCGGCCACGTACATAGACGAGAGTGTTAGCTGTACCTAGATCAACAGCCATATCGCGACCGATGAATGACATTCTGTTTGACATTTACTTACCTCCAAAGAAGATTGCAATCTCGCGAGCAGCTGATTCAGGTGAGTCAGAGCCATGTACAAGATTCTGTGTAACTTTTGTGCCAGCATCGCGAGCAAGATCGCCACGAATTGTTCCGGGGGCTGCAACCGTTGGATCGGTTGTTCCGGCAATATTTCTAAACCCTTCAATGACGCGGTTGCCTTCAACAACCATTGCGACAATCGGTCCGGACAACATAAATTCAACGAGCGGCTCAAAGAAAGGTTTGCCTTGATGTTCTGCATAATGTTGTTCAAGAAGCGCGCGATCTGCTTGCAACATGCGAAGTGCAGTAATCGTGTAACCCTTGGCCTCAATACGACCAATAATTTCGCCGATGAGATTGCGCGCAACGCCATCGGGCTTAACAAGGACGAGTGTCTTTTCTAGAGTGCTCACCGGAGCATTCTATTGGGGGTTACGACTCCTGCGCGCCATCAGCTTCGGCTATGAGCTTGGCGCGAATCGCCTCACCCTTTCGTCCGATGACGATTGCTGCCACCCAGAGCCCGCCGAAAATTGGTCCCACTATCGCCATCGAGGGGACAACTACCGCATAGGCAATCATGGGCACCTGCAGCACCGAGCCGAGAATCCATCCCGTTTTCTTCTTGAGCAACCCCGGAGTCAGAAGAAATAGCAGAGCAAGAATCAGACCAGCAATGACTGAGGAAGGTTCACCATTATCTTTGGCAAGCAAGACCGCGAATCCCATGACGAAAAATTCCATGACGAGAACTGCTGAACCAAGAACGCGCATCTAGATTGTCTCCTTCTTGCCGCTACCTGTCGTTCCAGAATATCTACGACGAACCAATGTACGAGCTTGACCTACTGTCACAACTGAACCAGTGATTAGAATTCCAATCGATTCTTCGCTCAAGGGGCGGATGGTATCTTTTACAGCTTTTTCAATTGCATCCTCGAGAGAATCGGCGGTGAAGACGCGATCTAATCCGAAGACTCGTATGGCTATCTTTTCTAACTCTGCCAGCGCAAGTGCGCGAGGTGAGGAATTGACGGTAACGATGATTGAGCTCATCACTTTCTCAAGTTCAATTAAGGCGCCTTCGACATCTTTATCTCCCAACGCGGCGAAAATTCCAATTACCTCATCAAATGTGAATTCATTTTCGATGGTCTGCCTTAACGCTTTTGCGCCATGTGGATTATGGGCCGCATCGATAATGATTGTGGGGTCGCGATGAAGAATCTCGCATCGCCCAGGTGATTGGGCCGCAGCGAATCCAGCCACGACTGCCTCATAATCGAGCTCTTGCTCGCCGAAGAAAGCTTCTACTGCAACTAGTGCTGCAGCCGCATTTGAAGCTTGATGCTTACCGTGCAACGGTAGGAAAATATCTTCGTAGCGATCCTTTGGAGTACGAATCGTGAGTAATTGGCCTCCGACTGCAAGTGCGCGACTCTCGACTTCGTATTCAATTCCTTCGCGAGCGATTTCGACTCCGAGTGCGGCTGCTCTCTTTAATAGCTCTACTGCAGCTTCTGGCTTCTGCTCTGCCAGTACAACAAAGCCGCCCTCTTTAATGATTCCTGCCTTTGTTGATGCAATGTCTGCAATCGTGTTGCCGAGGTATTCCTGATGATCTAAATCAACGGGCATAATCACTGAAACATCGGCCTTTACAACATTGGTTGCATCCCATTCGCCGCCCATACCAACTTCGATGACACCAACATCAATAGGGTGTTCTGCAAAGGCAGCAAAAGCTAATGCTGTCATAGCCTCGAAAAATGAGATTGGCGTATCAAATTTGCTATCGATGAAATCAAAGTAGGCAGCAATATCGTTGTAGGAGAAGATAAATGCCTTGGCATCGATGGGCTGACCATTAATGGTGATTCGTTCCAGAAAAGATTCTAGATGTGGTGAAGTAAAGCGCCCGGTACGAAGACCCATTTCAAAGAGAAGTGAATCAATCATCCGAGCCGTTGAAGTTTTGCCATTTGTGCCACCAATATGAATCGTTGGATAAGTAAGCTGCGGCGAACCAAGGGCGTCTACTAAAGCTTCAATTCTTTCAAGTGAAGGCTCAATTTTGTTTTCAGGCCATCTCTTGTTGAGAGCTTGTTCGATTGCATCGATACGCTCTTGATCATCGGGGGAAGTTGAACTCATCACTTAAGGGCGGCTAACTGGGCGGTAATTCTTTCGATGTCGGCTTTGGTTGTCACCTGTCGCTCACGAATTTCGGCGAGAACATTTGCTGGAGCCTTTGCCATAAATCCTTCGTTGCTTAATTTTGTCTCTGCAGTCGCCAAATCTTTCTTTGCGGTTGCTAAATCTTTTTCAAGCCGTGCCTTTTCTGCGACTACATCTACCGTTCCTGAAAGATCAAGCTCGCATTTAATTGCTCCGATTTCGACAGAAGCACTTGGAGTGAAGTCCCCGATTTCAAGCTTAAGAAGAAAAGCCATGGCAGATTGATAACGAGAGACTTCAGGCGGAGCAATAAAGCGCCCCGGAATCTTCTGGCTTGGCTTTACGCCTTGATCGTTTCGGAATCTACGAACTTCTGTAATTACATCTTGCAGCTGTGTAATTACTTTCTCAGAAGCCTTGTTGATATGTGCAGCGTTAGACGTTGGCCATGCCGCCTGCATAAGTGTCTGACCTCCTGTAAAGGTGGTCCATAGTTCTTCAGTGATGAAAGGCATTATTGGATGGAGCAATCTAAAGAGCTGATCTAATACATATCCAAGTACTCGCTGAGTCGCTTGTGCATTTCCGGATGCGAAAGCCTCTTTAGAGAGCTCTAGATACCAATCGCATAAGTCATCCCAAGCAAAGTGGTAGATGACTTCGCTAGCACGAGCAAATTCGTAGCTCGATAAAAGTTGGTGGTATTCAGCAGTTGTCTCAGCCAAGCGAGAAAGGATCCACTTATCAATATCGTTTAGTGAATCAACTGCAGGTAGGTCACCTTCGACAGTTGCACCATTCATCATTGCAAAACGTGTAGCGTTCCATAACTTCGTTGCAAAGTTACGAGAGCCCGCTACCCAATCTTCAGCAAGCGCTTGATCTTTACCGGGGTTAGCACCGCGCGCTAAGGTAAATCGCAGCGCATCAGCACCGTATTTATCAATGAACTCGAGTGGATCTACAACATTGCCCTTAGATTTTGACATCTTCTTACCAAATTGATCACGTACTAATCCGTGTAACACAATCGTTTTAAATGGTGGAACACCATCCATGGCAAAGAGACCGAAGAGCATCATGCGAGCGACCCAGAAGAATAAGATGTCATAACCGGTAACAAGAACGCTGGTGGGATAGAACTTCTTTAAATCAGGGGTCTGACTTGGCCAACCTAAAGTAGAAAACGGCCAGAGCGCAGAAGAGAACCAAGTATCTAGAACATCAGGATCTTGCACATACCCTGCTGGTGCGCTTTCTCCGGGACCTACAACAATTACTTCATTATTGGGGCCATACCAAACTGGGATTCGGTGACCCCACCACAACTGGCGAGAGATGCACCAGTCATGCATGTTGTCGATCCAATCAAAGTATCGAGGTGCAAGTTCTGCTGGTTCGATTGTTACGCGACCATCACGGACTGCATCTCCAGCAGCCTTGGCAAGAGGTGCAACTTTTACAAACCACTGCTTTGATAAACGAGGCTCAACTGTTGTATCGCAGCGAGAACAATGTCCAACAGCGTGAATATATGGACGCTTCTCTGCGACTATGCGACCAAGCTCTTTGAGTTTTGCAACCACTGCTACTCGCGCATCGAAACGATCCATGCCATCAAATTCAGTGCCGGTGCCAGCCATTACGCCGTGCTCGTTCATAATCACGACGAATGGCACGTTATGGCGCAGCGCCATCTCAAAGTCATTAGGGTCGTGTGCAGCTGTAACTTTTACTGCGCCAGTACCAAAATCAGGATCTACAAGCTCATCAGCGATGATAGGAATCATGCGATTAACTAGCGGAAGCAAAACTTCGGTGCCAACCAAGTGCTTATATCGAGGATCATCTGGATGAACCGCAACCGCGCCATCACCCATCATTGTCTCGGCGCGCGTAGTTGCTACAACAATGCTTTGCTCACCGTCTCCGTAACGAACAGAAACAAATTCGCCAGCGTCATCTTGATGCTCGACTTCAATATCTGAGAGCGCTGTTAAGCAACGTGGGCACCAGTTAATGATTCTTTCAGCGCGATAGATGAGCTCTGCATCGTATAACTTCTTAAAGATAGTAAGGACTGCCTGTGAAAGATTGGCATCCATCGTAAAAGCCTCACGAGACCAATCAACAGAGTCGCCCAGACGCTTCATCTGTCCAAGAATCTGTCCACCTGATTCTGCTTTCCATTCCCAAACTTTCTTTACAAAATCTTCTCGTCCTAAATCATGGCGAGTTAAACCTTGAGCCGCTAATTGTTTCTCGACGACATTTTGTGTTGCGATTCCAGCATGGTCCATGCCCGGTAGCCAGAGCGCTTCATAACCTTGCATACGTTTCATACGGGTTAGACAATCTTGCAAAGTCTGATCGAGTGCGTGTCCGATATGAAGATTGCCGGTTACATTGGGAGGAGGAATAACAATCGTGAATGGTTCTTTAGATGAAGAAGCATCTGCGGTGAAGCACCCTGATTTGAGCCACTGCGAATAGAGCCGGGGCTCGATATCGGCAGGTATAAAGGATGGAGCGAGTTCGCGCTTCGTCATAGAGGGCAGTCTACAGTGAACGAACTAGGCGCTCTTCTCCTCGCTTGGCTTCTCACGACGTACGCGCTTTGGAGTTTCACCAACGCGTTCGACCAGAGTTGCTGGTGCTGCGGATGTAATGCAATCCTTTTCGATTACTACTTTGCCGATATCGACACGACTTGGAACTTCATACATCACACCGAGAAGTACTGATTCCATGATTGCACGGAGCCCACGCGCACCAGTGCCGCGAGCCATTGCTAGCTCTGCGATTGCATCGAGAGCATCAGCGGTAAATTCGAGTTCAACATCGTCGAGATCAAAGAGCTTCTGATACTGCTTTACGAGTGCATTCTTTGGCTCAGTAAGAATCTGCATAAGCGCTGGCTTATCAAGATTTTCAACAGAGGTAAGGACTGGAAGTCGACCAATGAATTCAGGGATCATTCCAAACTTAAGAAGATCTTCTGGCATGACATCAGCAAAGATATCTTTTGTATTTCTCTCAGATGCTGGAGAGATTTCTGCATTGAATCCCACTCCTGAAGTTCCAGAGCGAGCTTCGATAATCTTTTCAAGACCAGAGAAGGCGCCACCGACAATAAAGAGGACGTTGGTTGTATCAATTTGAATAAACTCTTGGTGAGGGTGTTTACGTCCACCTTGAGGTGGAACAGATGCAACAGTTCCTTCAATAATCTTTAGGAGTGCTTGCTGTACGCCTTCACCTGATACATCGCGGGTAATCGATGGGTTTTCAGCTTTGCGAGCAACCTTATCGATTTCATCGATATAGATAATTCCGGTCTCAGCTTTCTTCACATCGTAATCTGCGGCTTGCAAAAGCTTGAGGAGAATGTTTTCTACATCTTCTCCAACATAACCAGCTTCTGTGAGCGCTGTTGCGTCTGCAATTGCAAAAGGAACATTCAGCATGCGAGCAAGAGTCTGCGCCATCAAAGTTTTACCGCAGCCTGTAGGACCGAGCAGCAAGATGTTTGACTTTGCTAATTCGATTCCATCTTCTCCGCGACCTTCTCCAGATTGAACGCGCTTGTAATGGTTGTAGACGGCGACAGAGAGTGATTTCTTGGCGCGATCTTGTCCGATGACATATTGGTCTAGGAATTCAAAGATTGCCTGTGGTTTAGGTAATTCACTTAATCCAAGTGTGTTTGCTTCGGAGAGTTCTTCAACGATGATCTCGTTACAGAGTTCAATACATTCGTCACAGATGTAAACACCTGGGCCCGCAATGAGTTTCTTTACTTGCTTCTGGGTCTTGCCGCAGAAGGAACATTTCAAGAGGTCGTTAGCCTCGCCAATTCGTGTGGACATGGCTTAAATATAGTTTTTTGGCACCATTTATGAGCGATGAATTAGCCTTAAACCTGTTCGCCCATAGAAGAACTAGAGCTCTTTTCGCCCGGGATGACGCATCTCTTTCACACCTGGGACAAGGAGAACGAGATAACAGATCAGAACATGGAAGACGATTGCGCCAAGTAGAAATGGTTTCTCGCCGAAGAGTGCAACAGATGGACCAACCAAAGCCATACCAATCGGCATCATTCCACCTGATCCAACCGCATCAATACTAAAGACTCGACCTTGCATATCTTGCGGAACTTCTCGTTGTACGGCAGTTACCCAGTATGCCTCCCAACCTCCGATAGATAATCCAGCAATGAAGTAACCCAAGATCACAAATTGCGGACTGATTGGAAAAGCTAGCGCAAGTGGAGCAAATGCAAAAAGCGACCACATCGAGATTGCAACAAGCCCTGGTTTGGTTGTTTTAATTTTTATCGCAACAACAGCACTTATTACGCCACCCAAGCTAAATGCTGCGGCAGAAATTGCAAAGACTGAATCTGTTCCGAATTCTCGACGTCCAATAACAGGAAGGAGGACTGTCTCTGCGGCAACAATGACCATAAGCTGAAATGTTGCCATGATAATTGAAGCTGCAATCCACTTGATTTCCCAAACCAGCTTAAATCCTTCGCGGAGTTCGAAAATAAATGTTGGTTTATCTTCAAGAATCTCTTGGCGTGGTTCTTCCTTGATGTTAATCAAAAGCGATGTACCAAAGAGGAAAAGTGCAGCAATAACAGCAAATGTGAAGTCTGCTCCAATTGTTGCTATGGCAATACCGCCGACACCGGGACCAACAATGGTTCCGATCTTTCCGACGATTCCTTTAGCTACATTTCCAACTGGTAGTAAATGATCAGGCAGGAGGCTAGGGACAATTGCTGTTCCGGCTGGTTGACCAAATGCATCGCCTGCGCCCATGAGAAATACCAATAAACCAATTGCCCAGAGCGGCATACTGTTTGCAGAGATAACGACGAGGACTAGTGCAACAAGTGCCCTAAATGAATCAGCACCAATCATTATCCATTTACGTGGCAAACGATCTGCCCAAACGCCACCGATGAGCATGAGCAAAGTTCCTGATAACAAGCGTGCCGCAAGAATCAAACCAAGGTCTGTTGCATCTCCCCCGTTATCGAGAACGCTGACTGCGAGAGCAATTGGAAATGCAGATGATCCGATTATGAAGATGAGACCTGAAATAAAGTAATTTCGATAATCCTTATACGAAAAAAGAGAGCCGGGCGCAAAGTACTTCTTTAGCATTTGCGCTCGACTCTCTTTTCTATAAAATTAAACGGAAGGCTTGGCCTTTCGGGATGCCATAACCTTATCGATGATTCCGTACTCAACTGCTTCAGTTGCTGTAAGAATCTTGTCGCGTTCAATATCTTGTTCAATTTGCTCGACCGTACGGTTGGTATGAGCAGCCAACATTGTCTCTAGCAACCCGCGCATACGCATGATCTCGCGTGCTTGAATCTCGATATCAGAAGCCTGGCCTCCACCTTCAGATGAAGGTTGGTGAATCAAGATACGTGAGTGCTCGAGGGCATAGCGCTTACCTTTTGTGCCACCCGCGAGAATAATCGCAGCAGCTGATGCCGCTTGGCCAAGACAGATTGTCTGGATATCCGGGCGAACGAATTGCATGGTGTCATAAATTGCTGTCAATGCCGTAAAGGATCCACCAGGTGAGTTGATGTAAATCGAGATATCGCGATCTGGATCCATTGATTCGAGAGTTAAAAGCTGAGCCATGACATCGTTTGCAACGGTGTCATCGATGCCTTGTCCCAAGAAAATAATGCGCTCTTGAAAGAGCTTTGTGTATGGATCAAGGTGCTTGGTTCCGTAGGCAGTTTTCTCTTCAACTGTTGGGAGAACGTAACGGTTAGTGATCTCTTGAATGTGCTTCATTACTTCTTGCCTCCTGTAACTTGGCCATCCTTGGTTGCAACATGGTCGATGAAGCCATACTTGAGTGCGTCTTCAGCGTTAAACCAATTGTCGCGATCTGAATCAGCGATGATTTTTTCGAGAGTCTGTCCTGTGTGTTTTGCATTAAGTTCAGATAATGTGGATTTGATAATCGCCATCTGTTCTGCCTGAATGCGAATATCTGTTGCTGTTCCACCGATTCCACCAAGTGGCTGGTGCATCAAGATGCGTGCATGTGGTGTTGCGTAACGCTTGCCTGGTGCACCTGCTGTGAGCAAGAACTGACCCATCGATGCAGCCATTCCCATTGCAACTGTTGCAACATCGTTCTTGATGTAATTCATGGTGTCATAGATCGCCATACCTGCAGTTACTGAACCACCAGGTGAGTTGATGTAAAGAAAAATGTCTTTCTCTGGATCTTCTGCAGAGAGAAGGAGAAGCTGGGCGCAAATTGAGTTAGCCATCTCATCGCGAACCTCGCCGGCAAGAAAGATGATTCTCTCGCGAAGTAAGCGGCTGTAAATCTGATCGCCTAATCCAAGTAGCTCGGTATTTGCTGAACGAGCCATAGTGACATCGCTCTGTGGGTTAAGAAAATCCACGGTTTATCCTTCCGATCTGTTTGCGCCCACGGATGGGCTTTTGCATGTAGTGACCTTAACAATTGAGGCGCGTAAATGCTTCCCGATATCGAGAAATAAGCTCGAAAATGGTCGATGTTCGCTCACGGCAGAGCGAGGAGCGTTTGAAGTTACTCTGCGACAGATGTAGCTGCTTCAGAAGCTGCGGCAGCAGGAGTGCGAAGCTCTTCGAGTTCGACCTTTGCACCTGACTTGTCGACGACGTTGATACGACCGAGGACAGATGCCAACGCCTTTGCGCGAGTGACCTCTGCGATTACCTGGGTAATCTGTCCAGCCTTCTGAAGCTCCTGTGCGAATTGATCTGGAGCCATTCCGTAACGCTGTGACATGCGTACTAAGTATTCAGTGAGTTCGATTTCAGAGATCTGAACTTCTTCGGCCTTAACTAATGAATCAAGGAGGAACTCAGACTTAACTGAATCACGTACCTCTTTATCTACTTCTGCACGGTGAACT
>Ga0208788_1001317_pt1 | contig 12042 bp, 9 predicted proteins | sample Wag4_2014_7_11_3_FD_187363 | JGI IMG/M metagenome (GOLD analysis project Ga0208788, IMG submission 187363) | Fresh water mixed with fracking chemicals microbial communities from Ohio, USA - Utica-2 Time Series FC 2014_7_11 (SPAdes) (version 2) ... | reverse complement strand
GCCTGACAGCGCTCGCCGGCGAAGAGCGCCTGTTGACGGATCTCTTCCGATTTCGCTTTCCCGGTGAGTCAACCCTCGGTGGCCATGCCTTCGGTAACCTGTTTTTGGCTGCCATGGTTGGTGTCACAGGCGATTTGATGAACGCAATTCGCTCCGCAAGCCGGGTACTCGCCGTTCGCGGTGAGGTGTTACCCGCCACGATGACGCAGATGACGCTGGTCGCCAGCTATGAGGATGGCAGCGAAGTGAAAGGCGAATCCCACATCACCGCGCAAAAGGGGCGAATCACCAACCTGTGGTGCGAACCACACCTGCCGGATGTTCTCCCTGAAGCCGTGCGTGCAATCGAAGAAGCCGACGCCATCATCATCGGCCCGGGCAGCCTTTATACCAGCCTGGTTCCGCATCTGCTGATTCCAGGTTTGCGTCTGGCCCTCGAACGCGCCAAGGCCCCCGTTATTTATGTCTGCAACGTGATGACACAAACCGGTGAAAGCGACCATCTCAGCGCAGGTGACCACCTCGCCGTGCTTCAACGTTTCGGTGGCACATCTTTTATTGACAGCATTCTGGTCAATGACGTCATGCCGTCGCGCCTCCTCAATCATTATTCGACCCAAGGGCAATTTCCGGTGGTGGTCGACGAGGAACGTCTTGCAGCCATGGGCGTTGAACTCTTCAAAGGGGCACTCATTGATGAAGCCGAAAGCGTCCGGCATCATCCGGCTCAGTTGGCCGCTGCCATCATGCAATGGTTTGGTGCACGCCTCCCCAAACACTACGCTGCCATCCGTCCCAATCAACGAGAATTCGCCAACCCGTCAAGAGGAGAAACCTGATGTCGTTCTCACGGGATGTGCGCAATCAGGTGTCACAATTGCCGATCGAGAAAATGTGTTGTCGACAGTCGCAGTTACTGGCGCTCACGGTCGTCTCGACAACCAGCAGCTATCAGCGTGACGGCGTGGCTTACCTGCTATTTTCAGTGGATAACGCGGCGGTGGCCCGACACCTGTTCAAACTTGGAAAAGCCATTTACGGGCGGTCACCGCGTGTCGAAACCCTGCTTGACACCCCTGGTCAAAAGCATGCATCGTTTCGCGTTTTGATCCCTTTGGAGGATATGGGTCGCGTGCCAACCAGCCTCACGTTTGCGCAACTGAAAACGACGTTAAATCGCAAAGCATGCTGTCGCCGCGCATTTTTACGGGGCGCCTTTATGGGTTGTGGTTCACTGGTGACACCGCACAAAGCCTATCACCTGGAATTCAATGCCGGCGAAGACGTCTGCGCATGGCTAGTTGATTTATTACACACCGAAGGGCTGCAAGGCCGGGCGTATCAACGCAGCCATTCATCCGATATCTGGACCGTGTATGTCAAAGATGGCAACGAGATTGCGCAGTTTCTCTCGCTCATCGGGGCCCATCAGGCACTGATTCAGTGGGAGGAGGTGCGGGTTGGCAAGGATCTGGTTAACAACGTTCAGCGCGTCGTCAACTGCGAAACCGCCAACTTGAATCGCACCTTGCAATCCGCTGAACGCCAGGTCAAGGAGATACAGTTTCTGCTGGATCACGGGCATTTGAACCAGGTGCCAGATGATTGGCGCGCGATCGCACTCGCACGGCTCGAACTGCCCTACGCCAGCCTCACCGAATTGGGTCGTCAGGTCTCACCACCGCTCAGCAAATCCGCCGTCAACCATCGCTTGCGCCTGTTGCATCAACACTTTGAAAGCCGCTTCGAGCGAGGCACAATGTAACGGGGCCAAGCGCCTCAGCAAGCGTCAGGCGCCTGTCAGCACCCGATGGGGACAAAACGCCGTGTGATGGCAAAGCGGTACCGTGACGCACAGGTTTCTGTTAAAACCTTGTGTGAAAAACCTCAAAACATCTGTCACTCACGTGCTGCTATTCAACACGAGCCATCATCTGATCACCACTCAACGCGTTTTGGTGTGGGCGTCAGGGACCAAGTGGGCCCGGTGGGCACCGGTGCCGCGAACACACGCCCAGATGTGATGTGAGCCAGATATAATTCTTGCAAATTGGGCATGAGTCACTATAATTGGGGCGGCAGTGAGGGGTGTGACGGTATGTTGTGTCAGACACCCACTGCCCTTGGCGGACAGTCCAATCGGACGATGTTGAAACATTGAGAGGGGCTTGCGATGGATCTGCTGATCAGAGGCAAGAATGTAGATGTGACTGAATCACTGCGTGACTACGCGCACCAGAAGCTCGGTCGCATAACCAAGATTCTCGACGGCATCATCGACGCGCAGGTGGGGTTTAACGTCATCAAAAACAAGAGTGTCCACAACAACCAGATTGTCGAGGTGACCCTGCATCTTTCAGGGGGCGTGATTCGCGCGGAAGAAGCCAAAGACAACATGTATGCGGCAATCGATTTGGTGACGGACAAACTGGAGCGGCAACTCCGGCGCTTCAAAGGCAAACACCACACCAACTTTGAACGGGTCAAAACCTCAGGCGGCGTTTTGGAACTCGAACCACCGGCCGCCGTCGTCAGTGCGGAGGAGTTTGAGGAAGAGAGTGACACCCCACAAATCGTTCGCAACAAGAGTTTCGAGGTCAAGCAGATGGACCCGGGCGAAGCGGCGCGTCAGATGGAATTGCTCGGCCACAACTTTTTTGTGTTCCTCAATGCGGAAAACGATAAAATCAACGTACTGTATCACCGTCGCGACGGTCATTACGGGCTGATCGAACCAGTCTTGGCCTGATTGATCCCGCGTGGTACGTCTCCACGCTACCGCTTGTGGCGCCGCACAGTAGTGCGGCGCCACCTTTGATGAGAGATACCCGTGCACCCCGTAACCCACGATGACGATTTGAGCACGCCTGCTACCGCCTCACAACCACACGCCAACGCAGAACGTCAGATGAGCGTCGTTGAGCACTTTGAGGAACTCCGCACCCGGCTCATCATCTGCTTGATCGCAATCGTCTTGGCAAGCTTGCTGGTGTTTGCTTACCAGGAAAGCCTGTTCGAGGTTCTGCAATGGCCACTCCGTGGCGCGGGCGGTGCCAAGACGACACTCGAATTGATTATCACCGCGCCGGGCGAGTATTTCGTGTCAATCGTCAAGGTATCGTTACTGGGTGGCATCGCCCTCTCACTGCCCCTCTTGCTGTACCAACTGCTCGCCTTCATCGGGCCTGGACTTCTCGAAGCAGAAAAACGTTGGGCGTTTCCGGTCGTTATCGGGGCCTGTGTCTCCTTCGGCCTTGGCGCGTGGTTCGGTTTTGCGCTGCTCTTGCCGGTTGGCTTACAATTCCTGCTCGGCATCGCCCCCCAGGATGTTCGACCGATGCTCTCCGTTGGCAAGTACCTAAGTTTCGCCGCCGGACTGGTCTTTGCCACAGGCCTGTGCTTCGAACTGCCCATTTTCCTTCTGGCAGCATCCCGCATTGGCGTCGTCACGAGTTACTCACTGGTACGCTACCGCAAAAATGTCCTGGTCGGCGCCTTCATCCTCGCTGCCATCATCACCCCCTCGATTGATGTTTTCACCCAAGGCCTCCTTGCAGGGGCCATCTACGCACTGTTTGAATTCAGTATTCTGCTCATCCGCATCACGGGGCGTTAAAGATGCGCGCGGTGGTGGGGGGGGGCACGGTCGATCATTTATCCGACCTTCTGTGACAACTGCAATACCGGCGGCTTTCAATTTCGTGTCGGAGAGAAGCTGAGCAGCGTCTGAAACGTCAACACGGTGAGCAAAACCAGTCGTGACATGGTCAGGCAAAGCGCATCCATCAGACTGAATGACTGATTGTTCGTTAAATATTCGTTGTGGCCATGCCGCACGTAACACCCGAAAATGGGTCTGCCAACCCCTGCGTCTTGTTCTGAGGGACAGCGTCCGATCAGTGAAATTGATGGTTGGCAAACAACACTGCTTGGTTGGTGAATCACCACGTTATCTGATTCACTCGCGCACGCAATGGTGACCGGATTTTAAACTGATACGACGTATCCACAGGTGCTTTCCCGATTTTTTTGCATTCAACATCCAAGTTTTGAACAATGCCGATACGTAAACGTCCGGGCATTGACACACCTTGAACGCAAATAATGCGGACATTGGCGTATCCAATGCCCGCATCCAAGATCGTATGCAGCCCGTCTCCCGACTACTTGGTTGGCGCCTTGAACAAGTGAACCTGGTTGGTTGCGCCGTCGCTAACATACAGGTTGCCCTGCGCATCTTGAACGACGGAGCGGGGTTGGCTGACTTGATCCTGCCCAAAGCTCACGACAATCTCATTCTGCTGCACACGCTCAAGGCCTTTGGCTGCCAGACGCATCATATGTCCCGTCTTGGAATTAACAACAAATGACGTGGCTGGCAAGCTACCATCTTCGGTTCTGAGCAGTTTCCCATTCATGTCAAAGACATAGCGTTTGGTTGCGTCGGCTGCCACCACCGTTTGATTGACGATTTGCACGCGATCGACCGTGAGCGGCATGTTACGGAACCCCAACACCCCAACATTCTCAAAACTTCGGGTAAACGTACCCGTCGCCAAACTGTATTGCCTGACTGCCGCATATTTGCCGAGCAGGCCTGACCGCTGATTATCCACCACAAAAATTGACGTACCATCAATTGCCAAGCCTTGCACCGCGCTCAAGCCGGAGCCGACCAGCGCCTTGTCATAAGCAGGCGTCAACGCCTGCTTCAGCGCTTCCGCCTCCGCCTTTTTGCGCGCCTCTTCTTCAGCCTTCAGCCGGGCTTCTTCTTCCGCCTTTTTGCGCGCTTCCTCTTCGGCCTTCAGCCGGGCTGCTTCCTCCGCCTTTTTGCGCGCTTCCTCTTCGGCCTTCAGCCTCGCTTCTTCCTCAGCCTTTTTGCGCGCTTCCTCTTCAGCCTTCAGCTTGGCCTCAGCCTCCGCTTTTTTACGCGCTTCCTCTTCAGCCTTTAGCCGGGCCTCTTCTTCCGCTTTTGCCAAGACCGGGTCAGGCGTCGCAATCGCACTCGGCGTCACCTGCGGGGATTGCATCGCACTAGGAGTCGAATTAGATGTGGGGCTAGCCGACTGCGCCACGCCGTCAAGGAGCGATTGCGCGTCTTCGGTCTCAATCACCTCATTAGCGCCCTCCGCTACCAGCCTATCCGGCGGCAACGGAACACCCTGCGCGGATGGCAACGGCGCAGCGGACGCAGGCACATTCGACTTCAAGATGATCGGCTTCGTCGAGGTAGGCGTCTGGCGCCCACACCCCACCACCAGAAGCGCGGTCAGCACCGTCAGCTGCAACGAACGAGAATGGCTACGCATGCCGATTACCCTCAATCAAGTCGGCGGTCCAAACCACCGCTGGTGTCTTCACTTGAGGGATTTATCGGGTCCGCTGCGGGCAAAGTGACGTTAACAACGTAAAAACCGGGCTAAGCTTGAGACAGTAGAAGTTTAAGATTTTGCTGTCTCAAAGCCGGTGTGTCAGACGATCGCTCAGTTGAAGCCTTGTTTCACCGGGGTATGGATGCCTTGCCAGTTGGAGGCGAAGTCAAGGAAGCCGTGTTCACCGCGGCTGGTCATCAGGCATTGAAACTGTCCATCGATCCGGATGCGTTCATCGGGACTGAACGCGCCTTCAGGAAGGATCACGGCCACGCGATCGCGCCAAAAATGAACGGGGATATCGTCTCTGGACAGTCCGCGCCACCGGTAACTGATCAGCTGTCCCAGTAGATCCAACACATCGGTTCGAGTCATCGTTCAATCCTCCTCGCGGGCTCATTATACCACTTGGCCTGAACCAGCCATTCCGTGTTGATCCGGACATCCGAACGGGCCCGCAATTCACGTACGTACTCAAGGGCGCGTTGCCGGGATCGCTCAACCAATGAGGCGATCGCCAAGGGCGACGCATCCAGACGCCCTGCTTCCGCCAAGCCACTGCTCGGGCTTGGCGCAACCATTGGGGTATCCACCTGTCTTTGCACACTCATGCGAAACGTCAAAAACCCGTCGGCCAAGGCATGCATCCGCGCGTAGCTTTCCCATTCACCCTCACTCAAACCCCCGCGCTCAACAGGCGGCCGGGCGTCAAAATTCGAACCGGTAAAGCCATAACGCCTGGCCTCATCCGCTAACAGCAGGTCAGCAAGCAATTGCTCCAAAGCCTCTCGCTGTGACAAAGCCTTGGCAAAACACGCGTGATAACCAACCAAAGCCGAATACGCGACTGTCTGCCAGCCAACCGTCAAAACCACACTGTCTTCGGCTTGCGGTCTGGAATCTGCCACCGCAACCGGGGTGACCACAAGCAATACCGTCGCCACCAAGAAGCAACACACGCGAGAAAAGGCGCGTTTAACAGGCTGCTGAAAAATTTGCTTCAGGCGCCTTGCCAAGACTGCAAACCCGCATTCCACCCTGAGCAATCGTGACGGGAGAGTGCCTTTCAGGCCCTTCTTCAGTATTTTGTTAAAAGGCATGACCCAACCCCACATACCATTCACCGGGCATCCAACCAGTCGCAGGTGCTGTTTGTCCCACCAAGGGATAGCCATAATCAAGCCGCAAAGGTCCAATCGGAGTGAAATAGCGCAAGCCGGCCCCGATGCCGAGTTTCCAGGGGGTCCCCTGCCAATCGCCGAACTGTCGCCAATCCGACACCACGTTGCCGAGATCCGCGAAGGTCACAAAGCCCACATCATCCCAAAGGGGCGCTCGCAACTCCATATGCCCGATACTTAACAGCGTGCCACCTGTCACGCTGCCCACAGCCAAGGATTGGCCCACGCTGCCCACAGCGAAGCCACGCAAGCTGCTTGGGCCGCCAGCCAAAAAACGCAACTCCGGCGGCACACCACCGCCAGTACCCAATGGCCCGACGGCACCCAATTCTGCCCCGAAGGCCAAAACGACCTTGCGCGGCAATGGTGTGAAATACGCCCAATTCATTTTTGGTTTCACAAAACCCTGTAGCGCACCCAAAAACGGTGGTGCCAACTCAAGGGATGCTTCCGTGCGGGTGCCCCAGCGGGGATGCAACAAGTCCGATCGTGAATCATAGTTAAGACCGGCACTTAAGGTAGTGTTCACCCGAAACAGACGGCCAAGGGTTTGTTGTTTGTCACCTTCAGAGGCTTGCAGATAATCCGTGCGCGCCCAGCCCACGCGAATCGTGCCAAGGGTGTGTTGATCCAATTGACGCGACAGACCGACCGTCGGGCCAATTTCTTGCGTCAGCAAGCCGGTCGGGCGCGTCTCGCGGTTAAAGACCAAGCCCATGTCAAGCAACGCATTCGATTCGAACAAACGGGGTTCACGCAGAGAAAAAATGGCATTGGTTCTGAGTGGTTGAATGGCCACTTCGGCCCTGAGAGGACGTCCGGAACCAAGCCAATTGGTTTGTGCGTATTCGGCGCTGAGTTGCAGTCCGTTCGCGCCATTCGGCAACTGGCCAACCCCACCGTTCAAACCGCCACCGATGGCAAGGTACCCGGTTTCGCGCTCATGAACCTCGAGGAGAATGTCAATCGGTGCAGGTTCATCGGTTTGCAAATCGTGAAGGTGTCTGACGGCCACTTTATCAAAATAGCCGGTCTCATAGATTCTTTGTTGCAGTTTGTAGAGGGCTTCGGCGTTGTAGGGATCGCCCGTCTTCAGCATGTTCAGGCGACGGATGACCGCCTCTGAGGTATTGACCAACCCACGAATGAAGAGGCGTCCGAGTTTGCGTCGTCGGCCCGCCTGGACATCGAAGCGCAGGGTTGCTTGCGTCATGGTTTCATCTGGTTCCAGGCGGGCATCAACCCGTGCGGACGGGAATCCGATGCGGGCGTAAAACGCCATCACGGCAGCCAAATCGTCTTGGAGGCGTTGGGGTGGATAAGGTTCGCCGGGGTTGGTTGTGACACATTGCAAAATGCCCACTTCCTGTTCGGTGGTCGCGCCGGGACACACGATTTTGCTCAGGCTCAGACGATTGCCTTCATTGACGGCGATTGCAACCGTGACGCCCCCGTTTGCGGGATCGATCACCCGCGACTTGATGTCCACACTGGCTTGCGCATAACCGGCCTGACGATAAATATCCTCCAGTTGCTGCTTTTTACGGGCCAGGTCCTGCTCCGAAAAAGGGGTGGTGGCCCACGGCAGCCAACTGGCTTCGAGCCCCAGGCGTTTTTGAAGCGTCCGTTCGTCAAACTGGATCACACCTGTGAACGTCACGCCTGCCCAATGACGATACGGGCCTGCAACCACCCTGAAATCAAGTTGAAAACGTCCCTCTGGCAGGCGTTCGAACACAGGCGTTACACGAACATCGGGATAGCCCTTGCGTTGATACGCGGCCACGAGGGCAGCAGCGCTCAGTTTTTGCTCGGCGTCACTGACCGAATGCTGGGTCAGCACGGATACGACTTCCTTGAGTTCAGCATCCGGCAACAGGTGATCGCCCGTCACCGTGATGTCGCCGCTGAGCCCTGGATCAACCGTGACAACGAGTGTAAAGGGCCCCAAGCCCGCATCCTGCAGTGCCTGAAAATTTCCGATGTGCGTGCCGTCATCGGTTTCAAAGTGAAACTTCACCCGGGCATTGAAACAGCCCCGGCGCGCAAGCGCTGCCTCAAGCCTTGTCACACCTTCACTCAGCGCTTCGCGCCGCAAGCGATCGCCCGAAGCCAGACCCAACACATCGCTCCACTCATCCGCTAACGAACGCGCACCGATTTGTCGCCAAAGCACCTGTTTCACCCGCAGTGCTTGTCCCTCGTTGATGGTCACATTGAGAACGACCTGCCCGGAAGGTGATTCCGCAAGGCCAAAATCAACCTGCGTCTGAATGAAGCCTTCGCGACGGTAGCGTTCGAGTACGCGCGTGCGGCACAGACTCAGGCGATCATCATTCCAATGGTCACCCCACGTCAATTCCAAGGCCCGTGCCAATTCATCACCAGACAGCGCACGATTGCCCAAAAAACGCCACCCAACCAAAATCTGGCGTGGTCGCCCCGAAAAAATCAATTGACTGCGCCCGGATTCCGACGGTTGCTCACGAACCGTCACAAACTCGAAGCGACCGGATTGGAACAAATCATCCAGACAACGTCTGAGGCGTTGCGGACTGAAGGTATCGCCCGGCTTGAGGTTGACTGCTTCATGCCAAGCCCAGTCCGAGCCTTTGCCCTCCCAGCTAATGGCTTCAACCACCCCGACGCCGGGTGGTTGTACCGCTTGGTTCGCCAACACCGATTGGGGTGCTCCAAAGAGGCCGAGTGCGAGGGTAAGCAACAGACTGAGGAGGGCTTGGGCCAGCGTGTTCACAGCCACGGTTCCTAGCGAAAACCAAAGCGATAGCGGGCTGAGCCATTGAAGCCGCCGGCCAGGCTTTGTTCGAGTTTGAGGACGAAGCGATCGCCAAGTGCGTAATCGAACACGACGATGCTGCCGGTTGTTGTTCCGCCGGTCAGTGAGACCCCTTGCGTGTAGGTAACCGTCAACTGTTCGTTGATCCGCTTGCCGATGGTAAATTGCCCCCCACGCATGTCGCCATTCTGGCCCAAACCGGGCTGAATGCGCAAGACATCTACCATGCCAGTTGCCTTCACCCCACGTTCCATACTGCGACTGATTACCCCCATCGCCAAATTGGAAGCGGTTGCCAACCCCACATCCCGCGATTGTTCAAGCTGAGCCGACCCTTGCCCGGTTGCCATCATCAACAGGATATCAGCTTGCGGCAGGGGCGGGGTACTGCTCATGTCAAGACGCAGGGCATCGGGTGTCCCATCCAGTCGCATGGTAATCTGATGCGGTTGAATCCGCGTGGTGGCCACCACGCGTATCAGGGGTTTGATGCGGTTGGCATCGATGAAGTCGACGGCTGCCTCCGACAACTGATAGAGGTGGTCCTGGAAGGTCAACTGGCCGTCTTTTGCCTCCAGGCGACCCAAAAGCGCTGGTTTGCGAATGGTGCCCAAAACCGTCAGATCACCGCGCAAGTTGGCTTTCAGCAACTCATTGTCGATCCGACAGGTATCTGGAATCACGCACTGCAGCCGCAACGCAATGGCTTGCCACCACCTGGTGGCAGACGACGCGCGGGCGTCTCGCGCCGCACCGCCTTGGGGCAACCAGGTTTCCCAAGCCGCGGATCGCGTCACACGCGCCTCCAACACGCGCAACTGACCGCTCAGGGTTAAATCCTCGATCGGACCCGCTAAACTGAGATCGGCGTTGCCTGTGAGATCGACACCGTCATCCAGCCACGTCACATCACGCGCATTCAATTGCAGCGATACCCGCGTTGGCAGGTACCCAAGTCCCAGCTTGACACGCCCGAAGGTGCTCACTTGCCCAGACTCCCCAAATTGAAACCCCAGGCGTTCAACGAACAGTTCATCCTGTGACAGGCGCAGGCGCGCATTCAAATCATTCAGCGCCTGAGGCAACACCTGGGCACAAAGGCTACCCCGGCGCAAAGCCAGCGTGCCCGTGGCATCCGGTCTACCAACCACACCGGCGATCGCCACATCGAATTCACAACTGCCGCGGGCATCCGTCCAGACAGACGGCATCAATTTTTCCAGCGTCTCAAAGTTAACCAATCCCCGCGCACGCCAATTCGACGCCTCGCGAACACTCAACAAACCCTCCGCAACCAGCTTGTGTCCCAAGCCCTCCAACTGAACCCGTCGACAGTCGACACCATCAGCCGTCGCGTTCAATAAAAGCGGCCCGACGCTTTGTAAAACACCCTCAGGATATTGCAGGCGCAAGGTTTGAAGTTCCAGCGCCAAGCGGAGTGCGCGCGGATTGTTCAAAGGGCCTTCCACAACGCACGCACCACCAACTTCACCATTGACGGGCATCATGCCTTTGGCGGTAACGGCTTGCGGCAGCATGTCGATCAGGGGCAAAAGTTCCTGCCTCGCGAGGCGAATGCGCATGCGCGACGCCATCGGCGCAGCCAGCGCAGCCTGGCCATCCAGGCGTAACTGGTCACCGAACACCTGCCCTTTGAGCAGAATCTGACCGGGCGTGAGTGTCGCCTGCAGACTCGTTGCACCGAGTTGACGCTCACCCCAGGCAAACGCGCCACAGTGCAGTTTAACCTGACCTTCAAGTGCTTTCACATGGCCCGCCAGCTTGATAGACGCCCCCAAGGGCGTGGTATCCGGCAGCATCGTACCGGTTCCAGCCAAAGCAGCCCGCAAATCCGACCACACGAGGTTGTCTGATTGCCCTTCAAACGTGACGCGATCCCGTTTGAGATCATACCGCCCCCCAAAGTCATAACGCCCAACCGGCAAACTGACCGTACCCGAGGCCTGCATCATCCCATTGGCAGGGTCTGGTCGCGGTGCCTCGTAACGCATCGGCACCCGAATCAAGGGAATCGCAAGTTCGCCGATGCGATTGGCTTGACACTGGAGGGTTGCGCGCGCCTGCACACGCTCAGCGAACTCGCCGGTTGTATCAAACGCCAACGATCCGATGCGCAGGTCACGCGCCCCCAACGCCAAGCGCAAGGCCTCGCCCCTCACACGCACCTCGTAACGACACTGCGTGAGCGGTCCTTCGACACGCACCGTACCGCGAACAAGCCCATCCAAGAGTCTGGTTTTAGACCTGCCCCAGACAGGCCCGTTGGCTTCGCGGAGCGCCTGCAACGTCATCGACACCGATTGACGCGGGACGTAGCGCCCTTTGATGGTCCCACTCACGCCAGCCCAAGCCAGACGAAAGCCTTCTGTCTGATAACGCTTTGGCGTGCAATCAAGTGTCCCTATCAAACGTAAAGGACCGGGAATCGCGCCGTTCCACGCGGCAGGCGCCAACGCCAAGACCTGCGTGGGGCCTTGCAGATGATATGCCGCGCCCTTGCCACGCACCCGCCATTGCCCCGCCACCTGGCCTTGCCACCCCCGCGAACTCACAGCGACCGCCTGGGTCAGTTTTGCCACACGCAAACCCGTTGCGCGGCAGTCGATTGTGTATGGCATGGCAGCGTCCAATTCATCAACAACGCCCTGCCCCTGAACCATCCCACCCAGGG
>Ga0208788_1001312_pt1 | contig 12072 bp, 11 predicted proteins | sample Wag4_2014_7_11_3_FD_187363 | JGI IMG/M metagenome (GOLD analysis project Ga0208788, IMG submission 187363) | Fresh water mixed with fracking chemicals microbial communities from Ohio, USA - Utica-2 Time Series FC 2014_7_11 (SPAdes) (version 2) ... | reverse complement strand
GCTGTTTATTTAATTTTTATTAATTTATTTAAACAGATTTTATTTTTTCACTGTTTTTTAATCGCTTCCAATTTTATGAACACACAAGCGCAATTTTTCAGTAGGTTAAAACCTACCGTTTCCCCTTTCTCTTCTTTAGCTGCTGAAGTAGCCATCACACTCAATGTAAGTTTGGATAGTGCCTACCGGAGGATCCGAGGAGAAAAACTTCTTGACTTCGAAGAAATAAGCTTACTCTGCCAAGGATTCAACATTTCTGTGGATGAATTTTTCTGTTTGAACAGTAGAGCCATCTTATTTCAATCAGGCACCAAGCCCTCCCAGAAGGATGCCTTAAAACAATGGTTGGAGGACGTATACAAGCAATTGTACTACATCAATAGTTACCCAAATCGGCACCTATATCATCTTATCAAGGACCTCCCTCCCTTTCACCATTTTTTCCATCCCGTTCTGGCTCGATTTAAATTCTTTTTCTGGAGGAAGTCTATTTTACCCCCTGGGCAGGCCCAACTCGAAAAATTCTGCCTCCATCAGAAGCAGCTGTTCAATTACGAAGAATTATCCCAACGGATTATTCGAGCCTATGCCAAGGTTCCGAGTACTGAAATTTGGAATAAAGATGCCCTAAACACAATCTTACGACAGATTGAGACCTACCATGAGATGGGTTGGATTGAGAATCGAGAAACTACCAAATTGATCTATTTAAGTGTTCTGGATGTGATTGGACACCTCGAAAAAATGGCTAGCCACGGTAAAAAATCCCTACTGGGTCAAAGTCCTACTTCCGATCATGGAGAATACCGACTCTACCTAAACGACATCGTATCGGGGGACAATACCTTACTCGTAGTACTGGGAGAAAGTAAAATCACCTACCTCAACCATAGTGTCCTCTATTTTGTAGGCTCCAAAGATCCCGAATTCAATGAGGTGGTTTTTCGAAACATTGAAAATACAATCAATAAATCAAGTTTGATGAGTGGATCAGGTGAAAAAGAGCGAACACAGGTATTCAATAAGCTTCGCAAAAAGGTTTACCTCAAACTGAAAGCAATGGACCAAAGCCCAAAAAACTGAACTATATTTTTGGCTTGAGTTTCAATCCGTGTAACTTAACGCTATGATTAGTTTGCGCCAATTTATAGGATTCATCGGCTGTATTGGAATCGTTTCCTGCGCTTCCAAGGCTACAGAAAATACAATCCAAGAGCTGACATTTTCTCCTCCAATCACCAAAAATGGCATGGTATGGGTTCCTGGTGGTGAGCTTACCATGGGATCTGATGACCCTGGAGCCTATGCTGCTGAAAGGCCTGCTGTGAAGGTCCCCGTCGCCGGATTTTGGATGGAACCCACGGAGGTTACCAATGCACAATTCCAAAAATTCGTGACTGCTACAGGATACCTAACAGTAGCAGAAAGGCCTATAGATTGGGAAGAACTAAAAAAGCAACTCCCACTGAATACACCCAAATTGTCTGATGAAGATCTAGCTCCAGGATCCATGGTCTTTGTGGCTCCATCCCAGCCTGTATCACTACATGACCTGTCTGCCTGGTGGATTTGGGTTAAAGGGGCCAACTGGATGCATCCAGAGGGGCCAGAAAGTAACCTTGAAGGTCGAGAAAATCACCCTGTAGTGCATGTAGCTTATGAGGATGCGCTAGCCTATGCCAACTGGGTAGGCAAGCGATTGCCGACCGAAGCCGAATGGGAGTTTGCTGCTCGTGGGGGATTAAAAGGTCAAAAATTTGCTTGGGGAGATGAATTTACCCCGGGAGGCACTTATCTCGCGAATACTTTTCAAGGGAAGTTTCCCTACCAAGATCAGGGGATGGATGGCTTTGTATCCACTGCACCCGTACAATCCTTCCCACCAAACGGCTATGGGGCATACGACATGATTGGAAATGTATGGGAACTTACTTCAGACTGGTTTGATGCATTGAAGCATGCACGAACTGCTGGTAAAGTGGCCAAGTTGGATGAGGGCATGAACCCCTGCTACAACCCAAGCAATCCCTACGCCGTGGAGCGAGTGATCAAAGGTGGCTCATTTTTATGTGCATCCAATTACTGTGTGAATTACCGGCCTGCAGCACGTCAAGGACAGGCTGTTGACTCCGGAACTTCCAATGTGGGTTTCCGACTAGTGTCAGATGGAATCTAATTCTGGAGATTTTATTCAACACCAATCCACTTCGAAAAAAATCTCAATCAATTCCTCAGCGAATATGATTAGCTGTTTTTTCACCATAACCCAACAAAATAAGATTTGAGGATCAATTAAATGAGCTGTCGACAGTGGACTGTGAACGATTATCCGCAGTGGTAAAAAAACCTTTTGAGTTATTGGTCTAGTTGCGGATAATCAGATTAGCGAATCCCTTTCTCTGGATACTTGGGTACTACAGTCCTTCCAAAAGCTTTCAACTCCTCAATCTGACCTTCCATATCCCCATTGGGGTATATACAAGGCCCTATTCCCGCTTCTTTCTTTTTGTAATCCAAATAACCGATCACAATAGGAACATTTGCTCCAAGTGCAGTATGATAAAATCCTGATTTCCATTTAGTTACTGCGCTTCTTGTTCCTTCTGGGGTAACCATCACTACCAAATCATCTCGTTCATTGAGCATTTGGATCATCGCTTCCGTGTAGGTTTGCTTTTTTCCACCAGGTATCCGCTTTCGGTCAATGGGGATCGCTCCCAATCCAGACAACATCCAACCTAGGGGCCCCACCATCACCTCTTTTTTGATGGTAAAGCGAACAGGAATATCCATCAAAAAGAAGGCAGCTCTTGCATACAAAAGATCCCAATTGGAAGTGTGGGGAATTGCAATTAAAACCGCTTTTTTAACACCAACAGGCCAATTTGGATTCAGGCGCCATCCGGCCAACCAAAATATAATTCGGGAAATTAACTTCATCATAAATCGCTAGGTTGAGTTTGTATGGGTTGGGAAATATCGAGTAAACTAGGATTGCCTTCAATGACTTTCATGGCTTGGTTGTAACCCGCTTGAAAGAATTCTGGAGCCTTTTTCAAGTCAAAGACACCAAATTGACCCAATCCTGGGGCTTCTATAAAATAGGTACAAGCCGGCTTACGGCTGTAGGCATTAAAATTTAAATTCATCATCACTGCGCGCTCCAAAAGATTTTTAACATTTCGAACCGCTGCCAATTCAGGTAGATGATTGCAATTGACCCCAATCAGTACCTCACAACTGGCTTGCAAGGGTTCCACTGGCATATTATTCAACACTCCACCGTCAACCAAGTACCTAGATTCATAAAGAATAGGTTCAAACATCCCTGGAATACAAGATGAAGCCAATATGGGTTCGATCAACTTGCCCGAATTGAAATACACCACCTCCCCTTTTCCTATATCAGTTGCCGCGACATGAAGTGGTATTTTCAGTGCAGAAAAATCATTGTGCGGCAGGTAGGTTTTCAATAGCTGGGCCAAACTATCCATGTTAAACAAGCCCTTCCAAGAGATGGCAGGTCGGATCAACTTGAAATAGTTGGTTTCAAGGATAATTTTCAACACCTCATCCGGGCTATATCCCTGGCAGTACATGGCACCTACGATAGCTCCAGCTGAACTACCACTGACCTGATTTGGAAAAATACCCACCTCATGAAGAGCCTTTAGCACTCCCAAATGCGAAATGCCCCGGACTCCTCCTCCGGAGAAAGCAATTCCTATACTGGGCTTAGAGTTCATCGAGTCTAAAAGTTTGATCGACACGGACACCCTTTTCGGTCATTTTCACGGTGCAGCATTCATTAACCGAATCATGCTCCAGAAAAAGCACGTACTGATTTTGCGCTGCCTCTTCCAAAAATTGCTGCTTCTCCTGCAGGGTAAGCAAAGGGCGGGTATCATAGCCCATCACATAAGGCAAAGGAATATGTCCTACCGAAGGGAGTAAATCGGCCATAAACACCAGCGTATGCCCTTTGTACTGCATTTTGGGAAGCATTTGCTTATCCGTATGCCCATCCATGGTGAGGAAGTCAAATCCTGGAAATAAAGATTTAGTGGCTAGGTCGAGGTACTTGAGTACCCCATGTTCTTGTAAGGGAAGGATATTTTCTTCCAAAAAGGATGCTTTTTCTCTTGGATTTGGAACCGTTGCCCAGTTCCAATGAGCTTCATTGGTCCAATAAGTCGCTCGAGGAAAAGTAAGTTCGTATTGTCCATGGGAACCGTACTTCACACTCCCACCACAATGGTCAAAATGCAAGTGCGTCAAAAAAACATCCGTGATGTCTGTAGGATGTACGCCCAACTGCTGCAAACTTTTGGCTAAACTGGCATCACCATGCAAGTAGTAATGTGAAAAGAAGCGAGCATCTTGCTTGTCCCCTATACCATTGTCGATCAATACCAATCGATTGCCATCCGAAACAAGTAGGCAACGCATTGCCCAAGGACAGAGGTTGTTTTCATCCGAAGGATTGGTTCGTGACCAGATGGACTTAGGAACTACACCAAACATGGCCCCGCCATCCAATTTAAAAAAGCCTGTATCTACCGTGAAAAGCTCCATGTAGGGTGATTAAGCACAAGTTAAAATCCTGTCAACTAGTTTGAATGCAAGCGGGATCACTAAGTTGGAAATGGAAAAATCGGAAAGACTTATTCCACGACTACACCCATCGCACAGAACTTGTCTATTCGCTGGGAGATGCGTTCTTCTGCCTCAATTTTATCCAATTCAGCTAATGCCTTACTGATCACCTCCTTGAGGGTTTTTGCCATTCCTTTGAGATCTTTGTGTGCTCCTCCAAGTGGCTCTGGAATGATGTCGTCTACCAGCCCATTGGATTTCATATCTGTAGCAGTCAACTTGAGTGCTTCAGCGGCTTGCTCTTTGTAATCCCAAGATCTCCATAAAATAGAGGAACAGGATTCAGGAGAAATCACAGAATACCAGGTGTTTTCCAACATGTAAACTTTATCTCCGATTCCAATGCCTAAAGCACCCCCGGAGGCTCCTTCCCCTATGATGATACAAATCACGGGTACTTTGAGCATAAACATTTCTTTAATATTGCGAGCAATGGCTTCTCCTTGGCCTCTTTCTTCTGCTTCCAAACCAGGAAATGCACCTGGAGTATCGATAAGCGTCACGATGGGCTTGTTGAATTTTTCGGCCATTTTCATCAATCGAAGTGCTTTTCGATAGCCTTCTGGATTGGCCATTCCAAAATTACGTTCCTGACGCTGCTTGGTGTTTCTACCTTTTTGCTGTCCAATAAAAAGGACTGTTCGGCCATCAATATCACCCAAACCACCAATCATGGCTTTGTCGTCTTTTACCGTGCGGTCGCCGTGCAGTTCAATAAAGTCGTTGGTGATCTCGTAGATGTAATCCAAGGCATAAGGCCTGTCTGCATGTCTTGAAAGCTGTACCCGCTGCCAACGCGTAAGGTTATCGAAGGTTTCCTTCTTCAAATCCAAAATTTTACCCTCCAAAGATTGAATGTCCTTGCTTAGGTCGATGTTTCTCCCCTTTGCCAACTCCTTCATCTCCTGCAATTTTTGCTCTAAATCAGCAATGGGTTTTTCAAATTCTAAGACCATTTCCGTAAATTTTTGAATAACAAATATAAGGATTAGTCTTAATCTCCGATGGAAATATTAAGTGAATTGGTAGGACAACACAAGACTTAAAATCCAGTATTGAAAGTTCAAAAAAAAAATTTAAGCAAGAAATCCCTCAGTTTTACCTACAACCGGCTCAACCTACCCGAAAACAAAAAAGTCCCTAATTTCTTAGGGACTTTATGCGGAATGGACGGGACTCGAACCCGCGACCTCCTGCGTGACAGGCAGGCATTCTAACCAGCTGAACTACCACTCCAAGGTTAGAAAAGACAAGAAATTAAGGATTAATTGTCCAAATAATTACAAGTAACGAACTCAAAATAAGTAAGTTATAATCTATGCGGAATGGACGGGACTCGAACCCGCGACCTCCTGCGTGACAGGCAGGCATTCTAACCAGCTGAACTACCACTCCGTTTCCCTTCACTTTTGAAGTGGTGCAAAGGTAGAAAAAGGGAACTTATCCGCAATAAATCAACTTTATTTTTTTAATAAAGAGCAAGTATGTCCTTCGCTGTCAAACAAATAAATATGGTTTGGATGGCATCAAACGGCACGCTGGTCCACTAAGACCTGCACATTGGGGTGAAGCCAAAGGTAGGATGCTGGAAATTGACCAGATACCACTGGATTCTGCAATCGCTCAAAAGCTTCTTTTTTGCCAGAACCCGCAATAAATAAGAGGATGAGCTTGGATTGCATGATTCCTCGAAGCCCAATCGTCATTCCAAAACTCGGCGGTTGCTTCAAGGTCTTCAGCATCCCATTGGCTAAGGTTGATGGCGCCAATTCACATACATGATACGGAAGTTTGTGGGTATCCCCTGGTTCATTGAGCGCAATGTGGCCATTGACTCCTATTCCCAAAATGCAAATATCCAAAGGCCCCTCTCGATCCAGTGCTTGCTCCATTTTTAGACATGCTCCCTCAGGATCCGAAGTATCCGGATCAATGGTCCAATACCTATCTGCTGAAATACCCATGGGCTGCACAAATTTTTGCTGCACATCCAATTCAGAAGTAAAAGGAGAACCAGGTTCCAAACCTCCCCACTCATCTAGTTTGATGACCCGAAGCTGCTCCCCAAATTCAGGGTATAGTTTTTTGTGAGCCGCCAGTTGGGCATAGGTACCAGAGGGTGATCCACCACTGGCTACACAAAACAAAAGGTCCGGCTTTTTTTCCACCTCTTTTTTGATCAATTCAAATCCTGCAGTACTCATTGACTCAAAGTCAGAAAAATAATGAAAGTTCATACCTACTGCTGTTTGATGGGTTTAAATAAAGATTAGTCCTTTAAATGTATCACATCCTTCGATGGAAAAACAAAAAATACCCAGAGAAAACTGCCTCCCATCAATTAATTTTCTCCAAATCCAAAACCCTTCTTATCTTACTTTTCAATTTGACTAGCATACCTACTACTTATGAAAAGACATCACCTACTCCTCTTACTAGCGCTGCTCGTACTTGGGCACCCGCTACTTGCGCAGAAAAAAGCACCTGTAAAACCTAATCCGCTCAAACAAGCCGTTCAACAAACCATCGATGCACAATTTGCAGACATGACCGAGCTGAGTGATAAAATTTGGTCCTTCGAAGAGATTGCATTTCAAGAAACCCAATCTTCTGCCGCCCTTTCTGCCTACGCAGAGAAACTGGGTTTCAAAGTGACCCGAGGCGTGGGAGAAATCCCAACTGCCTTTGTGGCTGAATATGGTTCAGGAGCACCAATCATCGGGATTATGGGTGAATTTGATGGGCTACCAGGCCTATCTCAAAATAAGGTTCCTTTCAAAAGCCCCTTGCATGCTGGAGCACCAGGCCATGGATGTGGACACAACCTTTTTGGCGTAGCCTCCTTGGGCGCAGCTTCCGCAATTAAAGATTTGATTGCCACTGGACAACTCAAGGGTACCATTCGTTTTTACGGAACTCCTGCTGAGGAAAAGTATTTTGGCAAGCTTTGGATGATCCGAGCAGGTTTGATGGATGATGTAGACATCATGATGGACTGGCACCCTGCCGATGAAACCAAAACTGAAGTGCAGAAAGGACTGGCCTTGGTGGATTTTTTGGTAGAATTTAATGGCCAAACCGCCCATGCCTCTGGTGATCCATGGAATGGGCGATCTGCCTCAGACGCACTTGAACTTTATACTACGGGCATTAACTATTACAGAGAGCACATCAAACCTACCGTACGCATCCACTACCACATCCAAGATGGCGGAAAGGTAGTCAATGTGGTGCCAGACTATAGCCGCCTATGGGTTCGCGTAAGAGACACGAGCAGAGATGGCTTACTTCCTGTTTGGAAGCAAGTGGAGAAAATGGCTTCTGGCGCAGCGATCATGGCCAATGTAGATCATAAAATCACCTTGGTTTCAGGAGTACACGAAATTTTGGTAAACCGCACCGGTTCGGCCGTCATGCAAAAAAATATTGAAGCATTGGGCGCGATCAGCTATACCGAGGAGGAACAAGCTTTTGCTAAAAAAATCCAGGAAGCAAATGGCAAACCGCAAGTAGGTGTGATTTCTGAAATCAAGCCAATGGAAGAAACGCAGGAACATAGCATGGGTGGAAGTACTGATGTGGGCGATGTAAGCTGGGTGGTTCCTACCATCCGCATGGGAGCCACAGTAGCCCCAACCGGAACTCCTTGGCACTCTTGGGCAGTTGTTGCCTCAGTAGGCATGTCTATCGGTCACAAAGGCATGGGCTATGCTTCTAAGGCGCTTGCCATGACGATGGTGGATCTTTATCAAAACGAAGTATTGCGAAACGAAATCAAAACTGAATTCAAGCAAAAGAAAGGAGACTATGTTTACAAAGGAATCGTTCCTGATGGTCCTCCCCCTTTGAAAGCTGGCTATTAATTTTTGACGCCCTCTCCTGCTATACACGTTCGAGAGGGCGTTTTTTGTTTTAGTTAAAAAATAAAACATCTTCGGACAACCTGTTTTTTAAACTAAATCCTTGGTTTGCAGTTTGGTATCTGTAAACTAAAACACTATAACACCAATGAACAAATTTAAACTTGTAACCCTAGCCGTTTTGGGTTTTGCTGCTACTAGCCTTGTAAGCTGCAATGCACCAAAAGAAGGTGGTGAAGAAACTACTGACACCACTGTTGTTGCTCCTGTAGAAGTAGAAGCTCCTTCCAACACAGTAGTAGATATCGCTGTTGGATCCGCTGACCACACCACCCTAGTGACTGCAGTAACAGCTGCTGGCCTAGTAGAGACCCTTAGCGGAACAGGTCCTTTCACTATTTTTGCACCAACAAATGCTGCTTTTGCTGCATTACCTGCAGGAACTGTAGAAGGTCTATTGAAGCCTGAAAGCAAAGACAAATTGACTTCTATCCTAACTTACCATGTTGTAGCTGGTAATGTATTGTCTTCTCAATTGACAGACGGTCAGAAAGTAAAGACATTGAATGGTCAGGAATTGACTGTAGCCATCAAAGGTGGTGTAGTAACAATCAACGGTATTAAAGTAATCGCTGCTGACCTTGCTGGTAGCAATGGAGTCATCCACGTAGTGGAAGGCGTAATCTTGCCTAAGTAAGTTTCGGCATTAACTCCCATTAAAAGTCGGCTTTCGTAGCCGACTTTTTTTTATGCCTTCACCAAGCCCAGTTGATTTTAAATTAGGTTTCAACTCCAACTTGATTTAATTCCAATATTGAAATGAGTAGCGTGTTAGGCGAAAAGTTTCTCCAGAATCTTGTAGGTAATTAAGTAAGTTGGACGCACCCCATCCATTCCCAATGCCCCTGAAGCGAGTGTACTGCCTGTTTCGAGGGGATTATCGGAAGCATAATAGGCATACAACACCTTGATATTCGACCGAACATTAGCTCTGATTTTGGAGGCAGACTGTATTGCTTTCTGGTAATGCGCACCTTCCATCTCCAACCCTACGGCCTTCCAAGAGGATTCCATAAAGTAGGTAAGGATGTCCCGATTTTGCAGGGAAGTTCCGAGCACCGTAATCATGGATCCTGAATACACTCCCAATCCATACCCTTTGAAATCGGACTTTTTCAATTCATTTCGAAAAGGATAATTGTCTGCAGTTCCTTCAAAAACATGCGAGTTAGGAACCATCAAATCCCCCTTACCTCCATGCAGAATACCTGCTTTTCCCATGATGGAAGTAGAGACCACATTCAAAAAGTACTTTTTATCGGCTTTGGTATACGGCTTTAGCAACTCATCAAAACATTCGTAGGCCTGCTCTCCAAAAGCATAATCCATCACCACAAATACCGGACGCTTTTCCTTTTCTTTGGGTAAACCCACCCCAGGAAGAAGCGTATCGACATCCATTTGAGCGGTATCAATGAGTTGTGCCCCAATATTGGTTCCCGACTCATCCGGAAGGTCAATGAATCCCTGTTTCTCCGCATAAGCCAAAATCTTCTTGCCTTGATTGTTTTTTGCCTTGATGGAAATCGCTGTGGCAAGCTCCTCTATCTCCTCAAAAGAATTAGCTCCCAATGCCTGATGCCCATAAATTGTATTGAGTACGCTGTGCATGTTGGCAGAGATGATGTGGATGGGACGATGGATCAAGTTTCTATCAAGAAGGGCCTCCTTGATTCGATTGGCCCAAAGTTCCCCATACACGTGGTGACCTACCCGCTCTCTTAGGGTGGCAGAAAAGCTAATTTCTCGGTCCAAACCCTGGTTTGATTCCTCCATGGCTATTTTGCCTAGGTGATACACGATAGAAAATAGGCTATTGGAATTAGAGCTTTCTGCAAACTTATTTACCGCCTGAACGGTCTCTTCGTAGGTTCTACCTATGATATGACTTAAGTAGGCCGCTGCACTTTCAATTTCCAACTCCTCTCCCAACTTTTCCCGCTTCACAAATTCCTCCAGCATCTTCCAATTGGAAGAAATTTTCCCTTTGGGGTCGGTGCTATTTTGTTGGATTTTTCGAGACTCAATGTAGAGAAATGTGAGGTGCGTAAGAATGTCATAAATATCTGATCTTCCACGAGTCATCTCTACATACATAATCTGTTCATCTAAGCAATAACAGTTTCTTTTTCTCCGTGCGGGGACGATGGGAGTTAAGTGGGATGTTTCATATCCTTCCCTACTGATCAAGCGAACAAATCGACATTCTTCGATGCCTTTGGGAAGGCGTTCCATCACATAAAGTAGGCCATTCAATTCTATTTTCTCAGGATCGGTTAATTTGCCATAGATCTCTGGACTCAGCACCATCAAGGCCTGAATCAAGCCTTCCCCAGAGACACCCATGGGCTTGTAACTTCCCCGATTAAAAAGGTGACGCATGGTGATGTACAAGCGTTCAATTGCTGCTCGGGATTCTTGTGCTCTAGTTCTATGCATGTTTTTTTTAGCGATTAGTTCAGAAACCTACCCACTACTAATCAAGTTGAAGGCAGGAATAAAATTAACCTTCTTGATTGAATAAAAAATTCAAGCTATGCTGGAATTACAATTACTCCTAGTTTAACAAACGTTTAAAAAAGAGGAAATTGAAACTAAAATCAACAAGATAAATTCTTCAAAATTACGATTTTTTGGGACAATGAAGAAAGGATCTAAGCTTAAGGATGCACAATCAGTTCATCAACCCAATTAAAACGATTTAAATAAAATTTTCTGCCAGAAGGAAGCCCAGCTATTTTAGAATATTTCCAAAAAGCTGGTGCAACTTTTCTACTTTTGGCCTTACCACATATTGGCAATAAGGTTGCTGCTCATGCAAAGCATAGTAGTTGTGGTGGTAGACCTCTGCTGGATAGAAATTAGAAAAAGGCGTAACCTCTGTTACAATCGCTGAATTATAAATTCCCGACTGATTCAATTTAGCTTTCAAACCGCGCGCAAGATCTCCCTGCGCTTCTTCCCTGTAAAAAATGGCCGAACGATACTGGGGTCCCACGTCTGCTCCTTGTCTATTCAAAGTTGTAGGATCATGAGTGGCCCAAAAAACCGCCAACAGGGTTTCCAAATTGATTTGCTTTGGGTCGAAAAGCACCTGAATCACTTCTGCATGGCCCGTAGTTCCTGTACAGATGGCTTCGTAACTGGGCTTCTCCACGATCCCACCCGCATATCCAGGAATAACTTTTTCTACTCCCTCCAATCGCAAAAAAACAGCCTCTGTACACCAGAAACAGCCACCTCCCAATAAGATTATTTCCAGTCCTTCCGGACAAATTAATTCGGTTTTCGGGAGCATGAGGGGATTGTTCATCGTTTTTTAATTTGAAGACTAAACGATAAAAACAGCATTAAGTTTATCCAATTTGGTCCTATCGAGAGTTCCTTTAAATAAATTAGGAATGGGATTGGGTAATTCACTTGAAGTTCTATTTTTGGTAAGTGGTTGGTCCTAGTCTCAATTTTCTGAAGAGCAGTACTTACCAAGCTATTGTAC
>Ga0208788_1001311_pt1 | contig 12085 bp, 10 predicted proteins | sample Wag4_2014_7_11_3_FD_187363 | JGI IMG/M metagenome (GOLD analysis project Ga0208788, IMG submission 187363) | Fresh water mixed with fracking chemicals microbial communities from Ohio, USA - Utica-2 Time Series FC 2014_7_11 (SPAdes) (version 2) ... | reverse complement strand
GTCCTCGGTGGTGCGCACGATTCCGACGGCGAACAACTGTTCCCACAAGCGGTTCATGGCGACGCGCGCTACCAGTGGGTTGGTGTCGGACACCAACCACTGTGCCAGGCCCAAACGGTTTGCCGGCGCATCGGCAGGCAAGGAACCCAACGCTGCCGGAATGCCGCGTTCACGCTTGCGGTTCTTGTCCGGCATGTCGTAACGACCACGGGTCAAGGTGTAGGTGTCGCGCGGCATGGCTCGTTCACGCATCACCATCGTCTTGGGCACACTGGCCTCAAGTGCCGCTTGTTCGGCCTCTAGGCCTGTAATTGCAGCTTTGCGCGCGCGCCACACGGGCGAGAAGGCGCCACGCCATTCGTCAGCAACCTCCGTGTCCAGCGTGGCCCAGCGCGCCTCGGCAGGCAGCAAGGCTGCGACAAGTTTACCTGACAGCTCCTCGGCCCGCGGTAACCAGCGCCAGTAGAAGCCACCTTGGCCACCGGTGTTGATGATCTTGAAGGCCAGTACATGCCGACCAGGAGCAAGCGTCAACTTGGCGGCATCTTGGTTGGGCTGTGCGCCACGATCGACGCGATTCTCATGGACCAGTTGTCCATTGAGATACAACTGCACGCCGTCGTCGCTGCCCAGCGCCACTTCCATCACGCGTTCACTGGGGACAAAAATCTCCCGCGCGGCGTAGACGACATTGGCCCCGCCGCTGGTCGCATTCACTTGACCATCTGCAAACTCCGGATGGTATGCCCAGCCCTTCCCATCGAAGAGTGCGCGCGTATCGATGCGAGCCGCGTCCTCTGGACCGTAGCGCGTGGCATACATCGTCTCGCGATTGCCATCAAAGGGGCCGCAGGTGTACCAACCGCTTTGCGCCAAAGGCAGCCGCGCTACCACAGCTTCGTCCAGCGCGGCAGCACGCAAGCGCACCTGACGCAGAGTGTGCTGGTCATAGATGGACTGTTGCTCAAGGCGTGTGCGCAGCAGAGTCCCGCCTTCAAAGCCGAACGGTTGCTTGGCGACCAGCACGAGCACGCGCGGGCCGCTGCGCTCGTGACCTTGCAAAGCCCAGCCTTCGCCGGGTGAGTCGGCCAACACATTGACGACGCGATAGTCGCCGTTGCCTTGTTCGTGATCGGCCCATGCCCATGCGAACTCCACGGTTTCTCGGCGCGCGGGGTCAGCGACCGACACAGCCTCCATCGCAAAGGAGGTGAGGACCGCATTGCCGTTGCTGGCCCGGCCTAGCCGGTTGCCCTGCGCATCACTCGCCATCACATCCATGGCCACCATGCGCATGTTGGTGGCATCGGTGCGCAGCTCGATGACATAGTCAGACCGCGCAGGATTCGCGCCTTGGGCCAGCACCGACCCATCTGCTTGCACGACCAACTCGACTCCGTTGGTGCCCTCAGCCGACAGCGTGGCGACATCCACCCAGCGCGAGGTTCCCAGCACTTGCTGCAACCACGCGTTGCGTTGCTCGGCTTCGGTGGGGTCGTCTTGTGCCAGCAACGCGCTCGCCTCGGCGATGCGGGCTTTCAGCTGTGTGCGCTGGGCTGTTTGCTCGGGGCTGAGCACCTCCATGAAGGGCTCGAAGGCGCGCTTGGGATCCGGCAGTTGCGAATACAGGCCCGGCTCTTCGTTGGAGTTGAAGTACGCGTAGAACGAGTAGTACTCGTCTTGTGAGATCGGATCGAACTTGTGGTCGTGACACCGGGCACAGTTCATCGTCAGGCCTAGGAACACCGAAGCGGTGGTGCCGGCGCGATCCGCTGCGTACTCCACGAGGTACTCCTCGTCGATCGCGCCGCCTTCGTCGGTGATCACATGGTTGCGATGGAAACCACTGGCAACTTTGTGCTCTTGCGTCGCTTCCGGCAGCAAATCGCCAGCTACTTGCGCGACCACGAACTGGTCGAAGGGCATGTTGCGTTCGTAGGCCTGCAGCACCCAATCACGCCACGGCCAGAGAGTGCGCCCCGCATCCATATGGATGCCGTTGGTGTCGGCGTAGCGCGCGGCATCCAACCAAGGCAAGGCCATGCGCTCGGCATAACGCGTGCGGTACGGCTCCTCGGTCATGAGCTGCTGCGCCAAGCGCTCCCAGCGATCCTTGTGCGTGGAGGACAGATAGCTCGCGACCTCCTCGGGCGTGGGCGGCAAACCGGTCAGATCCAAGTACAACCTGCGCACCAACTGCACATCGTCGGCGCGCGGTGCTGCGTCCAACTTCTGCGCTGCGGGTGAGAGCGCCAGCAGTGCATCTACCGGATGCTGGTCCTTGGCCTTCGTAGGGACGGTCGGGCGCTTCGGTGGTGTGAAGGACCAGTGCGGTTCGTACTCCGCACCTTGTTCAATCCACTGACGAATGATCTCGCGCTCGCGTTCATCCAGCGAACGCTTGTTGGATTCGGCCGGAGGCATGTGGTCCTCCGGATCGGTGCTGGTGATGCGCGCCCAGAGTTCGCTGTCCTTCAAGCTCCCCGGCGCAATTGCGCGCAGCCCACCGCGATCCTTGTGAGCTTCCTCGGCACTGTCGAGGCGCAGATCCGCAGCACGCGTGGCCGCATCCATGCCGTGACAGAGGAAGCAGCGATCCGACAAGATGGGCCTTACATCGCGGTCGTAGCTGATGCGCGTGCTAGCCGACTGTGCGGGTACAAGTCCGCACACCACGCTGGTCGCCAGCGCCAGCAGCGCAAATCGTAGGGGGGAGTGCTGCATAACGGACGCTATCGTAGCGGAGCGCAGCCCCTCTGGGGCGTCGAACTCTGACCTACATGCCCGACACACCGGAGAGCTTGTTTGGTGAATGGCTCGAGCGCGTGGAGCGCGGCACAGCCGAGCCTGTAGAGGAATGGTTGCGCGCGCACCCCGCGCAAGCGGATGAGTTGCAGCGCATGCACGCGGCTTGGCGGACGGCGGAGGACCTGCTGGCTGGTTTGACTGGCTTAGAGTCGGCTTTGGATGAGTTAGAGCGACCGATGCCGGATCGAGAGCGTGCGCAAGCCTTGTTGGAAGGCTTGCCGGTGGAGACGGCGCGCTACCGCAAGCAGGAGTGTCTAGCGCGCACCGCTCAGGCCGAGGTTTGGCGTGTCTATGACTCTACACTGCGCCGGGAGGTTGCTTGGAAGACTGTCAAGTCTGCTTTACGGCTGAGTCCGGCTGCGGTGCAGCGCTTCCTGCGTGAAGCTCGTTTGGTGGCTCAGTTAAGCCACCCCAACATTGTTGGCGTGCATGACTTGGGGGTCGATGTGCAGGGAGCACCGTGGTTCACCATGCCTTTGGTCAGCGGAGGCACTCTGGAGCAATGGCTGCAGGAGCACGAAGCGCAGCCTGCAGCGCTCCAGCACACGCACCTCCCGCGGGCCATCGCCATCTTGGCTGAAGTGACGGAGGCTATTGCTTACGCGCACGAACACCAGGTGCTGCACCGCGACCTCAAGCCCCAGAACATTGTGGTGGGGACGCGCGGCCAAGTGGTTGTGCTCGATTGGGGTTTGGCGCGTGAGTGGTCGAACGAGCTGGATGCAGCCGCGGCCACATCGAACGGAGCGTTGTTGGGTACACCGGCCTACATGGCGCCCGAGCAAGCGCATGGACGCCAAGAGCAAGTCGATGAGCGTACGGATGTGTACGCACTCGGTGCGATCCTCTACCGCATGCTGGGTAGGCGAGCACCGTATGAAGGCGGGCACCGCTCTAGCATTGTGGACCAAGTGCGCGCCGGTCCACCTGTGCGCTTGGGAGGATCAAGTGGGGCTACAGGCGCCACGCCACCGCCGGCTGAGTTGGTCTCTATCTGCCAGCGCGCCATGCAGCGCACAGCCGCGGATCGGTACGCCAGTGCAGTGGACTTGTTGTCGGATCTGCGCGCTTGGCTTGAAGGACGCGTCGTGTCCGCGCATGAACAAGGCTTTGCGCCGCATGTGGCGAAGTGGGTGCGCAGGAATCGTGCGGTTAGCGCAGTACTCGCCAGCTTTGTGATGCTGGCCTTGCTCGCGTCGGTCGGCGCCTTTGTCTGGCGGACTAGAGCGGCGGAGGAGATCCTGTCCCTCTCCGACACCGTCTTGGCACAGGAACTGCGTCTGCAGGCAGATGAGTTGTTCTGGCCGCCGCAAGTCGAGCGCCTGGAGGAGATCGAACAATGGCAAGAGCGTTGTCGTCGTCTTGTGGCGCGTACGACCCAGCACACAGCTCTGTTGGCCGACCTAGAGAAGTTGCCCGCGCGTGATGAGCAACAGACCTTTCGTCACGAACTCTTGACACGCTTGGTTGCGGACTTGAAGGCCTTAGAAGATCCCGAGGGAAGGTCCTCACTAGCTGCCGCTGTACGGGCGCAACATACGGTTGCGGAACTGCTGTCCCTACGGATGCAAGCACTACCTCTGTGGGAAGCAGCCCTTGCTCGATTGGCCACGGCACCGCGCTACCAAGGCCGTGTGGTCACTTGGTCCGCATCGACCCAGAGCCGACTCTGGCCGTTGGGGCCAGACCCAGTCTCAGGTTTGGAAGAGTTCGCTTTGCTCGGAAGTGGCGAGCTTCCGACGCGCAACGACCTTGGTCGTTTGGTGGGCTCGGATGATGCTGCAGCCGTATTGGTCCTCATTCCTGCAGGTGTGTCGCACTTTGGCACTCTGTATGGGCGTGGACCGGGCGCGGACCCTGATGCCGGAGTGGAGGAGTGGCCACGGCGTGAAGCGCATGTGACAAGCTACCTTGTGGCCAAATGTGAGCTCACTCAAGCGCAATGGGTTGCCTTGTACGGCACGGAACCTGCGCAGCATGTGGGTTCCGCTCGTTTGCCTGTCGAGAGTCTGAGCTGGCACGATCTCACAACCCTCTTGCCGCGCGCAGGTCTGCGCCTACCCACCGAACTGGAGTGGGAACACGCCGCTCGTGGACGCACGCAAACGCGTTGGTGGACTGGTGCGGAACCAAGCACCCTGATGGGCGCTGCGAATCTGCGCGGATCCGGTGTGGAAGTGCCTCTGCCGGTAGCCACGCTGCGAGCGAATGCGTTCGGCCTACACGATGTATTGGGCAACCTAGCCGAGTGGGCGCAACCACTGCCCATGGCGGGCACACCCGGGCGCCCCGTGGTGCGCGGTGGGCACTATGGATCCAACGCGATTCAAGCACGCATGACTGCACGCGTGCCAGTTGACCCGCGCTTCGCGGACCGCCAAACAGGCGTTCGACCAGTGATGGATCTGTAAGCTGGCGCGCTATGGAAGTGGTGTTGGTTGTGGTGATCGCCCTAGCGGTCGTGGGGTTGGCTGTATGGGCGCATCAACAAGAAAAGAAGCGCGTTGCTTCCTTGGTGGCGTGGGGCCGTCAAGTATCCATGACGCTGCTCGCCGAGCGCTTGCCGGATCCTGCATGGCCCTATGGGTTGTTCCAGCGTGGCCATTCGCGCTATGCGCAGGTCGTTCTGCGGTGCGACTGGCCGCAAGCGACGCCCGGCCTTGGAGCCGGCCATATGGTGATGTTTGAGTATCACTATGCTGTCACGACTGGTTCCGGCAAGAATCGCCGTACGCATCACTATTGGCACACATGTGCACTGGTGGACTTGAGCTTGCAGGTGGGTCATGTGTCTGTCGAGCGCGAAGGCCTTGGCGACAAACTGGCCGCAGTCTTTGGGTTTGACGATCTCGATTTCGAGGACGCGGAGTTCAGCAAGCGCTTCAAAGTGCAGGCCGAAACGAAAAAGGATGCGTGGACCTTGCTGGACGGAGCGATGATGCGCTGGTGGAAGGACCATGCTGAATGCCGCCTCGAAACACGCGGACGCGAGGCTTTGGTCGTGTTGGAATCGTCAGGCAAGGCTAGCGCCGAGCGCTTCTTGGCCCTCAAAGAATGGACCACCGGTTTCTTGGCGCAAATGCCGCGCGTGTTGGTCAACGCGGAGCGCACACGCCAGGGTCTCCCGCCTATCGTGGAGGCGGGTAACGCCTCCATGCAGAGCCGCGCAGAACGGAGCGAGTGATGGAAGCACTGGTCGTCTTAGGTGTGAGCTTGATGCTCGTCGCGATCGTGGTGATCTCGATCTACAACGGCTTAGTGGCAGCGCGCCAACATGTGCGTGAAAGCTGGAGTGGTGTCGATACAGAACTCAAGCGGCGTCACGATCTGATTCCGAATCTTGTCGCGACAGTGAAAGGCTATGCAGCGCATGAGCGCGAGACTTTGGAACGCATCGTGCAATTGCGCCAAAACGCCGAAGCCCTGCGTAGTGACTTGCCCGGCAAAGACCTCGCTGCAGTCGAGGGTCAGTTAGCTGCCGCCCTATCGCGTTTGGTCGTGCGGTTGGAGGCCTACCCCACATTGAAAGCCAACGAGAGCTTTTTGGCCCTGCAGGCCGAACTCGCGAACACTGAAGACCGCATTCAAGGTGCGCTACGCTTTTACAACGGTAATGTGCGTGAGTTGAATGTGAAGTGCGAGTCGTTCCCGTCCAACTTGATCGCGTCCATGTTCGGCTTCACCACGGCTGCGTACTTCGAGCTCAGGGACTCGGCCGAGCGCGCTGTGCCCCTTGTCGCTCCTTGATGAGTGACCAGATGGGGAATACAGCACAGTTTGGGGCGGCGTGGTGCGAGTTGGTGGCCGAGTTGAACTGGCCGCTACTGGGTCAGACCTATTGCGACGGTGACGGGTCAACTTTTTTTGACGAAGTACTCTTGGATCAAGTACTAGACACGGGTCTTGAGCTGGTAGACAGCCTCGCCGCCGCTCTGCCGCGTCGTGGTGCAGCACGCAGCGTGTATGTAGGCGCTGCCGTGGCCGAACTGCCGCTGCTGCTTGCGGAAACACTCGTATTGGACCGCGAGGTGCATTGGTTGAACTTGCCCGGCCCTGAAGTCAACGAGTTACGGCGCGGCTTGCAGGTCGTAAGCACCAAGCTCGGTGTGCATCTGCCCCAACCCGCGACTCACGGCCTCATGCGCGTGCCTGATGCCAGTTGCGATCACTTGTGGTTGGCGAGTGTGCTGACAGATCCAGAAGCGTTTCCATCCCTGCATGATCGTCTGTACGAACGCGCCGGTAGTGCGCTTGCAACGGGCCGCGGCGACACCAATGACGACCTTGCTCGCGCCGAACAGCTCGTACGCGAGTGGCTCGCGAAAGCCGTACAGCCCGCGCTGCTCTCCACCACAGATGAAGAGCTGGAACTCATCGTGCCTATCGCACGCACTATGAACCTACAGTTGCAAGTGCCCACCACAGGCACGCTGAGCGCAGTGGTTGGCGACACGCTGCGTCATGTGCGCGTAGAAGGCCGACGCGCAGGATCGCCTTAGGGCGTCTTAGCGTCCCCAGTCGCGCAAATAGCGGAAATCGTGCGTCACCGTGCGCTCGCCGAGCTTGGCTACCAAGGGTGGTTGCCGCTTGTACTGATTGGCTGCCATGCGTGTGACGATGCGCTCGACCAGTGCGCGCGGCCAACCCAAGTGCACCACCTCGTCCACGGTGCGGCGCTCATCCACCAAGGCATGCAGGATGCCGTCGGCCTCCGCATAGCTGAACCCCAACTCGCCTTCGTCGGTTTGTCCTTCGAACAGGTCAGCCGTAGGTGGTTTGTCGATGACCTCGCGCGGCAAGCCCAAGTGTCGCGCCAGCTGCCACACCTGATGCTTGTACAAATCACCCAAGGGGTTCAATGCACAAGCAGCATCGCCAAACTGGGTCGAATAGCCGAGCAGGAGTTCTGTCTTGTTCGAGGTGCCGATCACGAGCGCACGCTCGGGCACCGAGCGGTCATACAGCACGATCATGCGGCAGCGTGCCATCACATTGCCGCGCCGCAGTCGGTCAGCGTCAGGCATAGTGGACAGATACCCGTCCGCCATAGAGCTGATGTCGGTCTTTTCGAGGCGAATGCCCAAAGCCGCAGCGACCGTGCGTGCATCCCCTTCGGAGGCCGGACTGCTGGTGCGGTAGGGCATCATCACGCCCACAACTTGTTCGGCACCGTAGGCGCGGGCGGCCAAGGCTGCCGATACTGCCGAGTCAATTCCTCCTGACAGACCAAGGATCGCGCGTTGGAAGCCGAACTTGCGGGCTTCGATGCGCAAGAAGCGCACGAGCAGCTGTTCGACCAGCTCTACATTCAGATCCAACGGATGCGGTGTGGCGCTCACAGCTCGCCTTGGTCCTCAAGTGCGCGCAAGTCACGCATCACCAGTTGGGGTTTCTCATCCCGACGCAGCGGTGTGGCGGTGCGCACACGCCGCACCAAAGTTGCGTCGATGTCGACCACGAGCCGTCCGGCATCAAGGCCTTCCAGCCGTGCCTGTTCGCTGCCATCAGGTCGCACCACACGCGAACCACCGCCAAACACGATCCCATCCTCACAACCTACGCGATTGACATACAGCACATGCGCTTGTGTCAAGGCAGCTGCCGCATCGTGAATCGTGTTCCATGTGCGCTGCGAACGCAGCTGCGCTTCACCTGCAGGCACGCCGCGGGCGGGGCTTGCGCTGCAGGCAAGAAGCGCATCCACACCCGCCAAGAAGTGCAGCCACATGCCGTCGAGGTGCCACATGTCTTCGCACACCAACACGCCGAAGCGTCCGTGCTTGCTTTCGATGGCGCGAAAGCGGTCGCCAGCAGCAAAGTCACGCGCTTCGTCGAACATCCCGTAGGTCACGAGGTGGACTTTGCGATGCGCCCCAATCAGCTTGCCGTCTTCAAAGATCCCGAGCGTGTTGTAGATGCGCCCGTCGCGCGCACGCTCGGCCCAGCCAGCGGCGATGGTGATGTCCTTCGACAACTCCGCCAGGCGTTGCAAGGGTCCTTCACCCGCCGCCAAAGCCACTTCGGCCACGAGGTCCTTGAGGAAGTAGCCTGTGAGCGACAGCTCGGGGAACGCGATCATCTGCGCGCCCGCTGCACGCGCCGTCGCAATCTCAGCTTCGTGCAGAGCCAGGTTCTTGCGGAGATCACCGAGCGCAGGCTCGATCTGGGCGAGAGAGACGCGCGTCATAGAAGGCAGGATTGTAGCGCGTGATGCACTTAGCTGTTCACGCGTTGCCACGCTGCTTCGATCAGGCGATCCGCCGCAACGCCGTTTGCCAGTCCCTCGAACGACAGCATCAGTCGATGGCGCAACACGGGCTTGGCCACGCGCTCAAGGTCCGCCTTGGTCACATGCATGCGGCCCGACAGCAACGCCAGCGCGCGCGCAGCCAACAACAGGTCGCGTCCTGCCCGCGGCGAGGCTCCGTGCCGCACATGCCGGCGCACTTCGTCGGGTGCTTCCTCAAGCTGTGGATGGGTGGCGCGTACCAAATGCGCGGCTAGTTCGACCAACTCGAGTGAGACCAAGATCTCGCGCACCAGTCCGCGCACAGCCAGCAAGCGCTCACGCTGTACGGCCACGAGGGGTGTGTGCTCGCGCAGACCACTGGTCGTCGCAAGGATCGTGGCCAACTCGGTGAGTGAGGGGAACGGCACATCGATGCGCAACAGGAAGCGATCCAACTGCGCCTCGGGTAGCGGATAGGTGCCTTCGCTTTCCTGCGGGTTCTGCGTGGCGACGACCAGGAACGGCTGCGGCAAGAGGTGCGTCTCGCCAAAGATCGTCACTTGCCCTTCGGCCATGGCTTCCAAGAAGGCCGCCTGCGTGCGCGGAGTCGCGCGGTTCAGTTCATCGGCGAGCACGATGTGCGCAAAGATGGGTCCGCGCTCGAAGCGCCATGCGCCGTTCTCGGGGAGTCGCGCGCCTAGCACATCGATAGGCAACAAGTCCGGTGTGCACTGCACGCGACGGAAGTCGAGCGCACACCCTTCGGCTAAGGCGCGCACCAGCGTCGTCTTGCCTGTACCCGGCGCGCCTTCGATCAGCGCGTGCCCACCTGCAAGCAGTGCGATCAACAACTCCTCGACAACGGCGTCCTGCCCGAGGAACTGCGCGCCAATCATGCGTCGCAACGCTTGTGCGTCACGGCGTGCGGCTTCGATGTCGTGTTGCGGATTCATGAAGATCGGCCTCTCAGCATCCTAGGGAGTGTGCGCCGATTGCAACTCGACAATCCGCGCACGCAACGCATGCAAGTCACGCACGACACAGGTGTCGCCCGCCTGTGTCGTCGTACCTTCGTGATCGACGAGTACCGCGTGCAGGCCCACACTGCGCGCGCCGGCTACATCTTTCTCTAGGTGGTCGCCAGCGTGCAGCGCCTCATGCGGCGCACAGCCAGCCAGCTCCAGCGCACGCAGAAAGATGGCGGGATCGGGCTTCTCCAGGCGTTCGATGGCGGAGCACAGGACAAAGTCAACTTGATCGGCAAGGCCAAGGCTGCGCAGGAGCCCTGGCAAGCGTGGGCTCCAGTTCGAAACGATCCCCACCTTCAGACCGCGTCGTCGCAGTTCATCCAGCAGCTCCCGACCCCCGGCGTGCACTTGGAACATGGTCGGATCGGAAAAGCGCGCAAAGAGGCGTGTGGCTAGCGGCGCCAGGTGTGCTTCCGGGAGGCCCAACTGCTCGTGAAAGATGCGCCGAATGTAGTGCGAGAACCACGGATCCGTGTAGCGCCACGCACCGTCGATCTGCTGCGGCAAGGCGGCATGGGCCTCGATCATGAAGCGCCGCATCTGCGCTTCGTGGACATGCAGGCCGGCCTCCCGGGCGGCGTGGGCGTACTGCGCAAACCGCGACGGTTCCTCGCGCAGCAGGGTGTTCCCGACATCCAAGAAGACGGCTCTCAAGCCCATGGTGTGCCGATGGTATCCTCCCGCCCTGTGAAGCGCGCCGTGTCGATGTACGCCCTGACTCTCGTTATGGCCCTTGTTGTGTGCGTGATGCTGCCGGTGGGCTGCCAGTCGCAGAACAAGAAGGGGCCGCGTGTGGTGCAGACGGATGAGAGCGCTGCTGTGGCAGCGACGGCGCGTCGTGATTGGCGTGAGGCTGCAGATCGTTGGTACTCGATTCACATCAGCGAGGGTGGCAAGCGCGTCGAGCCCGCTTACGAAACAGCGCGCGCGTTGCTTGAGCTCGGTGACTTCGAGAGCAGCGGCAATTTGATCGAGGCAACGCTGGCGCGGCATCCAGACCATGCGCCGCTGTTGACGCTCAAAGGTCGCTTGTTGATCGCGAATAACTTTCGGCGTGCGGCAGAGGACTACCTTGTGCGTTCGCTCAAGCAGCGCCCAGAGGATCGCGAGACGCTGCTGTTGCTGGGGCACTTGCGAGTGGACCTTGGTTTGGAGGGAGCGGCGATTGAGCCGCTCGAAGAGTACGCGCGCCTGTCCGCCGGTGGCACCTACGAATCGCAAGCCTTGTTGGCGCGTGCGTATGACGGTTCAGGCGCGCGCGAAGCTGCATTTCTCGCGTGGAGACGGGCTTTTGATCTGGGCACGCCAGTGGTGGCCGACTTGTTGGCCGCGGCAGGCACCTCGATCGCTCGCGATGTGCGCGAGGCACATCCGGAGGCGCGTGAGCTGTGCCGCACATGGTTGCTGCGCGCCATTGACTCCGATCCGAACTGCACAAGTGCGCACTTCCAATTGGGTGTCTTGTCCGAAGACACCGGGGCTTACGATGCAGCGATCGAGCACTATCGCACGGCGGTGGCGACCGATCCCTCGTGTCTAGTTGCCTTGACAAACCTCGCCATTTTGTACAGCGGCCGCGGAGATATCGCGCGCACGCAAGAGATGGTCGACATGGCGCTGCCGCTCGAGCGCGATGAAGCGCGGCGCAAGGCTTTGCTCAAGTTGCTTGAGCCGCGTGAAGAGCCTGTCCAGCAGCCTTGACAGCTGTCAGCGGCCAGCCAGCTCGTCGACGAGCTTCTCGATCTTCGCCGTCAACTCCTCGGCGAACTCATCACCAAAGTCATTGGCGATGACATCGATTTCCTCGAACTGATAGCGGCCGGTGGAGCGGCTGTACGGAATGCCGTACTCCCACTTGGAGCCGTCGCTAGCGAGCAGGACGACCTCGATTTGGTCATCTCCCTCGACGGGGCGCACGGTACAGCTCGTGATCTCGTAACTGGCCATGAGGTAAGCCTACTCGGTTTGCGCGGGGACCCACACTTCGAAGTCATGCCACGGGTGCGTGTCGTATTTGGCC